>Ga0307415_100000056_pt1 | contig 47236 bp, 45 predicted proteins | sample DK1Cmetagenome_FD_204524 | JGI IMG/M metagenome (GOLD analysis project Ga0307415, IMG submission 204524) | Maize rhizosphere microbial communities from greenhouse at UC Davis, California, United States - DK15-C-2 | ecosystem: Host-associated > Plants > Roots > Rhizosphere > Soil | place: USA... | reverse complement strand
AACAAGATCGCCGAGATCGACCGGAGGATGGCCGACCTGGCCGCCATGCGGGAGGCGCTGAGCGAGATCGTCGCCGCCCAGTGCGACAGCCTCACCAACTGCACCTGTCCCAACTGCCCGCTGCCCGAGGCAGTGAGCCGATGACCCGTACGGCCGAGCCCGCGCCCCCCGTACGCGGCGAGGTGGCCGGGGGCCTGACCGCCCCGGTCGCCGAGGGCTGTGGCGACGACTGCGCCTGCTGAAGGACAAACGTCACACGCAGGTCGGGACATCGAAGCCTGCCGACGGGTGTCCGCGGTTGCGTACCGTCGGTCGCCTGGAGGGAGGCGACCGTGAGCACACCGATCGGATACGTCAGCGGAGTCGCGGTCAACGCGGCGTGTGTGGCCTTCGCATTGTGGGCGCCGCGCTGGCGCGGACCGTTCGGGGTCGTGAGCTACAGGGTCGGGATGGTCTTCAACGAGTTGCCGTTTCTCGCCTGGTATCTGCTGGCGGCCTCCACGGCATTCGCGTTCAGCCAGGGCGACATACGCACGTCGGGGGGTTGGGCCGCGGTCGGCGGGGCCGTGCTGGTGAGCGCCGGCCTCGCCGCCGTGGCCCAACGCGGCCTGCGCGCCCGCACCGCGGTCCAGCGGGCGCTCGACGTCGGCCTCGGCCCGGATTGGCGGTCGGCGATCGACCCCGAGCTGGCGGCGGGGTTGCGGCCACGAAGGCGGTACGGCCGGATCCTGTTCGCCCCGTTCCCGTTCCGGCCGCTGCGCGTCGTACGGGCGAGAAACATCCGGTACGGCGACGCCGGCCGACGCAACACGCTCGACGTCTACCATCGCCGCGGTCGCCCGGCCGGCGCTCCGGTGCTGGTGTACTTCCACGGCGGTGGCTATTTCAGCGGCAGCAAGCGTCGCCAGGCGGCACCGCTGCTCTACCGGCTGGCCGGGCAGGGCTGGGTCTGCGTCAGCGCGAACTACCGGCTGCGGCCGGCCGCGTCCTTCCCCGACCACCTCATCGACGCCAAGCAGGTGATCGCCTGGGTACGCCGGCACGGACCCGGGTACGGCGCCAACCCGGGCCTGCTGTTCGTCGCCGGCACGTCGGCGGGAGGGCATCTGGCCACTCTCTGCGGCCTGACACCCAACCAGCCGGCGCTGCAGCCCGGATTCGAGGGCGTGGACACCTCCGTCACCGGGGTCGTCTCCCTGTGCGGCTACTACGGCCGGTACTACGGACGCGACGCGCAGGAGGCGATCGCATCGACGCCCTTCGCCTATCCGGCCACACAGGCGCCGCCGACGTTCCTGGCGCACGGCGATCACGACACGCTGATACCCGTCGCCGACGCGCGCCGGTTGGCGGCCCGGCTGCGCGGCACGTCGACCAACGCGGTCGTCTACGCTGAGCTGCCTGGCGGCCAGCACTCGTTCGACCTGTTCCACTCGCCGCGATTCGAGGCCGTCGTCGACGGTATCGAGGCGTTCGCCGCCTGGGTCAGATCCCGGCTCGGCGTCCGGTGATCGTTGGCTCGGCCGGTCAGGAGAGTCGTCTATGAGTACCGACAACTGCGTCGAGATCGAGCCGGCAACGGCGTGGCTGACCCGGCGGCGTGGGCCGTGGTTCGCGCTCGCCTGGTTGCCGCTGCTCCTGGCGGCGCCCGTCGCCGGTGCGCTGGCCGAGCGCCAGCTCGGGCGGACGGTGTACCTGGTACTGCTCGGCCTCACGTACGCCGCAACCGTCTGGCTGCCGTATCGGATGAGCGGCCACCAAAGTGGACGGTCCGAGCTGATGCTCCTGTTCCTCGGCGCCGTGTGTGTCGGGTACCTGGTCATCTGGCGCGCGGACCGGATGTTCATCTACCCGCTGTTGGCCATAGCCGTCGCGACGGCGGCCCGTCCGAGATGGACGATGGGCATCATCGGATCATTGGCGTTCAGCGGCGCCCTGGCCACCGGGCTGGAGGACCGTTCCGTCGACGGCCCGCTCGCGCTGGCGTTCGCGACGTTCTTCGCCGGAACCGCGACCTTCCTGGTGCACCACCTGGTCAACGTCGTCGGCGAACTGACCCGCACCCGGGAACGCCTGGCTCGCCTGGCCGTGTCCGAGGAGCGGTCGCGTTTCGCCCGCGATCTGCATGACCTGCTCGGGCACACCCTGTCGGTCATCGTGGTCAAGGCCCAGGCGATCCGGCGCCTCGTCGACCGCGACCCGTCCGCGGCCGCGGCGCACGCCCGGGATGTGGAGACCGTCGGCCGGCAGGCGCTCACCGAGGCACGCGACGCCGTCACCGGCTACCGGACCGTCCGGTTGAGCGACGAACTCAGCGGCGCTGGCACGGCATTGGCCGCGGCGAACATCCGCGTGGACATCACGCCACCGGCGGGCGACCTCCCGGCCGAGGTCGACTCCCTGTTCGGCTGGGTGGTGCGCGAGGCCACGACGAACGTGCTGCGTCATGCCGCGGCGGGCCAGTGCCGGATCACGGTCACGATCGACGCGGACATGGCGGGCCTGGAGGTCGTCGACGACGGGCGCGGCGGCCCGATGAGGGACGGGACCGGGCTGCGCGGGCTGCGAGAGCGCGTCGACGACCTCGGCGGCGAGCTGACCGCGGCCGCCACACCCACGGGGTTCCGGCTGGCGGTCCGCGTACCCGTGATCGGACGGCGGTGATGGCCGACCCGACGACGATCCTGATCGCCGAGGATCAGGCCATGATGCGATCGGCGCTGGCCACCCTCCTGGACCTCGAGCCCGACCTGCGGGTCGTCGCCACCGTCGGGCACGGCGACGAGGTGCTGGCCGCGGTCCGCGACGGCGCCCCGGATGTCGTGCTGCTCGACATCGAACTTCCGGGTCGCAGCGGTCTGGACCTCATCGGCGACCTCGTCGCGACCGCTCCCGGCACCGCCGTCATCGTCGTGACGACCTTTGGCCGTCCCGGTTATCTCAAGCGTGCCCTGGAGTCGGGGGCGAGGGGCTTCCTGGTCAAGGACGACCCGGTCGAGGAGCTCGCCGGCGCGATCCGCCGGGTCCTGGCCGGCGAGGTCGTCGTCAACCCGCATCTGGCCACCCGGGCCCTGACGGCCAGCCCCAACCCGCTCTCGGACCGGGAACGGCAGGTGCTCGCCGCCTCCGTCGGCGGCGCCACCATCGCCGACATCGCCGCCGATCTGCACCTGTCCACGAGTACCGTGCGCAACTACCTGTCCTCGGCCATCGGCAAGACCGCCGCCCGCAACCGCGCCGAGGCACTCAGCATCGCCTACGACCGCGGCTGGCTATAGGTCGCGTTCCTCCAGGGCGGCCAGGTCCCGCTCGGCGTAGAGCCGGTGTTCCCACTCCTCGTTGAGAATGATCAACAGGCACTCGCGCACCGGATAGCTGCGGGGACGGGGCCACCCTGGCGCCTCCACCGGTACGGTGTGGCCGTCCAGCGACTCGTCGGTCAGTGCGTCAATGACCTGGCGCACCGTGGTCATCCGGTCGCGGCGCAGCTCGAGCACCGTGTCGAGAGTCGGTCTCGCCTCGCGGTCGCGCGGTATCCCTGGGGTGTCGGGCATCTCGTCCCACGGCAGGTCCAGCGGGTCCCATGGTGAAGGATCGCCGAGTACCGCCCGCCGGATCCACGAGTCCGTCGCGAACACGAGGTGGCGCAGTGTCTCGATGAACGACCACTCGCCGTTGACCGACTCGTGCAGCCGCTCCGGTGGCAGGCGGCGGGCCCGCTCGACGGTCGGGTCCCAGAGCCGTTCCACGACGCCCCACGCCTCGCGAAATCCCGCGGGATCCTCCGGACGCATCTTGGCGCGGTCCGGGTACCGCCGGTCAAGCTCGGCGGTGATCAGCGGCACCACGTCGACGCCGTTGATCGTCAGGTTCGCGATCTCGCCGTAGATGTGGACATCGACCATCTCGACTCCGGTCATGACGGCCCGGTTCAGGTCGACGGCGCGGAAGCGGGCGCCGCTCAGGTCGACGGTGCGGAACTGCGAGCCGGACAGATCGACGCGCTCGAACCGGGAGCCGGTGAGATCGGCGCCAACGAAGTCGGTCATGGGTGGATCAGCTGCTTGAAGGCGGGCTCGTCGCGGATCGGATCGAGGTCGGAGTCGGTCTTCGCGGAGGCGCGGAACTCCTCCGACATCTCGATGGCGCGTCGGAGGTGCTCGAGCGCGTCACGTGTCCGGCCGCTGCGGCTCTCACAGCAGGCGAGGTTGAAGAACAACATGGGGTACTGGGGATTGGCCGCGACAAGGGCGGTCAGACGGTCGGCGACCTCGGCGTACTCCCCCGCCCCGTAGAGCGGAACGAGGGGAGCCCACAGTTCCCAGCCCCGGGCGTCGTACCCCCGCCCAGGCGTCCCTTCCACCGCGATGATCGTCGTCCCGGCCTGCTTGGCCAACGCCGTTCGTTTGATGCGGGGAGGGGCGAACACGAGCGTTCCGGCCGGCGCGTCGACCCGGTCACCGTCAAGCTCGAACACGGCGTGGCCGCGCAGCACGAGAAACAGCTCCTGGTCGGCGGTGGGGTCGCCCGCGTCGTGCTCGTTGATGACGAGGTCGCCCGCGGCGTGGCCTGTCCAAGCGGTCACACCGAACGCCGTGATGCCCAGGTGGTGCCGGATCGGCCGATAGTGACAGCCGGCGTCGTCAAATTCCTCAATTTGGTCCAGATGCGCGACCGAGTAGCCAGCCATGGCTCGCCGTCCTCCCATGAGTGCCTCGCTCAATGCCGGTCAGGCTAGCGACGATTCCGGACGACCTGCGTCCGGATCGCTCACCCCGGGGTTGTGGAGTCAGCAGGTCGCGGATCAGCACGCTGGGGTCCCGCCTGGCGGTCGGCCTCGCCTCCAGCTTTCTTGGCGCGTGACAATCCGGAGCCGACGGGGAGACTGGAACTCCAACCGCCGATTACAAGAAGGTTCGACGGCGTCGTCGGCCGTCCGCCGCCATCATCTGTGCCGTCGGACCCGTGCGCCGTCTGTGTCCGTCCGCTCGCCGGTGCGTGTAGCCGGCACTGTGTGACATCCGTGTGACACCTGGGGCCGCTGTGTCGGTCCTCGGCGTTAGCCTCGCCGCATGCTTGGGGGATGTCATGATGGGACTGGTTGAGGAGGTGGTCACTGTGTCCAGCGCTGAGCGGTTGCCGGAGTGGTCCACATCTGACCATGTACCGGTGGACGAGTTGGCCCGCCGGCAGGGCGTTGCGCCGCTATCCTCGGCCGACGATCTGATCGAGCCGGGGCTGTTCGAGTCGGACCAGGAGTTGGAAGAGTTCCTGGCCGATCTGTACGCGTCTCGTCGGGCCGGCATGGCGTGAGAGCCGTCGTCCTCGACACGGACGTCGCCTCCGCGAGCTTCCTCGGCCGGCTCCCAAGCCGCCTGCAGGCCAGACTTGCGAGCGCGACGGCGTGCATCACGTTTGTGACGCTTGGCGAGCTAACCAAGTGGACCACGGTCCGCAGTTGGGGTCCGCAGCGACTGGCCAGGCTGGCCGAGTGGCGCCAGCGCGTCGTCCTGCTGCCCTTCGACGAGGCGGTAGCGACCACCTGGGGCGACCTGCAGGCCCGGGCTCAGCTTCGCGGGCGACCCCGCCCGGTCAACGACACTTGGATCACCGCCTGCTGCCTTGTGGACGGGCTCCCATTGGCAACCTTCAACACCAAGGACTTTGTCGACTTCGCCGAGCATGACAGCCTGGTCCTCGAAGACGCGACGTAGCTGATCAGTACTTCGGTCAATATCCGCCAACGCCTCGACCCGCTCGTCGGGTCCTGTCTGCCGTCCGGCGTCTGATCCATCTCGTCGGCCGCCAGTGGTGTTGGACGGCGTTCCGCGCAGCCCGCACGACAGGGACTACATCGACCCCGCCGTGTGGCTGCGGACCAACAGGCCCATGGCCCTGGCCGGCACGGTGTTCCGCCTACTCCAGCGGCATGCCTCCGCCAGCGGATCATCGCGACCCGAACTGGGCAGTCGCAGAGTGAGGTCTCGGAGATCATCAGTGGCAGCGGAAGGTCCTCAACTACGACCTCTGCTCCGCATCGCGTACAGGTTTGATCTGCCCCGTGCCTGGATGGGCCTCCGGTACGACACGAGTCCGCCCGTCGACCGCGAGGCCACGTGACCCTTGGTGGCGTCGTCTGGCGCCACCACCTTGGTCAGGCAGCTCGGTGCAGCGCCAGGTCGATGGCCCGGTGCAGGTCGCCGATCCGCACGGTCACGGTCTCGTCCTGCTCGGCGGCCAGCAGGGCGGCCGTCACCAGGTCCCGGATCAGGACGCTCGGCGTCACACCCTGGCGGTCAGCCTCGGCCTCCAGCTTCTTGGACAGCTCGGCCGGGAACCGGACCGAGTGCACGATCGACACGTGGCGTGGCTCCCGCTCAACGACGGCGTTGGTCCAGTTGGTGTCGGCAAGGCTGCGCTCGGCTTCGTCACGGTTCATGGCAGGTCTCCTTGAATCATCGCCTTCACGGCTGCCACCTCGTCCTCGGTCAACTCTCGGGCGGAGACCACGAGGTACTCATCGTCGGCTTCCTCGATGCAGGCCACGACCAGCCATTGCCGGTCGGTGGTCTCTGCGGCCACGTGCAGGACCGACCCGATGTGCCGGCGCACCCGTGGGCTGGGCGTGTGGAGGATCTCCATGGCGGCTCGCCAGTGGATGCCGGCGGCGGCGAGGCGGTCGTACGACTGGTCGTCGAACCGGTAGCTCTCCCGCACCCTGCCAGTGTATACGAATGTAAACAGCTGGGACACGCGTTCGGGGTCGCCTGGCACATGTCGGGCTCTGTGGACCTTGGTCTCGCGGGCGGCATTGACCGCGCCGCGGACCGGTTCACCCGGTCGCCCAGGCGTAGCCAGCTACGCGGGCCGTCCCCGCCGCGACGACACGACTTGGGTGACTGCTCGCAAGGCCGCTCGCGGTGGGGGCGGTCTGTGTGGCTCCCTTGTGGTGCGCGGCGGGGCGAGCCGGCTCGTGACCACCGTCGCCTGGCAAGATCGCCGGATCAGCCTGGAGCGCCCCGCCGGAGGCACGATCTTTGACGTCGAGCGGCAACGGCGGCGAGCCGACCTGAGTTGCGGCCTGGTCGCGCTGTTGTGTGAGGTCAATCGTGAGCCCCGGCGCTACCTCGTGTGAGGTGGTTCCCCGGGGCTTCGTCGTCATCCGCTGGAGCCACGCTAGGCGCGTCGCGCCGGCGGCCGGCCAGGCGACCGCGCAGGCACGGGAGCCAGGCCGTGTTCGCCGGCGCGTGCGGCCCGCTCCGGGGCCGCCTTGATGATGTAGAGAAGGTGTCACACGGTGGAAGTTAGGCATGTGCCGGGCCCCACATGATGCGTGACGGATCAGGTTCCGTTGACCCGTGACACTTCGGCTAGACGATCTTCTCTTCTGCAGGGGTTGTGGGTGTTGCTGCTTCGGCGGTCGTTGGCGTGTGGGCGGCCTCGGACTGCTCTTCGCGGCTGGCTCGGTACGCCGGCCAGTCGGTGCGCGCGGCGATGACGTCGACGATGGACAGGGCTACGACGCCGCAGTGGGTGAGGGAGCAGCCATGGGGCGCGGTGGCGTCGAGCAAGGAGATGCCCTCGATGTAGTCATCGTCCCGATGGGTGCACAGGACCGGGTGGTAGGCGCAGTCCTCGTAGATGTCGCCTGGCTGGATGTCCGGAGGGCCGGTCACGGTCATGAGGGTAACCCCGACCCTGCTGCGCTCGCGCCAGACAGTTTGGCCCGTGCGCTCAAGCGGTTGGGCGAGGCGCTGGATCGATGACCGACTGCTGTACTTCGCTGCTGTACTGGCCAGTCGAGGGCCAAAGGGATCATGCCGGACAGACCACTGACCTGGAAATGGAGCCGACGGGGAGACTCGAACTCCCAACCGCCCGATTACAAGTCGGGTGCGCTGCCAGTTGCGCCACGCCGGCGTGTGGCCCCTGCGATGGTACGCCAGCCCACCGCGACCGCCCCGTACACGCGCGGTGACCAGGGCCGACGTCTCGCGTCATCCATAGGGTGGGCGGGGCTTGGCACGCGCCGTACAGGGGATCTACCGTGGGTGAGCATGACCTTGCCCGGGCTTTCGGGTCAAGGCACTTTCACTCGGATCGTCCGGCACGTTCCTGCCGGTGAAAGGACGTAGGCGCCAGCATGGCTACAGTCACGTACGCCAAAGCGACCCGGATCTATCCGGGCACTACGAAGCCCGCCGTCGACGCGCTCGATCTCCAGATCGCGGATGGTGAGTTCCTCGTCCTGGTCGGCCCCTCGGGTTGTGGCAAGTCCACGAGCCTGCGGATGCTGGCCGGACTGGAGGAGATCGACAGCGGCGCGGTCTACATCGACGAGACCGACGTCACCAACGTCCCACCCAAGGCGCGCGACATCGCGATGGTGTTCCAGAACTACGCGCTGTACCCCCACATGTCGGTGTACGACAACATGGCGTTCGCCCTGAAGCTGCGCAAGACCCCGAAGGCGGAGATCGACCGCCGGGTGCGGGATGCCGCCCGCCTGCTCGATATGGACGAGTCCCTGCTCACCCGCAAGCCCAAGGCGCTCTCCGGCGGTCAGCGCCAGCGGGTCGCGATGGGCCGGGCCATCGTACGCGAGCCGCAGGTCTTCCTCATGGACGAGCCACTGTCCAACCTGGACGCCAAGCTTCGGGTGCAGACGCGGGCCCAGATCGCCGCCCTCCAGACGCGGCTCGGGGTCACCACCGTCTACGTGACGCACGACCAGGTCGAGGCCATGACGATGGGCGACCGGGTGGCCGTCCTCCTCGACGGGCTTCTGCAGCAGGTGGACGGCCCGCGAGCGCTCTACGACAAGCCGGCCAACGTGTTCGTGGCGGGCTTCATCGGGTCGCCGGCGATGAACATCCGCACCGTGAACCTCACCGACAACGGCGCGGACTTCGGCGGCATGCTCGTGCCGCTGTCCCGGGAGCAGATCGGCGCCGCCCGCGCCGACGGCGGCAACAGCAAGGTGACCGTCGGCTTCCGGCCCGAGCACTGCGAGCTGGTCGGGGCCAGCGAGGGCGGCATACCTGTCGTCGTCGAGCTGGTCGAGGAGCTCGGCTCGGACGCGTACGTGCACGGCCACGCGGCCCTCAACGGCGCCTCCGCCAGCCCGGAGCCTCTCGTGGTACGCACCGACGGCCGGACCATCCCGCACATGGGCGAGACGGTGTTCCTGCGCCCGCGCGCCGGCGCCGCGCACGTCTTCCACGCCACCTCCGGCCAGCGCCTCTAGCCCGACGACAACCAAGGGCGGCTCGCGGAAGGCGAGCCGCCCTTCGTCATTTCAAGATCTGCACGATCATGGAGCTAGCGACACGAACTCCCGCGGATCATGACGTCAACTTCATGATCGGCGAGGTTGTCGGGAAGGGCGGGATTGGAACCGAGGCGACGGAGGTGGGCGGCCGAGGGTGCCGCGGCGGCAGGGTTCGTCGTGGTGACCGCGTCGCTGGCCCTGGCCCCGGTTCGGCAGCTGGATCTCGCGGTACGGGACCTCGCCGACGCCCATCGGCCTGAGGTCGCCGAGACCGTGGCGCTGGCCATCAACCGGCTCGGCTCGGGCGGCCTGCTGACCGGGGCGGCCGTCCTGCTCGCCGCGTTCCTCGCCGTGCGGCGCCGGTCGGCCTGGCCGCTCGGTCCCGTCGTCGCCGCGTTCCTGGCCACGGTCGCCCTGACGATGCCGCTGAAGTGGCTGTTCCACCGCGCCGCGCCGCACTCGCCGCTGCCCGACGACATCGAGGTACGGCTCTTCAGCCAGCCCGGTGGGCTCTCGTACCCGTCGGGCCACGGCGTGAACACCATCGTCTGGTACGGCGTGATCTGCCTTCTGCTCGCGCCATGGCTGCCGGCCGCGGCCCGCCGGTCGATCCGCTGGGCGCCTCCGGCCATCGTGACCGTCACCGGCACGTACCTCGGCCACCACTGGCTCACCGACATGGCCGCCGGCATCCTTCTCGGCGTCGTCCTCGATCGCCTGCTCGCCCGCGTCCCCTGGCCCGCGCCCGCCGTCGGCGAACCCGTCGATCATGAGGTTAGGGGCCGATTTCAGCGTCGATCATGACCCTAGGTTCATGATCGACGCGGAGGGGTCGGCGCGGAGGGCGGCGACGCGGAGGGGCGACGCGGAGGGGCGACGCGGAGGGGTCAGACGCGGATGACTTCGACGCCGACGGCTTGGAAGGGCTCGATGGCCTCATCGCCGGCCGTCGCGTCGGTGACCAGCGCGTGCACGCGATCGATCGAGCACACCCGGGCGAACGCGTGCTGGCCCAGCTTGGATGAGTCGGCGGCCACCACGATCCGGCGGGCCCGGGAGGCCAGCAGGCTGTTCATCGCCGCCTCGCCCTCGTGGTGGGACGCGGCGCCCAGGGTGGCGTCGATCGCGTCCACGCCGAGGAAGGCCATGTCGAGCGTGAGCTCGCGCAGGATCCCGGTCGCCAAGGGCCCGACCAGCTCGTACGACTGCGGGCGGATCACGCCGCCGGTCACCACGATCTTCATCCGCGACCGGACGATGAGCTCGTTGGCGATGTTCAGGGCGTTCGTGACGATCGTGAGCTGCGGGCCGTCCGGCCCGGTCCCGGACAGGTCGGGCCGGGCGGCCAGGGCCCGGGCCACCTCGGTGGTGGTCGTCCCACCGGTGAGGCCGACCACCATCGCCGGCGCGACCAGGGCCGCGGCGGCCGCGCCGATGCGCTGCTTCTCCGAGGCGTGCTTGGCCGATTTGTACCGCAGCGGCAGGTCGTACGACACGCCGTTGACGACGGCACCACCCCGGGTGCGTGTGATCATCTGCTGCTGCGCGAGCTGGTCGAAGTCGCGTCGGATCGTGGCCTGGGAGACCGTCAGCCGCTCCGCCGCCTGCTCCACGGAGATCCGTCCGGTCTCGGTGAGCAGTTCCAGCAGCGCGTTCCAGCGCGCGTAGCGGTCCAGCGTGGTCCTCCTTCGACGCACATCGGTGTGCGGTCCTGCACAATAATGCGCGAAACCCCCGCCGAACGTCGAGTTAGGTGCGCGGACACGTCATGACGACCAGGCAGTTCATCCGAGGGCGGGTGGTCACCCCGACCGGCGTGATCTCCGACGGCCTGGTGGCCGTCGCCGGCGACCGCATAGCCGAGGTGCGACCGGCCGCGCCCGGCCAGGTCGCCGCGCGCCGGGCCCACTGGGTGCTGCCGGGGTTCGTGGACATCCACGTGCACGGCGGCGCCGGTGCCTCCTTCACGTCCGGCGACCCGGACCAGGCGCGGGCCGCCGTCTCGTTCCATCGCGATCATGGCACGACTACGATGCTGGCCAGCCTGGTCAGCGCCCCCTCCGAACACCTGCACGAGGCCGTCAAGCGCCTGGGGCCGCTGGTCGACGAGGGTCTGCTGGCCGGGATCCACCTCGAGGGCCCGTACCTGTCCCCGGCCCGGCGGGGCGCCCACGACCCGGCCCACCTGCGCGACCCTGACCCGGTCGAGCTGGCCGGTCTGCTCGACCTCGGAGGCGTACGCATGGTCACGCTCGCCCCGGAGCTTCCCGGCGCGCTGGGCGCGATCGGGCGGCTGCGCGAGCGCGGCGCGGTGGCCGCGATCGGCCACACCGACGCCACGTACGAGCAGACCCGGGCGGCCATCGAGGCCGGCGCCACGGTGGCCACCCATCTGGGCAACGCGATGCGGCCGCTGCACCACCGTGACCCGGGACCGATCGCCGCGTTGCTGGACGCCCCGGAGGTGGTGTGCGAACTGATCGTGGACGGGGCGCATCTGCACGAGGGCATGGTTCATCACGTGGTACGGGTGGCCGGCCCCGACCGGGTCGCGCTGGTGACCGACGCCGTGGCCGCGGCCGGAATGCCGGACGGCGCCTATGAGCTGGGCGGCCGGGCCGTCGCCGTGGTCAACGGCGTGGCCCGCTTGGCCGACGGTTCGGCCATCGCCGGGAGTACGGGCACCATGGACGCCACGATCCGGCGCGCTGTCCATAGTGGAATGGACATCGTGGACGCCGCCATCATGGCCGCCACCACGCCGGCCCGGGTCCTCGGACTCGAGGACGAGATCGGCGCGCTGGTGGCCGGCCGCCGGGCCGACCTGGTGCTCCTGGACGAGGATCTGACGGTGACGGCCGTACTCCGGGCGGGCGCCGCGGTACGGGGCTGAGCAGCGCTTTCGGCGTGTGAGGCAGGCATGCGGGCGCCCGCTACCATAGTCTGCCCATCGTGGACGCCCCCGCCACGGGCCGGACCGGGCCGGAGTGGTTGCTCACGCCCGAGCTCGACCTGCCGCCGGACATCGAGGCCGACGCGGCATCGATCGTCGCCGCGGTCGAGGCGACCGAACCGCGCCTCGACGAGCGCCAGTGCGCCATCCTCGAGTTCGAGCGGCGGTGGTGGCGCCAGCCGGGGGCCAAGGAGCAGGCGATTCGGGACACCTTCGAGATGTCCCCGACGCGGTACTACCAGACGCTCAACGCCCTGCTCGATCTCCCGCAGGCGCTTGCCTACGACCCGGCCCTCATCCACCGCCTGCAGCGTCTGCGCTCGTCGGTCCCCCGGTCCCGGAGCCGGCGCCGCCTCGACTGACGAGCGCGCCAAGATCCACCCAACGTCGCGGGAACTGTCGTATTAGGATCGATCTGAGGGTACAACTTCGCGGAAGTTGTCACGATCTTGAGCCCGCCCGGTCGGGCCGAGAACCATGTCGGGTTGTTGTCGTGGCACGAGACGAGCGCGGCGGTCACACTCGACGGCACCTGTCGGGCAGGGAAGGCACGGTAGTGAGCCGTCGAATGGCCGCCTTGGCGACGCTGTGCGTCGCGCTGGCCGGTTGCGGGCCCCGGGCCCCCCCACCGCCGGATCCGGGGCCCTCGGCGCGCTCCGGCCCGGCGAGGACGCCACCGGCGTTGGCCACGCTGACCGGGCGAGGTGTCGGACCGTACGTCGTCGGCGCCGGGCTCGACGCCCTCGGCTCGGCCGACGCGCTGGCCAACGTGAAGACGGCCCGAGGCTGTCCGGATTTCATCACGGCCGACGCGGGCGGGCCATATTTCGGCACCGTCACGATTGTCTTCTTCAAGAAGAAGATCAGCTGGATTACGATCTCGTCGGCCCTGGTGTCCACAGTGGAGGGCGCTCGGGTGGGCCTGACGATGGCCGCGGTGCGGGGCATCTACGGCACGAAGGCCAACAAACTCAACGACGGTCGCGGCGCCACGGCGCTGGGTGTGCGGGACGGCACCGGCACCGGCCTGATCTTCCGGGCCGAATCCGGCGGCACAGTGGGCTCGATCGACGCGGGCACGTACGACACACTGGAGGCCCGGTTCGTCGAGGGCGAGGGGTGCTGAGGATGAGGTCCACGACTGCTTTTCCCGCCCCCAAGCCCTTCTGGCCCACCCCCCTTGCCCTCTCGTGCGTGGCCGTGGTGCTGCTCGTGACCGGCGCCGCCGGATGCAAGCGCGAGGGCGCGGCGGCGCCGACCACCGGACCAACGACCACCACGGCGACCCCGAGCACCACACCGTCGGCCAGCGCCTCCCCCGGCGCGACCACGCCATCGGCATCGCCGTCGCCCACGCCCGACGCCGCTCTGGTCCTCGCCGCCGACGGTATCGGCCCCTACGTGGTCGGCGCCGCGCTGTCCGATCTGCAGGCCCGGAACCTGGTGACCGGTATCTACATCAGCCAGACCTGCAGCGACGCGAAGGGCGCCGAGGCCGCCGGGCGGTACGCCGGGCAGATCACGCTGTCGTTCAAGGCCGAACGGCTCTACGCGGTGAACACCCACTCGACCTCGCTGGTCACCCCGTCCGGCGCCCGGGTCGGCATGACGCTGGCCCAGTTGCAGGGCGTCTACGGCAGCCGCGGCACGCTCATGACGGGCGTGCTGGGCAACAAGGCGTACGTCGTGCGGGTCATGGCCTCGGGACTGGCCATCGTGTTCTACCTCGACGCCACGAACGCCCGGGTGGCGGCGATGAGCGGCGGCGAGGCGACCCCACTGGAGGAGGCCGCCCGGGTCGGCGAGGGTTGCTGACCCTGCCATTTGGCGCTCGCTCTGCTCGCGCGGGATCCCGGGACCCTGAGACGCGGCTGAGAGCCCGACCGCCGACGGCCGTCGCCACGCCTGATCGGGCGGCCGGCACCGTACCGTAGGCGCATGCCCGCCTTCCGCCTGCCCCGCCTGCGCCTGACCCGGCGGCGCGTGATCGCCGGATCGGCCGCGCTCGTGATCCTCGCCGGATCGGTCGCCTGGGCGGCCTGGCCGACCTCGCCGCCGTACACAACGGTGGAGCAGATGTTGACCGTGCGTTCCGGGCCGCGAGGTGACGAGTCGATCCGCCTCGACACGACGTTCTACCTGCCGCGATCGGCCAGCCAGGCGAAACCGGTGCCGGCGATCCTGCTGGCCCACGGCTTCGGCGGCACCAAGCGGAGCGTGGCTGGCGACGCGCGGGACTTCGCCGACCGGGGGTACGCCGTGCTCACCTGGACCGCCCGCGGCTTCGGCCGCAGCGGCGGGCAGATCCGCCTGAACGATCCGGATTACGAGGTGCGGGACGCCCAGGGGCTGCTGGACTGGCTGGTCGGGCGACCCGAGATCGCCCGGGACGGATCGACCGATCCGCGGGTCGGCGTGGTCGGTGGGTCGTACGGCGGGGCCCTGGCCCTCATGCTGGCCGGTCGGGACAGCCGGGTCGACGCCATCGTGCCGATGATCACGTGGAACGATCTGGCCCGGTCCTTCCTGCCCGGCGGCGCCGACGGTGAGCCGGCCGCCGGCGTGTTCAAGAAGCAGTGGGCCGGCCTGTTCTTCGGCGCGGGCGGTCGCGACCCGTCGGGCATCGCCGACCTGCTCGTCGGGGGCATCACCATCCCGACCGACCTGGCCGACCGCCTGGCCGCCGCCACCGACCCCGAGTGCGGCCGGTTCGCCCGCGAGGTCTGCGACGCCTACCTCGACCTGGCCGCGAGCGGGCGGGCCAGCGAGGCGACGGTAGCCCTCCTGCGCCGGTCCAGCCCGGCGTCCTACCTGGACGGTGTGACGGCGCCGACGCTGCTGATCCAGGGCCAGGCGGATTCGCTGTTCCCGCTGAGCGAGGCCGTGGCCAACTACAACGGGATCGCCGCTCGCGGCACGCCGGTGCGGGTGGACTGGTTCACCGGAGGCCACGACGGCGGCGCCGGACCGCTCTCCGACCAGAATCGCCTGCGCTTCCTGACCATCCGATGGCTGGACTACTACCTCAAGGGCGAGGGCGACAACCCGGGGACGGGCTTCACCTTCTCCCGGGTCACCGGCTTCGACGCGGACACGCGGCGGCTCACCACATCCGGTTTCTCGACCGACGCGTTCCCCACCAGCCCAGGCACCACGACCATGGTCGTGTCCGGACCGGCCCAGCGGATCGCCAACCCGCCCGACGGGACGCCGGCCGCCCTCTCGACGCTGCCCGGCACCGGGGGCGGCCTGACCAGCCTGCTCAACGGCGCCACGTTGGAACTGCCGGGCCAGCACGCCGACTTCTACTCCGAGCCGCTTGGGTCCAATCTGGACGTCGTCGGCGCCCCCACCGTGCGGATCCGGGCCGCGTCCCCCACCGGCGAGGCGGTGCTGTTCGCCAAGCTCTATGACGTCGAGCCGGGCGCCGGTGCCAGCCTGCCGTTCGGGCTGGCCGCGCCGATCCGGCTGACCGGCCTGCCGACCACGATCGATGAGGCTCAGCCGGTGACGGTGACGTTGCCGACCATCGTCCACCGGTTCGAGGCCGGGCACCGGCTCGGGCTCACACTGTCCACATCCGACCAGGCCTACACCACCCCGGTCGAACCGACCGTGTACACGGTGGACCTGCCCGGCGGCACCACGACCCTCACGCTGCCCCAGGTCACCGGGGCGCCCATCACCAACCCCGAGGTGATCTGGCGGTACGTGCTGGCGGCGCTGGCCGCCGCGGTGGCGCTGGGCGTGGTGGCGGCCATCGTCGTGGCCCGCCTGCGCCGGCGGCGCAACGCCGTGGCGGTGGTCGAGGAGTTCGCCGACACCCCCCTCGTCGTGCGCGGACTCCGCAAGGAGTACGCGGACGGGTTCGTGGCCGTGGCCGGGGTCGATTTCACCGTCCAGCGTGGACAGGTCGTCGGCCTGCTCGGACCGAACGGGGCGGGCAAAACGACCACCCTCCGGGTCCTGCTCGGCCTGAGCCGGCCGACCCGCGGCGAGCTGCTGGTCTTCGGGCACCACCTGCGGCCCGGCGCCGACGTGCTGACCCGCCTCGGGGCGCTGGTGGAGGGGCCCGGCTTCCTGCCGCACGTTTCCGGTATGAAGAACCTGAAGCTGTACTGGCGATCCACCGGGCGCCCGGCGGCCGACGCCCACCTGGACGAGGCCCTGGAGATCGCCGGGCTGGGCGACGCGATCCACCGCAAGGTTCGCAAGTACAGCCACGGCATGAAACAGCGGCTGGCCATCGCCCAGGCGATGCTCGGCCGGCCCGAGCTGCTCGTCCTGGACGAGCCGACCGACGGCCTGGATCCGCCGCAGATCGCCGAGATGCGCAAGGTCCTGCACCGGTACGCGGCGTCCGGCAGCGGGCGGGCGGTGCTGCTCTCGTCGCACCTGCTGGCCGAGGTGGAGCAGACCTGCACCCACGTGGTGGTGATGCACAGGGGCGAGATCGTGGCCGACGGCCCGGTCGCCGATATCGTCGGCGATTCCCCGGTCGTGCAGTTCGACGTGACCGACGTCCCCGCCGCGTCGGAGGTGCTCGGCGGCATCGACGGCGTCCGGTCGGTGGCGGCGGACGGACGCGGCGGGCTGGTGGTCGACCTCGACGGGACGGCCCGCAGTGATGTCGTGTCGGCCCTGGTACGGGCGGGCGTGGGCGTCGACCGGGTGGTACCGCGCCGGCGCCTGGAGGACGCGTTCCTCGCCCTCGTCGGGGGCGAGCCGACAGCGAGCGAGCATCGCAGCGAGGAACGAGCGAGGAGCGGAGCGAGCGCGGAGGCGAGCAATGGGCGCGGCGATTCGAAGGAGGCCGGGTCATGACGACCACGCTGACGCACGCCACGTTCTCCCTCGCGACCGAGGCGCGCCGGCAGGCCAGCCGTCCCCGTACCCGGATCACGCTGGGGCTGATGGTGGCGCTGCCGCTGATCCTGCTGGCCGCGTTCGAGTTCGGCGGGGACGGCGACGATGACGACGGCAACGGGCGGGGCGTCTTCTCCAGCCTGGTCGACGTCGCGACCGCCGGCGGCATCAACTTCGCGTTGTTCGCGCTCGTCGTCTCATCGTCGTTCCTGCTGGTGGTCGTGTTCGCGCTGTTCTTCGGGGACACGATCGCCGGCGAGGCGAGCTGGGGCAGCCTGCGCTACCTGCTGGCGATCCCGGTGCCCCGGGCCCGCCTGCTCGGTGTGAAGCTCGCGGTGGCACTCGGGTACGCCGTGCTGGCGATGGTCCTGCTCGTGGGCACGGCGCTGGCCGCGGGCACCCTCCGGTACGGGTGGAGCCCGCTGCGGTCCACCATCGCCGACGAGATCGGCGGCGCGGCCGGGCTGGGTCGCCTCGCGGCGGTGGCCGCCTACCTCACCATCACCCTGCTCACGGTGGCGGCGCTCGCGTTCCTGCTCTCGGTCTCGACCGACGCCCCGCTCGGCGCGGTCGGGGGCGCGGTGGTGCTGCAGATCCTGTCCAGCATCCTCGACCAGATCGACGCCCTCGGGTCGATCCGGAACTACCTGCCCACGCACTACGCCGACGCCTGGATCGGACTGCTGTCGACGCCCATGCAGCTCGACGGCGTGGTGCGGGGCACCATCTCGGCCCTGGCCTATGCGGTGGTCTTCTTCGGCCTGGCGTTCTGGCGCTTCACCCGCAAGGACATCCTGTCGTGACCTTCGTCATGGCATACGGCCCGGCAGGGCGGCCCCGAGTGGAGATCGGCTCCGGCGCCGGATAGCCTGCGAAGCCGTGGGCGGCAGGCGCACCGACGACGACGTTTTCCCCGAGGACACCGCGGGTTGGAACACCGACGGCCAGGACGAGGTGGTGGTCGGCCGGCGCCGCAGACCCACCGGGCGCCGGCCGGTGCTGTGGACGATCCTCGTCGTGCTGGTCCTCGCCGCGGGCGCCTATGGTGCGTACCGCTGGTTCAACCGCCCGACCGGCCTGGCCGCCACTCCGAGTCCGGCCGTGATAGCGCCCGGTGGCTTCCGCGCGAGCATCGGTGCGGACAACACGATCACGGTCGGGCTTGAGGTTCGCAGCGTGGCCGACGCCCCACTCACGCTCGTCGCCGCGCGGATCGTGCCGCCGTCCGGCCTGACCGGGCAGGCGGTCACGATCGTGCCACCGGGCGAGGGCAACGTCGGCTTCACCCTCGAGGGCCCGCTGCCGGTCGCCCAGCCGGTCACCCTCGGCACGAGCGGCGCCGACCGCAACGCCGTGGTGGCGGCCCGGTTCACCGTGGACTGCGCCGCGTTGGCCGCGGCGGGCGACCCGACGGGCGAGCAGATATTCGTCACCATCCGGATCGGCGACCAGCAGCGCGACGAGGAGCTGACCCCACCCGTGGTCGACGACGTGCCCTGGCTCACCGCGACCGCGCTGCGAGTGTGCCGCGATCCGCTGCCCACGGCGAGCCCCGAGCCGCCGCTGCCGCCCCTGCCGGAAGTCACCGCGACCCCCTCACCGGGCTGATGGCGATGTAAGATCGAGGCACAACACAACACCTCATCCAGAGGGGCAGAGGGAACGGCCCTGTGAAGCCCCGGCAACCACCGCGCCCATAGCAAAGATGCGGCAGGCGCGACAGGTGCCAAGTCCGGCCCACGATGGCGCAAGGCGTGGGAAAGATGAGAAGGAGAACCTCATGCTGCCCTCACCGGCTCGCTGCCTCGCCTGTCGCAACTGTGGTGCCCAGGTGCCGCTGCGCCCGCAACACGCCTGCTACGAGTGCTTCGGACCCCTCGAGGTGGCCTACGACGCCGACGCGCTGCACCGGGTCACCCGGGACGACCTCACCGCTGGTCCGCCGACGATGTGGCGCTACGCACCGCTTCTGCCCGTGGGCCAGGATCCCGGGGCGCGGGTCACGCTCGATCCCGGGTTCACCCCGTTGGTGCGGGCCGATGCGCTGGCCGACGCGCTCGGTCTGCGGGCGCCGCTGTGGGTGAAGGACGACTCGGCCAACCCCACGCACTCGTTCAAGGACCGGGTGGTCTCGATCGCCCTGACCGCCGCCCGTGGGTTCGGCTTCACGCGCTTCGCCTGCGCCTCGACCGGCAACCTGGCCAACGCGGTCGCCGCCCACGCGGCCCGGGCCGGGGTCCCCTCGATAGTGTTCATACCGTCCGATCTGGAGACCGGCAAGGTACTCACGACCGCGGTCTACGGCGGCGACGTGGTCGCCATCGACGGCTCGTACGACGACGTGAACCGCCTGTGCTCGGAGCTGACCGAGACCGACGAGTTCGACAAGACCGCCTTCGTCAACGTGAACCTGCGCCCCTTCTACGCGGAGGGTTCCAAGACGCTCGGGTACGAGGTGGCCGAGCAGCTCGGCTGGCGGTTACCGGAGCAGATCGTCATCCCGATGGCCAGTGGGGAGCTGCTGACCAAGGTGGACAAGGCGTTCGCCGAGTTCGTCGACATCGGACTCGTCGAGCCGCCGGCCACGGGCTGCCGCGTCTTCGGCGCCCAGTCGGCCGGGTGCAATCCGATCGCCACGGCGCTGCACCGCAACCCCGACGGCGCCGACCCGGACGAGATTGTCCCGGTGCGACCGACCGGCATCGCGAAGTCGCTGAACATCGGCGATCCGGCCGCCGGTCTCTACGCCCTCGAGTCGGTGCGCCGCTCCGGTGGATGGATGGAGTACGTCGACGACGACGAGATCCGCGAGGGGATCGCGCTGCTCGCCCGTACCACCGGGATCTTCGCCGAGACGGCCGGCGGCGTCACCGTGGCGGTGGCCGGCAAGCTCGTCAAGGAGGGCCACCTCGACCCCGACGCGGAGACCGTGTTGCTCAACACCGGCGAGGGTCTCAAGACGCTGGACGCGGTCGAGGGGTACGTCGGCCCGACATATCGGATCCGCCCGTCGTTGCGAGCGGCACGAGAGGCTGGGCTGTTCGGTTGATCCTGTCGGAAGATCGTTACTCAGGGTAAGAGGCCTTCGCGATGACTGTCGCACCTCGCGGCGTTTGCGCCATAGACAACTGATTACAGAACGTGATGGGCGTAAAGCTACCCGTGGGAAACCGGTCTCGTAGGGCTTGACGCGGACCGTCGAGCAGGCCAGGATTCTGTCCTGCGGGAGGTTCGTCGCCGCGGCGCCGGCAGGGCGGCGCGCAGATTCGATGTCAGAGATGGCGTCGGCGCGAGGCTCCTCCCGACCAACTTTCTTCGGCCGCCCCCTGGGGCGGCCGAAGTTTTTTCTTGCCGTCCGCGTCTGCGATATTCATGTCGATCACTGGGCGTGGTTTTCGGCCCGCTCGGATCCCCTCAGCGAAAACCGGTCGCGACCGGACCGGATCGTGACGCAGGCTGATGCGCATGCAGGTCACCATCCGGCCGCTCGACGCGGCCAACGACGCCGACGTGCGTGGCTCATTACGGGTACAGGTCGACTCCACGACCCGCGATCTGCCCGACTTTCCACCGCCGACCCTGGCCGACTTCCGGTCACGGCTGGACCACCCGTGGCCGAGCAACAAGGACCGGAACCTGGTGGCCGAGCGAGACGGCGAGATCATCGCCACGCTGACCGTGTCGATGCCCACATTGGACAACCTGCACCTGGCCGAGCTCGACATCACGGTCCACCCGGACCACCGGCGTCGGGGCGTCGGCCGCGCCCTCTACGCCCACGGTGTCGCCGTCGCCCGCGAGGAGGGACGGCGGACGGTCATGGGCAACTACGTGACGCAGCTGCCCGACGGCCCGGCCCGGGACGCCGGCTTCGCCGCCTTCGCCGAGGCCATGGGCGCCAAGCCCGCCCTGCCCGAGGTACGCCGGCGGCTGGACGTCGGCCTGGCCGACCGCACGGCCTGGGACCGGCTCTACGAAGAGGCACTGCCCCAGGCCAAGGGGTATTCGCCGGTTCGCTGGACCGACGGCGCCCCGGACGAGTACGTCGAGGACGTGGCGATGCTCGACGGCCGGCTGCTGCTCGACGCGCCCATGGGCGACCTGGACATCGAGGCCGAGAAGGTGGACGTGGCTCGGGTGCGGGCCAACGAGGCGACACAGCGCAATCGGGGTCGCCGCAGCTACCACGCCGGCATGCGCGACGACGCCACCAACCGCCTCGTGGCGTGGACGGCGATCGCGTACGACGTCGACCACCCCGATCACGCCTGGCAGCAGATCACGATCGTCGACCCGACCCATCGAGGCCATCGACTGGGCCTGATCGTGAAGGTCGAGAATCTGCGCCATACCCTCGATCGGGAGCCGGCGACGCGGGTCATCGACACCTGGAACGCGGCGGAGAACGCTCACATGATCGCCATCAACGAGACGCTCGGCTTCCGCGCGGTCGACGGCTGGGTCGAGTGGCAGCAAGCGATTTAACCCCAACCCTCTCTGCGCCGATCATGGACTTAGGTCCATGATCGGCGCATTTTCACGTCCCCAACCTCATGATCGCGGAAGGGAACGGGATGATGGTGGCATGACGCAGGCAACGACGCTGGCTTCAGCCGGGGCGACCCCCCACCCGTACTTCACCGCGCATCGCGAGACCCTCGACCGGGCTCGACAGGCCATCGCCGATCGCGCCTACTGGTCGGCCTACCCCGAGTCGCCGAGCCCGAAGGTGTACGGCGAGACCGCCGCCGCCGAGGGGGAGGCGGCGTTCCGCGCGTACCTCGACGCCGACTTCCCGATCGACCAGCCCGGGACCCGCGACCGGGTGGCCACCGAGTCCAGCCCGTTCGGCTTCGACCTCGGCGTGCGCTACCCGCGACCGGACCTGGACACGCTGCTCGACGCGGCGCGGGCGGGCCTGCCGGCCTGGCGGGACGCCGGACCCGACACCCGGGTGGGTGTGTGCCTGGAGATCCTGCACCGGCTGCACCAGCGGGTGTTCGAGCTGGCCAACGCCGTCCACGCGACGACCGGGCAGGCCTTCGTGATGGCGTTCCAGGCCGGCGGGCCGCACGCGCTCGACCGGGCCCTGGAGGCGCTGGCCTACGCGCACGCGGAGATGACCCGTACTCCCCGAACGGCCGAGTGGACGAAGCCGGCCGGCAAGGGCGATCCGCTGCGCATGCAGAAGTCCTTCCACGTGGTGCCGCGGGGCGTGGCGCTGGTCATCGGGTGCAATACGTTCCCGACCTGGAACTCCTACCCTGGTCTGTTCGCGTCGCTGGCCACCGGCAACCCGGTCGTGGTCAAGCCGCACCCCGGAGCGGTGTTGCCGCTGGCCATCACGGTCCGCGTGGCGCGCGAGGTCCTGGCCGACGCGGGGTTCGACCCCAACCTCGTCACGCTCGTCGCCGAGGAGCCGGACGAGCGGGTGGCCAGCGTGCTGGCGACCCGACCCGAGGTACGGGTCATCGACTTCACCGGCTCCACCGAGTACGGCGAATGGCTCGAGGGCCACGCGCGGCAGGCCGTCGTCTACACGGAGAAGGCCGGCGTCAACACCGTCATCGTGGACTCCACAGAGGACTTCGCCGGCCTGTGCCGCAACATCGCGTTCTCTCTGACACTCTACAGTGGACAGATGTGCACCACGCCGCAGAACATCCTGGTGCCGGAGGGCGGTATCGAGACCGACGAGGGCCACAAGTCGGTTGACGACGTGGCCGCCGGCATAGGTCGGGCGGTCGAGAAGCTCACCGCCGATCCGGCCCGCGCGGTCGAGCTGACCGGAGCCATCGTCAACGACGGCGTGCTGCGGCGCCTGGACAAGGCGCGCGATGTCGGCACCGTGCTGTTGGATTCGCGGACTCTGGAGCACCCGACCTACCCCGGGGCCACGGTACGCACGCCGATGCTGGTCGGGCTGGCGGCGGCGAAGGACGAGGCGTACGGCCACGAGTGGTTCGGACCTGTCTCGTTCCTCGTCACCACGGCGTCCACGGAGGAGAGTCTGGATGTGTTCCGCCGCACCGTCACCGCGCGCGGCGCCATCACCGCCTCGGTGTACTCGACGGACCCGGCGGTGCTGGACGCCGCCGAGCAGGCCGCGCTCGAGGCCGGCGTGAACCTGTCGTGCAACCTCACCGGTGGCGTGTTCGTCAACCAATCGGCGGCGTTCTCCGACTTTCACGCCACCGGCGCCAATCCGGCGGCCAACGCATCACTTACCGATGGGGCGTATGTGGCGAATCGCTTCCGTATTGTGCAGTCCCGGCGACACCGCTGAGCCATCGTTCAGCGCGTGATCGAATCGAGACGGTCGGCCCGGATCACTGTCCGATTTGGCCGGCTGCGCGGGGCGACCGGCTCGTGTAGCGTGCGATATCGGTCGCCCCCTCCCTCGGGGTCACGCGGAGCGGAATGCTTTGTTGGGTGGGTACCGCGGGCTCGGCGACCGGAAGGTCGCGACCGCGACCGCAGGGTTGTCTGCAGAGTGAGGAAGTGCGCAGTGGCACAGGGCACCGTCAAGTGGTTCAACAGCGAGAAGGGCTACGGCTTCATCGCGGTCGACGGAGGACAGGACGTGTTCGTCCACTTCACCGCGATCGACATGGAGGGCTACAAGACGCTCGACGATGGGGCGCGCGTCGAGTTTGAGATTGCCCAAGGTCAGAAGGGCCCCCAGGCCGAGAAGGTTCACATCATCTGACGTTCCGGAGCCGACGTCCGCGCCGAGGAACGAGCGAGGCGGAGGCGACCAGAGCGTAAGGCTCGTTCGAGACCCACGGGCACCGTCCCTCGACCATCGAGGCGGTGCCCTCACTCGTGCCAGGTACTTTCACCTCCCGGACTCGATCATCAGTCAGCTTGCACTCGACCGGGTAGAGTGCTAAACAAGTGTTTGGCACTCTCACGTGAGGAGTGCCAGCCCGCGCGACGATCACCGAAGCGCGGGTGCTGGTCGGGACGGTGGGGCATCCAGGTCGAGCGACATGGGTGCCGGTCGTCGCGGGCTTTCCGACCCGGCCGAAGGCGACGCGGCGCTCGGTCGCGTCCAAAGGTGCGTACAACCCGTCCGGGAGGACAACACCGAATGGCCAAGATGATCGCGTTCGACGAGGAAGCCCGCCGCGGACTCGAGCGGGGGATGAACGTCCTCGCCGACGCCGTAAAGGTGACGCTCGGCCCGAAGGGCCGCAACGTCGTCCTCGAGAAGAAGTGGGGCGCACCCACGATCACCAACGACGGCGTGAGCATCGCCAAGGAGATCGAGCTCGAGGATCCCTGGGAGAAGATCGGCGCCGAGCTGGTCAAGGAAGTCGCGAAGAAGACCGACGACGTCGCCGGTGACGGCACCACGACGGCCACCGTGCTGGCCCAGGCGCTGGTACGGGAAGGCCTGCGCAACGTCGCGGCCGGCGCCAACCCGATGGCCCTGAAGCGGGGCATCGAAGCGGCCGTCGTCGCCGTCGCGGAGGAGCTGGCCAACATCGCCAAGGACGTGGAGACCAAGGAGCAGATCGCCTCCACCGCCTCCATCTCCGCCGGCGACCCGAGCGTCGGCGAGATCATCGCCGAGGCGATGGACAAGGTCGGCAAGGAAGGCGTCATCACCGTCGAGGAGAGCAACACCTTCGGCCTCGAGCTGGAGCTCACCGAGGGCATGCGCTTCGACAAGGGCTACATCTCGCCCTACTTCATCACCGACGCCGAGCGCATGGAGGCGGTCCTGGAGGACCCCTACCTGCTCATCGTCAACAGCAAGATCTCCGCGGTGAAGGACCTGCTGCCGGTCCTCGAGAAGGTCATGCAGGGCGGCAAGCCGCTGGTGATCATCGCCGAGGACGTGGAGGGTGAGGCCCTGGCCACGCTCGTGGTCAACAAGATCCGCGGCACGTTCAAGTCCTCCGCCGTCAAGGCGCCCGGCTTCGGCGACCGCCGCAAGGCGATGCTGCAGGACATGGCCATCCTCACCGGCGGCCAGGTCGTCAGCGAGGAGGTCGGCCTCAAGCTCGACGGCGTCGGCCTCGACCTGCTGGGTCGGGCCCGCAAGATCGTCGTCACGAAGGACGAGACCACGATCGTGGACGGCGCCGGCGACCCCGACCAGATCGCGGGCCGGGTCAACCAGATCCGGGCCGAGATCGACAAGAGCGACTCGGACTACGACCGGGAGAAGCTGCAGGAGCGCCTGGCCAAGCTGGCCGGTGGCGTCGCCGTCATCAAGGTTGGCGCGGCCACCGAGGTCGAGCTCAAGGAGCGCAAGCACCGCATCGAGGACGCCGTGCGCAACGCCAAGGCGGCCGTCGAGGAAGGCATCGTGCCCGGCGGTGGCGTGGCGCTGGTCCAGGCCGCGAAGAGCGCGTTCGACAAGCTGGATCTCGTCGGCGACGAGGCGACCGGTGCGAACATCGTGAAGGTCGCCCTGGACGCTCCGCTGCGCCAGATCGCCGTCAACGCCGGCCTCGAGGGCGGCGTCGTGGTCGAGAAGGTGCGCACGCTCAAGGCCGGCCACGGCCTCGACGCGGCCACCGGCGACTACGTCGACATGCTCGGCGCGGGCATCATCGACCCGGCCAAGGTCACCCGGTCGGCTCTGCAGAACGCGGCGTCGATCGCGGCCCTGTTCCTCACCACCGAGGCCGTGGTGGCGGACAAGCCGGAGAAGGAGAAGGCGCCCGCCGGTGCTCCCGGCGGCGGCGACATGGACTTCTGATCCAGTCGACGAAACCGGGGCGGTCCGCGTCAGCGGATCGCCCCGGTTTTCGTTAACCGGCAGCGGCTTACGCGATCTTGGATACTCTGTGGCGTGGGAACCCCGCGAAGCATCCAAGATCTACTAGTCCGGGCGCCGGTGATCGACGGCCACAACGACCTGCCGTGGAAGCTGCGGCGGCGGCCCGACGGGATCGACCTCGGCACCGACCAGTCGGCCGCCGGCCTCCACACGGACCTCCCCCGGCTGCGCAGCGGCGGTGTGGGCGCCCAGTTCTGGTCCGTGTACGTGCCGTGCTCGTTCGAGGGCGGTGCCGCGGTCGCGGCCACCCTGGAACAGATCGACATCGTACGGCGGCTGGTCGAGCGGTACCCCGACGACCTGGCCCTCGCCACCAGCGCCGACGAGGTCGAGCGGGCGGTCGCGGGCGGCCGGATCGCGTCGCTGATGGGCGTCGAGGGCGGACACAGCATCGACTGTTCGCTCGGGGTGCTCCGCATGCTCTACGACCTGGGGGCCCGGTACCTCACCCTGACCCACTTCGCCAACACGCCATGGGCCGACAGCGCCACCGACGACCCGGCGGTGGGCGGACTCTCGGCGTTCGGCCGCGAGGTGGTGCGCGAATGCAACCGGCTCGGCGTGCTCGTCGACCTGTCCCACGTGGCACCGTCCACGATGGACGCGGCGCTCGACATCTCGGTAGCGCCCGCGTTCTTCTCGCACTCCTCCGCCCGCGCCCTCTGCGACCACGTGCGCAACGTGCCCGACGACGTGCTCCTGCGGGTCCGGGACACGCAGGGCGTGGTGATGGTGACGTTCGTGCCCGGGTTCCTCACCGAGGAGTGCCGGGCCTGGATCGGGACCTACCTCGACGAGTACCAGCGGCTGGAGCGCCAGCTCGGACCGGACTCTCCGGAGTGGACCGATGCCGAGGCGGCCTGGTTGGCGGCCAACCCGCGACCGCCCTGCGGCGTCGCCGACGTGGCCGACCACATCGAGCATGTCCGGGCCGTGGCCGGCGTCGACCACGTCGGGCTGGGCGGCGACATGGACGGCGTGCTGGCGCTGCCCGACGGCCTGGACGGCGTCGACGGCTATCCCGCCCTGCTGGCCGAGCTGGCCGGCCGCGGTTGGTCGGACGACGACCTGGCCAAGCTGACCTGGCACAACGCGCTGCGCGTCCTGCGCGAGACCGAGGAGGTCGCCCGGTCCGAGCGGACCCGCCGGGGACCCTCGGTGGCGACAATCACCGGCCTGGACGGCCGCTGACCCAGCGGGCGGGCGGACGATGCTAGGGGCGGGTCATGCGGAGTACGTCGAGCGCCTCGTCCAGCTGCTCCTCGGTGATCCGGCCGGCGGTGACATGTCCACGCTCGACGACGACCTGCCGGATCGACTTGCCCTCGGCCAGGGCGTGCTTGGCGACGGCCGCCGCCTCGTCGTAGCCGAGGTATCGATTCAGCGGCGTGACGATCGCCGGCGACCCCTCCGCGTACGCGCGGTTGACCTCGACGTTCGCGGTGAGTCCGGCGACGCAGCGGTCGGCCAGCAGCCGGGCGGCCGCCGCCAGCAGGCGGATCGACTCGAGGACGTTGCGCGCCATCACCGGGAGCATCACGTTGAGCTCGAAGTCGCCCTGCGACCCGGCGAACGCGACCGCGGCGTCGTTGCCGATGACCTGGGCGCAGACCTGGCGCACCGACTCGCACACGACCGGGTTCACCTTGCCCGGCATGATGCTGGACCCGGGCTGCAGGTCGGGGAGGTGCAGCTCCCGTAGCCCGGCCCGCGGGCCCGAGCCCATCCACCGGATGTCGTTTGCGATCTTGTATAGGCCGACGGCGACGGTCCGCAGCTGACCGCTCGCCTCGACGAGGCCATCGCGGGCCCCCTGGGCCTCGAAGTGGTCGCGGGCCTCGGTCAGCGGCAGGCCGGTCTCGCTCCGGAGCCGCTCGATGACCCGAGCGGCGAAGCCGCGTGGCATGTTGACCCCGGTGCCGACGGCCGTGCCGCCCAGCGCCAGCTCGGCCAGGCGGGGCAGCGTGGCGTTCAGCCTCTCCACGCCCGTGCGCATCTGCGCCGCGTACCCATGGAACTCCTGACCCATCGTGACCGGCGTCGCGTCCATGAGGTGCGTGCGGCCGGCCTTGACCACGTGGTCGAACTCGGTCCCCTTCTTCTCCAGCGCGGACTCGAGGTGGCCCAGCGCCGGGATCAGATCGTGGCTGACCGCCTCGGTGGCGGCCAGGTGTATCGACGACGGGAACACGTCGTTGGAGGACTGGGACGCGTTGACGTGGTCGTTCGGGTGGACCTCCCGGCCGAGCCGGCGGGAGGCCAGAGTGGCGATCACCTCGTTGGCGTTCATGTTGGACGACGTGCCCGAGCCCGTCTGGAACGTGTCGATGGGGAACGCGTCGTCATAGGCGCCGGACGCCACCTCGCGGGCCGCCGCCTCGACCGCGGCGGCGACCTCCGCGTCCAGCACGCCCAGCTCCACGTTCACCGACGCGGCGGCCGCCTTGATACGGCCCAACGCGCGGATCTGCGTCGGCTCCAGGCCACGCCCGGAAATCGGGAAGTTCTCCACGGCCCGTTGCGTCTGGGCCCGCCACAGCGCGCCCGCGGGGACGCGCACCTCGCCCATCGTGTCTCGCTCGATCCGGTAGTGAGGCGTCGCCTCCGCCTCGCTCGTCCCTCGCTCGGTCGTCGGCTCGCGGTACGCCGAGGACGCGTCCGGTTCGGGGTACTGGTCGGTCACGGCTCCATCCTGCCCTGCCGGGTCGACCGATCGACCCCGACCCCGGCGGTCGCACCCGTCCAGACCGCCACCGCGCCGCCGGGGCTGGGTCGGCGACGTCCGACGCCGCACAGCGACGCGGCCACGGCTCCGGCCAGCAGGGCGAGAGTGGCCACCGTGATGAGCCGGACGCCGGTGGTGTGCGGGAGCAGCGCCGCCGGCAGGAACAGCACCGCGACGGTGCCGGGCAGGCCGACCAGCGCGGCGGTGCCCCAGAACATCCGCGGCCGGCGGCGCACGACCGGCGCCGGGCCGTGCCAGGCGCGGATTAGGCGCCGGCGTCCAATGTGTACCAACAGGCCGACGGTACCGAGCATCCCGGCGATCTCGGCGGCGATGTCCAGGACGATGTGGACGTTGGTCAGGTCGTCGAAGACGATATGGCTGGCCCCACCGACCAGCGCCGACGAGGCCGTCACCCACCACCGATGCCGCACCCGTCCCAGGGCGCCGTAGTCGCGCAGCGCGAGCACCCCTCCGGCCGGCAGGTGGGCCGCCACCACCGGCGCGGCGGCCCGCAGGAGGAGGACCAGCACCACGGCCACCGGCAGGCACCAGCCGACGAGCCCACGCCACTGGTGCGAGAACGGCCACACGGGCAGACCTGAGCCGTCGATCAGGTAGGCCACATCGGGCGAGGCGGCGCCGGCGACCAGCGCCACGCCGTCGAAGAGCCGGGGGCTCAGAAGTTTCAACGGGAGCACGGCCGCGGGATGAGTGGGCACGGTGGACGGCATGTCGACCGACGCTAGCCGCGCGATGTGGGGGCACCGTGGCGGTCGTGTGCCCGGACCGGGCGGGTCAGTAGGGCAGCGGGAGGAATCCGATCTTGCGAGCGCTGGCCAGGATGAGGCCGCGCAGCCCGTACCCGACGACGGACGCCTTGGTCCTGACCGTGGCCAGCGTGGCGGCGCCGAGGTGGCCGAGGACGACCAGCCGTTCGGCGCCGGCGATGAGCACGTAGTCCCGCGTCACCGCGGCCCGGGGCCGGGGTCCCACCTCGCCGGACCAGACCTCGACGGGCTCGGCGGCCAGCAGGTCGACGACCCGCAACGTCTTGCGGTCGGCGGTCTCCACGACGGCCAGTTGCCCGTCGGTGTCGAGGATGCGCTCGCCCGGCACGCCGACCCAGATCGCCCGGCCGTCGTCGACCGAGATGAGGGCCGGATGGTTGTCGGCCCGCGTGGCGATGAGGTGGTTGCGGGTACCCAGGGGATCGCTGCGCGCGTCGCAGCCGCCGCCCCCGGCCGTATCGAGATCGAGGCCCTCCTGGCGCCAGAGCGACGAGCCCGTCCGGTGGTCGACCGCCTCCACCCGGAACCGGCAGCTCGACTCCGCGGGTTCGGAGTGGACGTAGAGCAGGTGCTCGCCGGCCACGACGACCCGGGTCTGCCGGTCCGGTGGTGTGACCTCGCGGACATGCCGGCCATCGACGGTGTCGACGATGTGGATGCGGCCGTCGAGCGGGATGCCGATGACGGCCGGCAGCGGCCCGGGCGAGCCGGCCGCCGCCGGGCGGAACCAGTCGGCCGGGGCCCGCGTCGCGGCGAGGGCCGGGTTCGGTCCGGTGATGGTGCGGGCGGAGGCCGGCAGCGGCACGGCCCATCGCAGTTGCCCGTCCGGGCGGTGCGCGCGGGCACGCAGGCGGCAGTCGCCGGAGGCTGGGCAGACCAGGTCGAGGATCAGGTCCCCGTACGCCCAGACCGCGATCGCCTCGCGGTCACCCCACAGGACGGTGCCGTTGATCGGGTCGACCACCGAGTACCCGGTGTCGGGTTGGTTGTCGGTGTCGCGGCCCTCGGGGCGGGGGCGTATCACGACCACGTCGACGGCCGGCAGCGCCCAGTCCGCGTCGTGGTGCCACAGCAGGCGTCCCGAGCCGCGGTCGTACCCGTCGACCAGCCCGCGGCTGGCCAGCACCACCTGGCCCGTGATCGTCACCGCGGCCATGTCGGGGACGCCGCCGAGCCGGGTGGTCCACGCCGGCTCCGGGTCGGACATCCGCGTGACCTTCTCCCACCAGCCGGCGAGTTGCGGCAGCGGATTCCAGGTGTTCGTGCTCACCAGCACGGTGAGGACCAGCGCGGCCGTCATCAGGAGGAGCAGCGCGCGGCAGTGCCGGCAGTTCCTCCAGCGGCCCGCCACGCCGCTCACCCTAGGCGCGGGCGGGCCTCGCGCCGGCCATCGTCCGATCCGCCCGTGTCATCCGGAAAGATCCGACTACGGGCACCTCGGCGACCGACACCAAGGGCGCCGTCTAGTTCATGATCGCCGCAGCCGAGCGCACCAGGGGCAGCGTGCGGTACGGGATCTGCTCGGCCAGGGCGATGATCGTCGAGGCGCGGACGATCCCGTCGTAGGAGACGACCTGGTCGATCACGCGCTGCAGGTCCGCGTTGGAGCGGGCCACGATGCGGCAGAGCAGGTCGCCCGGCCCGGTGATCGTGTATGCCTCGAGCACCTCGGGGATCTCGGCCAGGTGAGCGGCGACGGGGTCGTGTCCGTACCGCTGGCGGATCTCCAGGGTCACGAACGCGGTCACCGTGAAGCCGAGCGCGAGCGGTGACACGTCCGGCCCGTGCCCTCGGATCACGCCCCGTGCCGCGAGCCGGTCCAGCCGGGCCTGCACGGTGCCCCGGGCCACCCGCAGCCGACGCGAGCACTCCAGGACTCCGATCCGGGGCTCCTCGGTGAGCAGCCCGATGAGGCGGGCATCCAGATCGTCGATTTCGTTCATGAGTACCTCTGGGCTGGACAACATGTCCATCGTAAGTCGGGCTCTAGGGGTCTGACTGTACAGCGTGCCCAACAAATATCCGTTCTGTTGCCCAGTCGCACGCCTGGCGGCACGCTTCGACCAAGGGGCCGCCGGTCCCACCGCGAGGGGAGTCGACCATGACCAGGGCGATCGACCGGCCGGCGGCCGAGCCACGCATCGACATCGACGAGCTGGTCGGCGCGGTGGAGCATGACATCTCGCGCGACCCGTTCCCGGTCCAGGGCATCGATCACGTCACGTTCGTGGTCGGCAACGCCCGGCAGGCCGCGCACTACTACTCGACCGCGTTCGGCATGACGTGCGTCGCCTACCGCGGGCCGGAGACCGGTCACCGCGAGGAGGCCGAGTACCTGCTGACGTCCGGGGCGGCGCGCTTCCGTATCGCGGGCGGCGTGCGGGCCGGCACGCCCGCGGCCCGCCGGCACGCGCGCCACGGCGACGGGATCAGCGACATCGCGCTCGAGGTGCCCGATGTGGACCGGGCCTACGCCCACGCCACCAACCGGGGCGCGCGGGGCGTGTCCGAGCCTCGGGACCTGTCCGACGACCACGGCTCGGTCCGTATCGCCACCATCGCCACGTACGGCGACACGGTGCACACCCTGGTCGACCGGTCCCGCTACGCGGGCGTGTTCCTGCCCGGGTTCGTGGCCCGCGGGCCGATCGTCGACCGCTCGGCGGACGTCGCCGCGGGGGCCCAGCCGCGGCGGTTCTTCCAGGCCGTCGACCACGTCGTGGGCAACGTCGGACTGGGCGAGATGGACGAGTGGGTGGCCTTCTACCACCGCGTCATGGGGTTCACGAACATGGCCGAGTTCGTCGGCGACGACATCGCCACGGAGTACTCGGCCCTGATGAGCAAGGTCGTCGCGAACGGGACCAGGAAGGTCAAGTTTCCGCTCAACGAGCCGGCGGTCGGCCGGCGCCGGTCCCAGATCGATGAGTTCCTGGAGTTCTACGGCGGACCGGGTGTCCAACACGTGGCCCTGGCGACCAACGACATCCTGCGCTCGGTGGACGCCATGCGGGCCGCCGGCGTGGAGTTCCTGGACACGCCCGACGCCTACTACACCGACCCCGAGCTGCGCGAGCGCATCGGCAACGTCCGCGTGCCGATCGATGAGCTGCGCCAGCGGAAGATCCTGGTCGACCGGGACGAGGACGGCTATCTCCTGCAGATCTTCACTCGACCCGTGCAGGACCGGCCCACGTTCTTCTTCGAGCTGATCGAGCGGCACGGGTCGCTCGGCTTCGGCAAGGGCAACTTCAAGGCGCTCTTCGAGGCGATCGAACGCGAGCAGGAACGTCGGGGCAACCTGTAGCACTATTAGGCAGTGACCACGCCACCGCAGAACGTGCCAGTCGCCGGCTCGCCAGCCTCCAGAGAACCGTACCCGCAAGGCCATCCGCAGCCCAGCCATCCCGCGTATCAGGTGCCGCCCGGGTATCAGGTGCCGCCGGGCTATCAGGTGCCGCCCGGGTATCAGGTGCCGCCGGGGTACGCCGTGCCGCCGCCCGCGTACCGCCTCGTGCTGCCGCCGTTGAGCCCCGGCGGCCAGCGCCTGGCCGAATTCGGCGACCGGGCGCTCGCGTTCATCATCGACATGCTGATCATCGGCGCCATCAACCTCGTCATCCTGATTCCGGCCTACCTGGCGATGTTCCTGGTCATCCTCGACCCGGTCCAGACGGCCGCGGACCCGTTCACGGTGATCGCGCCGATGCTCGGGATTATCCTCGCGGTCGTCGTGCTGAGCCTGCTGGTGGCCTATGTGTACGAGGTCGAACTGATGTACCGCACCGGCCAGACGGTCGGGAAACGGGCGATGAAGCTGCGGATCGTGCCGCTGGACCCGGCGGCCACCCTGACCCGCCAGATGGCGTTCAAGCGGTTCCTGGTCCAGCACGTGGCGACCATGTTCCTGCCCGGCCTCAACTGGGTCGACGGGCTCTGGCAACTCTGGGACAAGCCGTACCGGCAGTGCCTCCACGACAAGTTCGCTGAGACCGTCGTCATTAAGCTCGACGCGTGAGCGAAGACGCGAGGCCACGGAGCAGGACCACGACGGTGTCGGTTCGCCGAGCGTCGGAGCGTGACCGGTAATGAGCGACGAGATCGAGCCGGGCTGGTACAAGGATCCGGCCGACCCGACGGCCCAGCGCTACTGGGATGGCGAGGGTTACGTGGGCGAGCCGTTGCCGGCCGACGCCACGCCGCCCGACGGTCCGCCGCCGGTACCCGTGTCGCCCCCGCCCGTGCCGGCGGTCGGCCCGATCGGGGTCGAGCCCATGGCCGCCGGCGCCCCCGCGCCGGCGGCGCCGCCCGGTGTCGGCCCGCCGTCCGGTTTCGGCCAGCCCGGTTTCGGCCCGCCGCCCGGGATCGGCGAGCCGGCCGAGCCGTCGCCGGGCTGGCCGGCCGGATCTCCGCCGCGCGAGGCTCCGCCGGGCTGGCCGCCCGGGTACGCGCCGCCCGGGTACGCGCCGCCGGGTCAACCGCCGCCCGGCTACCGGGCCCGTCGGGCGATGCCCACGCCCCGGCCGCACGGGCTTCTGCTGGCCGGAGCGGGCCGACGCCTGGCGGCCCGCGCGATCGACTTCCTCGCCGTCGCCGGGCTGTGCGCCATCGCCAACGCGTGGTTCGCCTACCAGTGGTGGCAGGCCTACCTGCCGTACCTGAGGGATGCGTTGCGGGCCCAGCTGGCCGGCCAGTCGGTCCCGCAACCGCCGTCGTCGGTCTTCTCCCTCATCGTCATGATGTGCGTGGTCGCGACCGCGGTGTGGTTCGCGTACGAGGTGCCGGGCAGCGCCAACACCGGGCAGACGCTGGGCAAGCGCCTGGTCGGCATCAAGGTGATGCGGATGGAGAGCGGCGACCGTCTGGGCTTCGGCCGGGCCCTCACCCGGTGGGGGCGCCTGGGTCTGCCCACCCTGTTCTGGTGGTGCTGGGGGGTCGGCCTCCTGCTGCAGGCCCTGGACTGCCTGTTCGTCGTCATCGACCGACCACTACGCCAGGCCCTGCACGACAAGGCGGCCGGCACCGTCGTTGTCCAACTTGGATCCTCGCCGGTCGGTCCGCCGGTTGCGGACGCCACCAGTGGAGGAACCCATGCTGACGCGCGCTGATCTCGAAGCGCTGCCCTCGTACGTGCCCGGGCGGACCGTTCCCGGTGCCATCAAGCTCGCCTCCAACGAGGTGCCGTACGGCCCGCTGCCCGGCGTGGTCGAGGCGATCACCGAGGCGGCCGCCGGCGCCCACCGCTACCCGGACATGGGTGTGATGGCGCTGCGGGCGGCCCTGGCCGAGCGGCTCGGGGTCGACCCGGACCGGGTGGCGACGGGCTGCGGCTCGGTCGCGCTCACCGAGCACGTGGCCAAGGCGACATGCCGCGACGGTGACGAGATGGTCTACTCCTGGCGCTCCTTCGAGGCGTACCCCATCATCGCCGCCGCGACCGGCGCGACCAGCGTCCGGGTGCCGAACACGGCCGAGCACGGCCACGACCTGGCGGCCATGGCGGCGGCGGTGACGGACCGGACCCGGCTGGTGCTCGTGTGCAATCCCAACAACCCGACCGGAACGACGGTACGCCGCGACGAGGTGGACGAATTCCTCGATCGCGTACCCTCCACGGTGCTGGTCGTGCTGGACGAGGCGTACCGGGAGTTCGTTACCGACGCGGCCGTGCCGGACGGGCTGGCGACCTACGGCGAACGCTCCAATGTGGTGTTTCTGCGGACCCTGTCCAAGGCGTGGGGGATGGCCGGGCTGCGCGTCGGTTACCTGGTCGGCCCGCCGGACGTGGTCACCGCCGTCCGCAAGGTGATCACTCCCTTCTCGACATCCGGCCTGGCTCAGGCGGCCGCCCTGGCCGCCCTGCGGGCCGGCGACGAGATGGCCCGGCGCGTGGCCCTCGTGGTCGCCGAACGTGAGCGCGTCGAGGTGGCGCTGCGCAAGTCGTTGTTCTCCGTTCCGCCCAGCCAGTCCAACTTCGTCTGGCTGCCCCTGGGCGACCGGTCGGTCCCGTTCGCCGCCGCCTGCGAGCAGGCGGGCGTGATCGTCCGTCCGTTCCCGGGCGAGGGCGTACGCGTCACCGTCGGCACCGCGGAGGAGAACGACGTCTTCCTCGCCGCCGCCGAGGAGTACTTCGCCGGGTAGGCGTCGGTAGGCTGTCCACCGTGACAGACCAGGATCGTCGGGTACCGGTCGAGCAGCTCTGGGTCGAATCCGAGGGCGGCGGCGCACCGCTGCTGGAGAACCATCTCGGGGGCGAGGCGGCGCGAAACTACCGGCGGTTCGAGTTCGACACCGTCGCCCCGCACGTCGGCCGGACGATGCTCGAGGTCGGCTCCGGGCTCGGCGACTTCGCCGAGCAGTTCCTGGACCGGGTGGACCGTCTGGTGGTCAGCGACGGCGATCCCTACTGCGTCAAGCATCTGGCCGCGCGCTTCGCCGGCCAACCGAAGGTCAAGGTCATCGACTTCATGCTGCCGGCCGCGGTGCCGCTGGTCGAGCCGGTGGACACCGTCGTGGCGATGAACGTGCTGGAGCACGTGGTCGAGGACGTGGCCGCCCTGCGCGAACTCGCCCGGGTGGTGACCCCGGCCGGCCGGATCGTCATCTGGGTGCCCGGCTACATGCAGCTCTACGGGGACTTTGACCGCAAGGTGGGCCACGTGACCCGCTACACCCCGAAGACGCTACGGGCCACCGTCACGGCCGCCGGGCTCGACATCGAGGTGCTCAAGCCGATCAACCTGCTCGGGGGAATCGCGTGGTGGGCCGCCGTGCGCGTGGGCAAGGTGGGCGCACCCCGGCCGCGCATCGTGCGGATCTACGACCGGTTGGTGGTGCCGACCACCCGCGTCCTCGAACGCCTCATCCGGCCGCCGTTCGGCCAGACGGTGTTCTGCGTCGCCCGCAAGCCGGGTTAACGCACGGGGTCGGCGGCGACGGGCTCGAGGCGGTCCCGCTGAGCCGGCCGTGGTGCGCCGACAACCGCCTGCACCCGGCGGAGACCGATCAGGCTGGAGAACAGCCCGGCGAACGCGATCGTCACCCCGATCGCGATCGCCGTCGCCGACGGCAGGACCAGCCGGACCACCCGGTCGGCGGCGGGCAACGGGCCGAACCCGACGGCGCTCCATGACGACAGCGCCCACACCGTGCCGAGCACGCCGACGAGCACGAGGGTCAGGCCGATGCCCATGCAGACCTCCAGGCGCAGCGCATGGGTCCACCGCGCCGCCTGGGTCTCGTCGGTGATGCCCTCGATGCGACCGTAGATGAACGAGAGCGCGCCGAGGACGAAGATCTGCGCTCCCACGATCATCGCCAGGCAGCCGTAGATCAGCGAGTTGACGTCGAAGGTGACCGACCCGACCCTTACGGGCCCGGTAACGAGAACCGCGGTGACCGCGAACCCGGCCAGGAACATGGCCAGGCCGGGCGTGATCAGGGTCTGCCTGGGTGCGAACACCAGCAGGAACCGCAGGTGCCGCCAGCCGTCGCGCCAGGTGCGCAGGTGAGGCCGGCGGCTGCGCCCGGCCGGCCGCAGCGTGGTCGGCACCTCCACGATGTCGTACCCGGCCAGCGATGCGCGCACGACCATCTCCGACGCGAACTCCATGCCCGGCATGCACAGCCGCAGGTCGCGGATGCGGTCGGTGTTGAAGCCGCGGACGCCGCAGTGGAGGTCCCCGACGTTACCCAGCCGGAACAGGCGCCGGCCGAGCCAGGACAGGATCGGATTGCCCAGGTAGCGGTGCAGCGGCGGCATGGCTCCCGGTGCGATGCCGCCCCGGAACCGGTTGCCCATCACCAGGTCGTGACCGGCGCGCAGGTTGGCCAGGAAGAGCGCCAGGTCCGAGAGGTCGTACGAGTCATCCGCGTCAGCCATGATCACGTACCGGCCGCGGGCGTGGTCGATGCCGCCCATCAGCGCCCCGCCGTACCCCCGGATCGGCGCGTCGATCACGCGCGCGCCGGCGGCCCGCGCGAGATCGCGTGAGCCGTCCGTGGAGCCGTTGTCGCTCACCAGGACCTCGCCGCGCACGTCCATGGCCCGCATCGCGGCCAGCGCCTTGCTCACGCACGTAGAGATCGTTTCGGCCTCGTTCAGGCACGGCAGCAGCACGGTGAGCTCGATGTCGCGGTCGACGGCGGCCATTCGGGTCCTCTCCGCTCCGGTGTGGACGGTGTCTCCTTGTCCCTCGGGCCCGTCCGGCTATCGGGATGTACCCGCCGGCGCACGGCAACCACCGTATCGGCGGGCAGGTTTGTCGGTCACCAACCGGAAATTCGTACCGAAACGTTCGCGGTGGCCGACAACACCATCATTGTCAGCATTCCACATCCGCGGCGCCGTCCCGTCCGGCGGGCCCACCCGCCGTGCGCCGGAGGTTAGGCTCCTGGCGGCCATGGTCCAGCGAGCCGACGGTGGGCCCGAGGAGGAGTGGACGCGTGATGGTAGTAGGCGAGCCACCCCGGCCGGCACCGCCCGATCCGGCGCCGGAGGGGGCGGCGCCGGGCGCCGCGGCCGAACGACCGGCGACCGGGCGACCGCGGGCGATGCGGCCCGGCCCGGCCGCCACCTGGGCCGCCGGCGTATGGGCGATCGGCCTGCCGGCCTCGTTGCTCTTCGTCACGCTGGTCGATGCCAATCCATTGACCTCCCGCGGGTCGGTGCTGCCCGTCGCCGCCGGCCTCGTCGCGGGGCTGGTGATCTTCGGGTTGGTCGCCCGCCGCCTGAACGAGGCCACCATCGGCGTCGCCGCCGGTGGCTATGCCACCTGGGTGGGCCTGACCCTGTTCGCCGCACACCAGGGGACGCCGTTCGGGGAATCGGGCCTGTGGGGCGACGCCGGCCGGCTGGCCGCCATGGCCACCCGGTTCACCGAGCACTGGGGTTCGACCGACATGTTCGTGCCGTCGGTGCCGTCGGAGTACCCGCCGCTGTACCCGTGGCTGCTCGGTCGACTGTCGACCGTGATCGACCAGCCGGCCTGGCAGCTCATCGGCTACGGCGACGCCGTACTCGCCTCCGCCGCCGTACTCGTCGCGTTCCTGCTCTGGCGGCCGCTCGTCCCGTCGTCGGTCGCGCTGGTCCTCGCCGTCATCCCGCCGTGGGTCTTCGGGTCGCCCAGCAAGTCGTACGAGATCGTCGTGCTGGCGGCGACACTGCCCTGGTTGCTGCGCACGTTCGGCGATCGCGACCGGGCCGATCACGGGCTCCACTGGCTGCCCGCGGGCCTGATCGGCGGCCTGATGATCCAGACCTATCAGGGCTTCCTGGTCTTCGCGAGCCTCGGGCTGGTCGCATTCGTGATCTGGACCGCCCGGACCTCGGCGCGGAGATCCGGGTACCTGCGGCACGTGGCACTGGTGGTGGTCACCATGCTCATCGTCGCCGCGTGGTACGTCGGACCGTACGTGTACGCCAGCATCACGCTAGGTGGCAGCCGGGTCAACGACCTGTTCGTCTCCACGGGCATCGTCGACGATCCGGTGGGTGTGCGGTTCCTCTACGACCGCGGCCTGCCGCTCGGCCTGCTGGTGGTCAGCGGGCTCGTCGGCCTGGTCTGGTACTTCCGGACCCGTTGGTGGGCCCGCCCGCTCGCACTCCTGGTCGCGGGGGCGTACGCGTTCCGCTGGATCTTCGTGGTCATCTTCGTCAGCAACGGGCACACGCTCTACCTGCACTACACGTCGCGCCTGATCGAGGTCATCCTCGCGTCCGCCGGGGTGCTCACCCTCGTGAACGCCGTACCCGTGCTCGCCCGGCCGGTGACCACCAGGTCGCTTCGCCCCGTCGCGCTGCTGGGCGCGACCATGACGATGGTCGTGGCGGCGCTCGCCGGGCGTGCACTGTGGATGCCCACGCCGTTCGGGCTCGGTGAGGTCGTCCGGCCGACCACCGTCCCGCAGAACCTCCAGGCCCTGGCGCACGCCGAGTGGCTGCCCGACGGCCGGGCGCCCCGGTACGCCGTCAGCGACCCGAGGGCGCGCTACTTCCCGGCCCAGCAGGTCAAGGACGCCGTGGAGCGGGTGCTCGGCCCAGGCGCCGATCCAGTGACGGTGTGCTACGAGGAGCGGCTCTTCGCCTACTATCCGTGGACCGGATACGTCGCGGTCGAGAGAACCGCGGCCAACACGTGGACGCACTGGGAGGACCGACGCGCCGAGTTGCTACGCCTCGCGGCCCTGCGCGACCCGGCGCAGTTCGCGGCGGCGTCCAGGGATACCCGGTTCGGCGGTATCGACGTCTTCGTGCTGCGCGCCGACCCGGATGGTTGGACGTGGAACGACGTGCGCTTCAACCGCGAGCAGTTCGGTGCGGGGTTCTGGACCGTGGTCGACGACCTGCCCACGGACACGGTGGTGGTCGTGCGCGTGCCGGGCACCTGAGAACCGCGTCACCTAGACCGCGTACTGGTCGTGGCCGGCGAGGAACTCGGCCCACTCCTCCTCGGACATCGTCCGGCCACTGTGGCGGATCTCGGCCAGCTCCTGGAAGTACTTCTCCCGCGGCGCGCCCGGAGCGAACAGGATCAGCATCGAGGACGGCTCGTCGCTCATCGCCCGGAACCCGTGCACGCCACCCATCGGTACGTACAGGAAGTCGCCGGCGCGGGCCGGCACCCAGGCCGAGCCGTTGTAGAACTCGACCGTCCCCGACATCACGAAGAACGACTCCGAGAACGTCTTGTGGAAATGGGCGTCGGCTCCGCCGGTGCGGGGCCGCATGTTCCACTCGAACAGACCGTACTGTCCCCGGGTCGCCGAGCCGGGCGCCACGAACCGGACGTGGGTGCCCGACGTCGCGTACGTCAGGCTCTCGACCGCGTCACGGCCACGGAACTCCGCGCTGACCTCGCCGGTATCGCCGATATACGTCATACCGCCACCCTAACCACCTGGCCCGTCCGCCCGGTCCGACCGGATGACTACCGGCCGGGGTTGCAGGCGGCGAACTTGCCGGGCCAGACCGGCAGCTTGGTCGGCGCGTACAACTCGACCAGCGCCACCGGGCGAGGGCCGAAGTAGTACTCATTGTCGGTGGCATCGGGTGAGGCGCCGCTGATCCGCTCGACCGCGATGTACCTCTCGCCCGTCGGGTGCACGTGCCCGACGATCCACTTCTCGTTGGGCTCGATGGACGCGCATCCGAGCACGGCCAGTCCGCCGTTGCTCGGGTTCAGGCCGAGGATCGTGTGGTCCTCGCTGAGCAGGTATACGCCGGCCGGGTCGGCGCCGATGAAACGGCCCTTGCCGGACCAGCTCCACAATGGAGTCGTCGACTCGAGCCGGCGGGCGTTCACCCCGGTGGGGACGGGATAGACCAGTATGTGGTCGCGGGAGAGCGTCGCGCCCGGCTCCAGCGGTGGCACCTCGGCCAGGCCGGCGTCGGCACCCAGCAGCCAGGCCCGCCGCCCCGCGGTGACGACCGGACACCCGGACCGGCCGAGCCGGCACAGCCCGGCCGCCGGCCGGGCGGGGAACCTCCGGGTCGCCACCTCGCGGCCGGTGTCGGCCGCCACCGCCGTGATCTCGTTGGCCGCGCAGGCCGGCACCACGACCAGGGTCCCCGATGTCCAGACCTCCGGTCGGCACTCGAGCCGGCGTTGCCACAGATCGGCACCGGTGGCGGCGTCGAAGGCGTGCAGGCCGTCCAGGCCGATGACCACGATGACCACCCGGCCGGGCGGGCGGGTGAAGAGCAGGGACCTCGGCTCGTACACGATCGATGCGCCGGTCCGGCGCCCGTCGTAGTGGCGGTCGCCGATCCCGACCTCGGCCCGCCAGGCCACCGCTCCGGCCCGGGCATCGAGTGTGATGATCTTGCCGTCGGACCACTGCGTCACCACGACCGGGCCGGCACCGGTCTCGGCGGCGACCACGCCGACCACCTGCGCCGGCCACCGTCGCAGGGCCCAGTAGGGGATCGATTCGTACCGCTCGCCGACCGGCCCGTCCGACCAGACCCGCCACTTCTCCGCGTACACCCGCAGCCGGCCCTCGACGACGAGCGGCGCGGCCCGCAGCTCGGCGTGCGGACGCTCGTCGGTGATGAGCACGCGCTCCGGGTACGGCATGGTCGGCCTGGTGAGCACGTCCTGCGGTCGCAGCATGCGGTACCCGACCGCGGCGACGACCGCCAGCGCCGCCAGCGTCGCGACCACGGCGGCCGCGACCCGCAACGCCCGGACGGACCTCATCCGCACCTCCCAGGAACGCAGACTACCCGCGCTGGGAGGCCGGTCTGTGCGGCGGAGGCGGCCGGCCGCGATCAGGCGGCGGTGTGTCGTTCCGAGCGGGCCACGGCGGCGGCCGCCAGCTCGTCGAGCTCCTCGCGCAGGTGTCCCTCCGCCGAGCGGGCGGCGATCTCGCCGAGGAAGAAGGTGATCAACAAGTTGGCCAGGCCGTGCGGGCGGCTCTCCACGGTCGCGGTGACCGACGTCCCGCCGCGCAGCTCGCCGACCTCGATGGGCACGAACTCGTACACCAGGTGACTCGCCTCGCCCTCACCGGCGAGCGTCAGCGTCATCGACCGATCCGGCTCAATATCGGTCACCATCAACTCCTCGGCCACCCGGGCGCCAGTGGCGTCGACACGGGTCTCCCGCCAACGGGTACCAGGGCGCGGCTCTCCTGGGGTGAGCATCTCCACACTATCCACTTCGGACAGCCAGGCCGGGCGATCGGCGATATCGGCGAACACGCTCCACACCGCGTCCAGCGGCGCGGGGATCACCCGCGTCACGGTCACCCTTGACATCACTCCCCCAAAGAACCGGGTTGCCCAGTACCCACGTCATCTCCACCGTAACCCGCCGGCGCCCACTCGCAGCTTGATTTAGCGGGTTCGGACCGTGCCGGCGACGGCGCCGAGCCCGACGACGGCGCCGTCCGGCCCCGGCGCCGTGGCGGAGATCACCACCGTGTCGCCGTCGAGGAGATAGGTCCTGGTCGAGCCGTCGCGCAGCGTCACCGGCTCGGTGCCGCCCCAGGTCAGCTCCAGGAACGAGCCGGTCTCGTCCCGCCCGGGCCCGGAGACCGTTCCGGACGCGTACAGGTCGCCGGTGTTCAACCAGGCCCCGTTCACGGTCAGGTGCGCGAGCTGCTGCGCCGGCGTCCAGTACATGTGCCGGTACGGCGGGCGGCTCACGACCGTGTCGTTCCAGCAAACCTCGAGCCGGATGTCGTAGGTGTACCGCTGCGCCTCGCGCAGGTAGTCCAGCACCGGCGGGTCCTGCACCGGTGCCGGCGCCCGGGCCGACTCCAGGGCGTCCAGGGGCACCACCCATGGCGAGACCGAGGTGGCGAAGGACTTACCGAGGAACGGACCCAGCGGACGGTACTCCCAGGCCTGGATGTCGCGGGCGGACCAGTCGTTGACCAGCACCACGCCGAAGACATGCCCGCGGAACTCTTCGGTGGACACGGGCACGCCCGGCTCGCTGCCCGGCCCGACGACGAAGCCCACCTCCGCCTCAATATCCAGACGCGTCGATGGCCCGAACAGCGGGGCCGCGGCACCGGGCGGGAGGCTCTGCCCGTACGGCCGGAGCACCTCGGTGCCGGAGACCACCACCGTGCCGGACCGACCGTGGTAGGCCACCGGCAGGTGTCGCCAGTTGGGCAGCAGCGGCGGATCGTCGGGCCGGAGAATGCGCCCCACGTTCGCGGCGTGGTGCTCCGAGGAGTAGAAGTCCACATAGTCCCCGACCGTGAACGGCAGCTCCAGGCGCAATCCTTCGCCGTCGAGGGGGAACAGCAACGGCTCCACCTGAGATCGGTACCGGGCCTGCGTGAGCAGATCGGTCAGGCGCTCCCGCACCCGGCGCCACACGACCGGACCCTCGGCCAGGAAGCGATCGATGAGCGTCTCTCCCTTGAACGCGCCGTGCGCCTCCAGCAGGCCGGCGTCCTCCGCGCCGCTGAGGTTGAGGACGAGGTCACCGACCCGCGCTCCCACCCACGCGGAGCAACCCAGGCCGAACGAGCACAGGGGCAGGTTGTGCACGCCGAACGGGTCGTCGGGCGGCAGGTCGAGCCAGGTCACGCGGATCCCCGCGGGCCGCCCCCGGCCGCGGCCACGGACGCGCCGCCGCCGGCGGCGGTGGTCGCGCCGATGAGCCCGAACGCGCGCAGGTCCTCGAGCGGTTCGGCGATGCTGCACGAGCCGAAGCCGATCCACAGGCGACGCGGTTCGGCGCGGCGCGGCCGCAGGGTCTCGACGACCGGCACCGGGTCGGTGGCGGCCAGCACCTCACAGACGTCGAGCACCTCGGCTCCGTCGAGCGCGGCCAGGCAGCCGGCCAGCACGTTGAGGAAGCCGTGGTGCGTGAACCCGGTCTCCGGGTCGTTGTGGCGCAGTGCCCGGTGCAGACCGGCGGTCAGCTTGAATTCGAGGCCGCGCTCGTGGCAGGCGCAGATGATCGCCGCCAGCTCCATCGGCGTGGGGAACAGCTCGGCCGCCAGTCCGCCGGTGCGGAACTTCGGCGCGATCCGGGTGCCGCCGGCCCGATGTTCCGCTATCCGGTCCAGCGCGGCCAACAGGCCCGCCGTGAGCGGCACCTCGGCGTAGACGTCGATCGAGTCCCACCGGGCGCACAGGGGCAGCAGCACGTCGAGCCCGGTCTGCGGGTTCTCCCCGCGGCGCGCCACCGGCGCCTCGATCTGGCCTACCCGCAGCCGAGCGTCGACACCGCCCACGTACCGGTCCAGGCGGTCCAGCGGCACGTCGGCCACGATCCCGATCTCCAGCGGAGCCTCGCCGGCCTCCCGGGCCAGCACCGAACCCGCCTCGGCCAGCGATGACGCCGGCAGCAACAGCCGACCGACCAGCGCCGAGTACCACGACGCGCGATGCTGGCGGTGCTCGGCGACCGCGGCCGGGACGGTCGCGCTTCCGGGGGGAAAGACGGCGGCGTCGTCCACGAGCCGCTCCAGGAGCGGTGGAATGACGCTGGTTGACACAGGGAATGAACCTAGCGGACGCTACAAACAGCGGACAACAGCGTCCGGATAACGGACGATATCGGCCGGTGACGAGAACAGAACGGAGAGTGTCGTGCCGTACTACCGGAGCGTCGGCGAGGTACCCGGCAAGCGCCACACCCAGTTCCGCCGGCCCGACGGTGGCCTCTACGCCGAGGAGCTGATGGGCCAGCAGGGTTTCTCCTCCGACTCTTCGCTGCTCTACCACCGCCACCTGCCGACCGCGATCGTCGCCGCCGAGGAGTACCAACCGCCGGCGGTGGCCCGCGTGCCGAACCTGCCGCTGAAGCCGCGCCATCTGCGGACCCACAAGCTGGACCCGGGCGGCGGCACGGGGGGAGGCAACGACGCCGTTCTCGGCCGGGCGGCGCTGCTGGCCAACGACGACTGCCGCGTCTCGTACGCCGTCGCCGACCGGCCCTCGCCGCTGTACCGCAACGCGATCGGCGACGAGTGCCTCTATGTCGAGGCGGGAGCGGCCCGGATCGAGTCGACCTTCGGCGTGCTGGAGGCCGGCGAGGGCGACTACGTGATCATCCCGACCTCGGTCATCCACCGGATCGTGCCGATGGGCGAGGATCCATTGAGGACATTGGTGATCGAGGCCACCGGCCATATCGGCCCGCCGCGGCGCTACCTGTCGGCCCGGGGCCAGTTCCTCGAGCACGCGCCGTACTGCGAGCGGGACCTGCGCGGACCGGCCGAGCCGCTGCTCATCGACGGCACCGACGTCGAGGTCTACGTGCGGCACCGGCGCGGGTGGACGCGGTTCACCTACGCCGACCATCCCTTCGACGTGGTCGGCTGGGACGGTTGCCTCTACCCGTGGGCCTTCTCGATCCACGACTTCGAGCCGATCACCGGACGGGTGCACCAGCCGCCGCCCGTGCACCAGACGTTCGAGGGCCCGAACTTCGTGGTGTGCTCGTTCGTGCCGCGCAAGGTGGACTACCACCCGCTGGCCATTCCGGTGCCGTACAACCACCACAACGTCGACTCCGACGAGATGCTGTTCTACACCGGCGGCAACTACGAGGCGCGCCGCGGCTCGGGGATCGAGCAGGGTTCGATCTCGCTGCACCCGTCCGGCTTCACCCACGGCCCCCAGCCGGGCGCGCCGGAGCGGGCCATCGGGGTCGACTTCTTCGACGAGCTGGCCGTGATGGTGGACACGTTCCGGCCGCTGGACCTGTGCGAGGCGGCCCTGTCGTGCGAGGACCCCGGCTACGCCTGGACCTGGGCGGCGGAGCGGCGCACCGGGGATGGCGGCGGGGTCGATCCATCGACCGGCTGAGCCAAGAGACCATGTACGGGTGGACAACCCGCTCACGGCGCTGAGCCTGGCGCAGCTGCGCGAGCGGCGCAGCATCAAGTGGCGCCAGTACGACCCCGACGTGCTGCCGTTGTGGGTCGCCGAGATGGACACCCCGCTGGCCGAACCCGTCGCCGAGGTGCTGGCCGCGGCGGTGGCGCGGGGCGACACCGGTTACGCCCACCCCGGACGGCTGCGCGAGGCGTTCGCCGGCTTCGCCGCCCGCCGGTACGGGTGGACGCCCGACCCGGCCCGCATGGTGGTGCTACCGGACCTGATGCAGGCGATCGACGAGGTGCTCGCGGTCGTGACGGCACCGGGCGACGGTGTGGTGATCAACCCACCCGTCTACCCGCCGTTCTTCGGAGTCATCACGATGGGCGGCCGGCGGGTCGTCCCGTCACCGCTGGCCCGTTCGGACGATGGCCGGTACGCGCTCGACCTCGACGCCCTGGACCGGGATCTGGCCCGGCCCGATGTACGCGCCTACCTGCTGTGCAATCCCCACAACCCCACCGGGACCGTGTTGCGCCCGGACGAGCTCACCGCCATCGCGGAGATCGCCGCTCGCCACGACGTCGTGGTCCTGGTGGACGAGATCCACGCGCCGCTGATATATCGGGCGCCGTGGCCGGGTCGCGGCGCGGCGCCCGACGTCGCCGAGCCAGCCACGGCGGCGAAGCCGCACACTCCATTCGCGACGGTCTCCGGGTCGGCCATCGCGTTCGTGTCGGCCTCGAAGGCCTGGAACCTGCCGGGCCTGAAGGCGGCGTTGGCCGTCGCCACCGGAGCCGAGGCCTGGGACCGGCTGGCCGCGGTGCCCATCGAGCCGACGTACGGCACCGGGCTGTTCGGCGTGCTGGCCGGAGAGGCCGCGTTCACCGCCGGCGAGCCATGGCTGGACGCGCTCGTCGACGGGCTGGACCAGAACCGGCGGCTGCTCGCCGATCTCCTGGACGAGTACCTGCCGGGAACCGGATACGTGCCACCGGAGGCGACGTTCCTGGCCTGGCTGGACATGACCGGGCACGGGTTGGGCGACAACCCGGCCGATGAGTTCCTGCGGCACGGCGTCGCGCTGACGCCGGGGCCGGCGTTCGGGCCGGAAGGCAACGGTCACGCCCGACTGAACTTCGCCACCTCGCCGGAGCTGCTCACCGCGGCGCTCCAACGGATGGCCCCAGCCCTCCCCCGCGATCGCGGGTAGTCCGCGCCAGCGTGCGAGATCACGATCCCGAGGACAAACGTGCAGTTGGGCTCCACGATTGTCCTCAGGATCGCGATCTTGCGCTAGGCCTGGTCGGCCGGGTACACGAGGGCGACGGCGACGGCGGCCAGGCCCTCGCCGCGACCGGTCAGGCCGAGCCCGTCCGTGGTCGTGCCCGTGACGAGCACGGGAGCGCCGAGTGCCGACGAGAGGGCCTTCTCCGCCTCGACCCGACGTGTGCTGATCTTGGGAGCATTGCCCACGACCTGGACGGCGACGTTGCCGATCTCGAACCCGGCGGCGCGCACGCGGGCGGCGGCCTCGGCCAG
>Ga0307415_100000055_pt1 | contig 48514 bp, 37 predicted proteins | sample DK1Cmetagenome_FD_204524 | JGI IMG/M metagenome (GOLD analysis project Ga0307415, IMG submission 204524) | Maize rhizosphere microbial communities from greenhouse at UC Davis, California, United States - DK15-C-2 | ecosystem: Host-associated > Plants > Roots > Rhizosphere > Soil | place: USA... | reverse complement strand
CGCTCGCCCTCGCGGCGACATCGGTGGCCCTGATCCCCGTGATCTATCTCGCCGTCCGGGCCGGTGAGGCGGGGATCGACCGGATCGCGGAGGAGATCCTGACCACCCGTACGGCCGTGCTGGCCGGGCGGAGCCTGGCCCTGGCCGCCGTGGTGGCGCTCGCCTGCGTGGCGCTCGGCGTCGGGTCCGCCTTCCTCGTCACGCGCACGGACCTGCCGGGCCGGCGGGCGTTCGGCGTGGTCGCCGCGCTGCCCCTGGCCGTGCCGACGTACGTGGCCGGGTTCGCCTGGATCTCCACTGTGGACAGCTTCGCCGGGTTCTGGGCCGCCGCCCTGGTGCTGACGCTCTGCTCCTACCCGTACGTCTACCTGCCGGCCGCCGCCGCGCTGGCCGGGGCCGACCCGGCCCAGGAGGAGGTGGCCCGCTCGCTCGGCGACGGCCCGGGGCGGGCGTTCGCGCGGGTGACGCTGCGCCAGATCCGGCCGGCGGTGGCCGCCGGTGCCCTGCTGGCCGCGCTCTATGTGCTCTCCGACTTCGGCGCGGTCTCCATCGTGCGGGTGGAGGTGTTCACGTTCGCCATCTTCACCGCCATCAACCTCGGCTTCGACCCCACCGGCGCGCTGGTGCTGGCCACCGTGCTGGTCGGGCTCACCGCCGTGCTGCTGCTGGCCGAGACGCTGACCCGCCGCCGGGGGGCCCGCTACGCGCGGCTCGACGGGGCCGGCCGCCCGCCGAACCGGATCGCGCTGGGCCGGTGGCGGTGGCCGGCGTCGGCGGCCCTTCTCGGTGTGGCCGCTCTGGCGCTGGGCGTGCCGGCGGTGAGCATGCTGCGCTGGACGGTCGAGGGTGTGTCCCGGCCCGGCTCGATCACCGAGGTGACCCTCGCCGCCGGCAACTCGTTGTGGGTCGCGGCGCTCGGCATGGTGGTCACGCTCACCCTCGGGCTGCCGGTCGGCCTGCTCGCGGCCCGCGGGCCCGGCCCGGTCGCCACCCTGCTGGATCGGCTGGCCTACCTCGCGCACGCCCTGCCGGGGCTGGTCATCGGCCTGTCGCTGGTGTTCTTCGGCATCAACGTCGTCTACCCGCTCTACCAGAGCGTGTGGCTGCTCGCCCTGGCGTACGCGGCGCTGTTCCTGCCGCTGGCGGTCGGCGTCGTCGGCGCGGCGGCGGCTCAGGCGCCCCCGGCGCTGGAGGAGGTGGCGCGCTCCCTGGGCCGACCGCCGGCCCACGTGCTGCGCACCGTGACGCTGCCGTTGGCCGCGCCCGGGCTCGGGGCCGGCGCGGCGCTGATATTCCTCACCTGCGTCAAGGAGTTGCCGGCGACGCTGCTGCTGCGCCCGACCGGCCTGGACACGCTGGCCACGCACCTGTGGACGAACACGGCCGTCGGCGCCTTCGGAGCCGCCGCGCCGTACGCCGTGCTTCTGGTCCTGGTCGCGGCGGTGCCGACCTGGTGGCTGTCGACGCGAACGGTGGTCGCGACGCATGGCTGAGCTGGTGGTCCGCGACGTGCACAAGGCATTCGGCCCCGTGCGGGCCCTGGCCGGGGTGAGCCTGACCGTCGGCTCGGGCACGCTGTTCGCCGTCGTCGGCCCGTCGGGGTGCGGCAAGACGACGCTGCTGCGGTGCGTGGCCGGGTTCGAGCGCGTCGACGCGGGCGAGATCACAGTGGACGGTCGCACCGTGACCGGCCTGCCGGCCCACCGCCGGCGCATCGCCATCGTGCCGCAGGAGGCCGCGCTGTTCCCCCACCTGTCCGTGTACGACAACGTCGCCTACGGCCTGGACCGCGGGCCCCGGCGTGACGGGCGGGTGGAGGCCGTGCTGTCACTGGTGGGTCTCGACGGGTACGGCGCGCGGATGCCGCACCAGCTCTCCGGTGGACAGCAGCAGCGCGTCGCGGTGGCCCGGGCCCTGGCGCCCCGGCCGCCGGTGCTGCTGCTCGACGAGCCGTTCAGCGCCCTCGACGCGGCGCTGCGGGTGGAGGTGCGCCGCGACGTCCGGGAGGCGCTGCGGGCCGACGGGGCGACCGCGGTCCTGGTCACCCACGACCAGGGCGAGGCGCTCGCGTTGGCCGACCGGGTGGCGGTGATGCGGTCGGGCACCATCGTCCAGAGTGGATCGCCGGCCGGTGTGTACGCGGCGCCGGCCGACACCTGGGTGGCCTCGTTCGTCGGCGACGCCGTGCTGCTGCCGGCCTCCGTGCGCGACGGTATGGCCAGCACCGCGCTCGGCGACATCCCGCTCATCGGCGCCGACGGCGCCACGACGGGGACGGCCATGGTGCGACCGGAGCAGCTCCGGCTGCGGGCCGGTCCCGGGTCCTCCTCCGGCGAGGGTGTGCCGGCCACCGTGATCCGGCGGGACTTCCACGGGCACGACTCGGTCGTGGCGCTACGGCTGGCCGACGGCGTCGAGGTGGCCGCGCGCATCGCGGCCACCGAGATCGACGTGTCCGTCGGCGACACGGTCATCGTCCGTGTCCAGGGCGCTGCCCGGCTCTATCCGGCCCGCTGACCCTTATTCGGCCCCCTGACCGGTGCGGCTTCGGGCCGCCCGCCGGACCAGCCAGCCGGCCGCGACACCGGCGACGACGGCGCCGACCGCCGCGCCGACGACGGCCGTCGCCTCGTACCCGTTCCAGCTTCCCAGTGACACGGTCGTGAACCAGTTCCCGCCGATGTTGGCGCCGAGAACGAACCCGACCACGGCGCCGACGATCGCCCCGGCGAGGCCGGCCACGACCGCCGTCGCGGCCGAGCGGTCGTGCGACAACTCCTGCTGCATGGTGTGCTCCTTCGTTGGAATCTCTCGTGAAGCATCGCGGCCGGCCCGACTCTTCGCCTGAGTCGACCTACCGGTCCGGGGTGAGTACTCCTACCCAGCCGGACCGGTCGGGTATCCGACCCGCCACCCCGGTGAACCGGCTGCGCCGCGATGCGCTTCAATGTCGAGTCATGACGGATGGCTCACCGCGGCCGGGTGCTCGGCCCTGGTTGCACGCGGTCGGCTACTTCGTGGTGTTCTTCGCCGCCATGGGGTTGGGCGGGTTCCTGTTCTTCCTCGGCGGCGTCGCCATCATCCTCATACCGGGGTCTGTGCCGGCATGGGTCCAGGTCGCCTACGTCGCCGCCGGCATCGCCGGCTCGGTGGCCATCGCCGCGGTCGCCGCCAACGGGGCGTTCCGTCTGGTCTCCGGCCGGCGCGACGACCAGCCGGCCGGCCGGGTCGACCGCCGGCCCCGTCGCGTGCCGGCGGTGCTGGCCTGGGTCGCGGGCATCCTGGGTACCGTCGTGGCCAGCGTCCTCTCGGCCGCCGCCCTGAACTGGATCGAGCGCTAGGCTCGAGCGCTAGGCTCGGGCCGCGTCAGGGCCAGACAATGATGAGCGGGTACTCGCAATTGGCCTTCGTGCCACCATCATCGTCGGCGTAACACCAGTCCTGCAGGCCCGAGCCGCCGTCGAGCGAGTCGTACCCCGATCCGGCCGACAGGTAGTCGTCGCCGTTGCCGCCCGAGAGCGTGTCCGCGCTGGAGCCGCCGTAGAGGTCGTCCTCGCCGTCGCCGCCCGAGAGGGTGTCGGCGCCGGCCTGGCCGTGGAGATAGTCGTCGCCGCCGTACCCGTAGAGGGTGTCGTTGCTGCCGCCGCCGAGGATGGTGTCGTCGCCGCCGTCGCTCGAGCAGAACGGCGAGCAGGGCTCTCCGTAGATCACGTTCGCGGAGGTGTTGCCGGTCAGCGAATCCCCATGTGAGCTGCCGGCCAGGTTCTCGATATCGTCCTTGATCCAGTCGAGTTCGCCCGGGGCGCCGTCGTTCTGCAGTCCGTCGAGATTGGCGGTCACGCCGACCGCGTGGCCGAGGTAGCTCGCGGTGTCCGTACCCGGGCCGCCGTCGAAGAAGTCCACGCCGGCGCCGCCGACGAGCAGATCGTTGCCGCCCTCGCCGAACAGGCCGTCGGGTCCCTCACCGCCGTCGAGCCGGTTGGCTCCGCTCGTACCGGTGATGACGTCGCCGCCGGGAGTACCGACGGCGTTCTCGATGTCCTCGTAGAAGTCCTCGTCGTCCGGGTTGCCTCCGTGTCCCTCGCCGAGATCCACAATGACCGCGCCGTCCCGGGTGGCGTAGCTGATCGTGTCGGTCCCGGCGTCCCCGTCGTATGCTTCCGACTGCGTTCCGGAGATGAACAGGTCGTTGCCCGTGCCGCCGACGACGATGCTGCCGGACAGGGTGACGTCGGTCAGGTCGGCGGTATCGCTGCCCGATCCGAGGTTGACCAGCCACCGCCCGTCGCCGGCCAGCGTCACCATGTCGTTGAAGTCGCCGGGCTCGACGCTGAGGTCGGGCGCGACGGCGCTGACCGTGCAGGTGACGATCGTGTCGTCGGTCTCGTCGGGATACTCGCAGGCGCCGCCCGGTGTGATCGTCACGAGGTCGTCGATCTCGACCGTGGTGCCGGTCTTGGTCAGCGTGACCTCGTTCGCGACGCCGGGCAGTCCGTCGTAGTGCAGGTTGCCGTCGATGCCCACGGTGGCCGTCGCCCCGGGGCTGGCGTGGGCCGGCGTCGCCGCCAGTACGGTCGCGGCCAGGGCCGCCCCGACCCCGGCCACGATGATTCGAGTACGGATCATGGCCCGCTCCTCCTGTTCGATCCCCATGTGGGAGTCCGGCCGCGAGCGCCGCCCAACACTTTCTCCTCGGTTGGTCTCCCCTGATCGCGGCCACGGCCGGCGGGGTCCTCGGCGCTGGCCAGCGCGGCCTTCGTGGCCGGCGGGCTTGTCGCGGGCTTCCTCGGCCTGTACGCCGGCGACCTGCCGGCCGCGCTGGTCGGTGTGGCCGCTGTCGCTGGCGGCCTGATCACCGGTCGCCTGACCCGTCGCGCCCGCACGATGTCGGACTGAACACGCAGATCAGTGGCCGGCGCGCGCCGCCCGAAAGGCGCGCGAAGATCACGCGGGGCCTGGGGTACGCTGTAGCGGCCGACGGTTCCGTCAGGTCCGAAGGCATCGGGACGTGGCGCAGTTTGGTAGCGCACTTGACTGGGGGTCAAGGGGTCGTGGGTTCAAATCCCGCCGTCCCGACGCAGGTCACAGCCGGTTTCCGCTGAGCGGACAGGCTCTCTTTGATCTTGTACAGCAGCGAAGTACAGCAACCCACGCAACCAGCAGGCAGCCGGAGGGTCCGTGCCAAGAGCGGGGCACGCGATGGTCTTGGGTCTGATCGCGACGGCAGGCACCGGGATGAGTGGGGCCGCCGGGATGTCGGCATCCGGTTGGCAGTGGAGCTTCGTGGCCGGCGCCATGATCTCGACGGCTGTACTCACGGTGTGGCCTGCTGTCTCGAAGTACATCCAAAAAAGACCTTGCGATGACGCACGCGTGCATCATTTGAGGCCAAGATCCGTGCACGCGTGCATCAACGAAACCCGACTCGATGATCAAGACCGCGGTCAACGACCAGGGCGAGCTGTTCACTGTGCGGCGCTACCACGCCGTATTTACCGACAGCCCGTTCGTGCTCGTCCAGGCCGAGGAACAGCACCGCGGTCACGCCGTCATCGAGCAGCACTGGCCGAACTCATCGACGGCCCGCTGGCCCACCTGCCGTCGGGCCAGTTCGACGCCGACAACGCCTGGCTGACCTGCATCGCGATCGCGCACAACCTGACCCGCCAGCCGCGACGCTGGCCGGACTCGCCACCGCCCGATCCGCCACCATCCGCCCACGCGTGATCAACATCACTGGGCGGGTCGCGCGTCACGCCCGGACGCTGATCCTGCACCTGCCCGAACACTGGCCCTGGCAGTACACGTAGCAGCGACCGTGGACAGCCGTCCACCCATTTCAGCCGGATAGCGTCCACATGCGACGCGGCGGTCGCGCGACCAACCCAGCCCACCCAACGAGTATGCGATGAGCAGCCCGGCGCCGAAACCGGGAATGCCTCGCGCCTCAACCAGTGGCCCAAGATCACATCAGATCGAACCGTCTCTGCCGATCTTCGCCCATGGATCAAGGCGAAGTGGGCGCCCTTCGAATCGATGCACCTGAACTGCTGGTTGCCGGGTACACGCCAGAACACCAGTGGCATCGGCCAGGAACCACCTGGCACCTGCCATCAGTGCGATGGCCGTGGCGGTCATGGCGGGCGCCGGCACGGCGGGCCATCAGCAGCCGAGACCCTCCAGGTCAGACTCGGCCTGGAGCCATCTTGAGTAGGCGTCGGTCCAGGTTGCGAAATCGCGGCCAAGCGTCACGTCCATCACCTCTGCATACAGGTCACTCGCTCTCTGCACTATTTGGCATTGCGCACGATTGGCGGACGCCGGACTGGCGGACGCCGCCAAGCCGGCCCCCGCCATGACCGCCACGGCCGCAGCACTGAGGGTCAGTCGCCGTTTGTTCATAGCCTTCCTCCTTCGTCCACGTGTGTCAGTCGCTGCGATATCGCGATACCGAGTACGCGCCAGAACACGGATGGCATCCGCCAGAACCCGCATGGCACTTTGTTGGGCGGACTCCTGGGTCAAAGTGCTGGCGCCGGTCCTCCTGGAGGAACGAGGAACCCACGAGCGTGACGTCATCGACCCGGACGCGTTCACCCAGATCATGGCCGGCGTCGGCCTGCTCGGCGCACCCGCCGAGGAGGGCGGGCTCGGCGACGAGCAGGCCATGCGCATCCTCTCCGGCCGGCGCCTGCGTGACCTGCTCACCGAGCTGGCCAGATGGCTGAGCGTGCGCGACAGCGCCGGGAACCTGGTGGACTTCCAGTGCACGCACCGGTTCCGGCACACGAAGGCGACCAGCCTGCTCAACAGCGGGTGCCACTGCATGTCGTGCAGCGCTACCTCGGCCATCTGACCCCTCGAGATGACCATGGTCTACGGCAACCCCTCGCCAGCACCCACCAGCGGGGGGCCGATACCGTACATTCGTACCCGACTTTGTGCATGATCTTGACGCTCGTCATCGTTCGGCCTACGTTCGTAGCAAGAGTGGCCCGACCACGCGGGAACATCGCCGAGGCAGTTCCATCCCTCCTGTGAGAGCGCAGGCGATGGGTCGCTGACCGTGGAAAGGGGAGAGAGTCCGTCGTGACACGGGCGCGCGTGACGGCCGGTCCACGCCCGCACGCCAGGGTTCGCCGGGGATGGCGGCCGCGGCGAAGCATAGCGAATCTCCTTCGCCTCTTGGTCGCCGTTCCCCTGTTGGCCGTGGTGGGGTTCGCCGGACTTGCGCTGTTGAGCAATGTCCGGCAGGTCGTCGACGCGGGGGACACCCAGAGAGTTGCCGCCCTGGCCACCGACGCTGGCGCCCTGGCACGCGCGCTTCAGGACGAACGCGCCGCCGCTGCCGTCGCGCTGACCACGGCGGACAGGGCCGGGGTGGACCGGTTCGACGTCGCGGTGGCTCAGACCAACGCCGCGGTCGCCGCCTTTCGGCGTCATGGCACGCCCACCGATGCCGTCGGGACCACGTTGCGGCGGGTCGACACCGACCTGGGAAACCTGGCCAACGTCCGCGGCCAGGTTCGCTACAGCGATGCCGCCACGCTGTCCTCGGTCTCCTTCAGCTATCGCATCCTCATCGCCGACCTGCTGACCCTGCGGGAGGCGGTCGCTGCCGGTACGTCGGCACAGATCGATAACGACGTCCGGGCGGCCGCGGCGCTGGCGGAGGCTGGCGAGTCGGTCGGGCAGTTGCAGATCGTCGTGCTGCGCAGCCTCGCGATAGGCGAGTTGACACCAGCGGCTCAACAGGAGGTCTCCGGGGTGTCGGCGCGGTTGGTGGAGGCCAGTACGGTATTCCTCAATCTCGCCGAGACCTCGTGGGCGGCCCAGTGGGAACGCATCGGGGCGAATCCGCAGGTGATTGTCGCGCAACGGTTGCGGGACGAAGTCGGACGTACCGTTCCGGGCGAGCGCTTCCGGGTCGACGCTTCGGAATGGGTCACCGCGACCAGCGCCTGGATCACCGAGCTCTACGACGTGCAACGCGTCGTGGACGCAGCAGTGGCCGACCAGGTGGCCATTGTTCGGGGAGCCGAACTGCGCTCCGCCGTCGTTCGGGGCGCCGGGGTCGCAAGCGTCCTCGCGCTGACCGCCGTGCTCACCAGCGTGGTCGCGCGCCGGATCACACGACGGCTGCGCTGGCTGCAGCGGTCGGTGAGCGCTGCAGCCTTCCAACGGCTGCCAGTGGTGGTCCGCGAGCTGGACGCCGCCCCGTCGGGCACGGTACGGCACGATGAGGTCGCCGACCGGTCGGCGGCGGGTCTCGTCCTCGACGACGAGGACGAAATCGCCGAGGTGAGCGCCGCGGTGCGGGAGCTGTTCCGCGAGGCGGTGCGCACCGCTGGGGCGCAGACGATCATGCGCGCGAACATCGCGGACATGTTCGTCCACGTGTCCCGCCGGGAGCAGCGACTAGTCGACGCGCTGCTGGCTCAGGTCGATCGCGTCGAGTACGACGAGACGGACCCGGATCGGCTGCGACAGTTGTACCAGCTCGACAATCTCGCCACCCGGATGGGGCGTATCAACCAGAGCCTGCTCGTGCTGGGTGGCTCGGGCACGTCTCGGGTTCGCCACGAGCCCTTGCCGATGGTCACCGTCATTCAGGCGGCGCTCTCGCAGATCGAACAGTACGCTCGCGTTCGGATCGGGACCGTCGAACACAGGCTGCTCGTGGCCGGCGACGCCGTCGACGAGATTGCCCATCTCTTGGCCGAACTCCTGGACAACGCCACGGCCTATTCGCCTCCGGAGACCGAGGTATGGGTGACCGGCCAGCCGCTGTCCGACCGCCTGATGCTGGCCATCGTGGACCGGGGTGTCGGCCTGTCTGCGCAGCGTCGAGAGCAGATCAACGCGGCGCTGGCCGCCCCCGCGGCGGTAGAGCTGACCGGTGTCCGGGCAATGGGTCTGATGGTGGTCGGCCGGCTGGCCGCGCGTCACGGCGTCCGGGTCGAGCTCCGTGGCGGCCAACGGGGTGGCACGGTGGCCGAGGTGGCGATCCCATCGGCGCTCCTGTCGTGGGGTGATCCGGGCGCACCGGTGCCCACATTCGCCACCACGCCGGGTGCGGGCGCGCATGCGGCGAATTCACCCTCGCCGCTGTTCCGACCAGGGCGGCCGCCCGACACCGCGGCGGCCGGGGGCACGGATCTGCGGACGGTCAACGGCTGGTTCAAGACCGCGTCGGACGTCGAGGTGATCGTGAGCTGGCCAACCACTGACGCCGAACGGTGGGCCGCGACGATCGAACCGGCCGCGGCGGCGGCGACCGCAGCGTCGCCAGCTGGCCTGCCCCAGCGCGTACCCCAACCGCACCTACCCGACACGCGACCGTCCGACGGCGACGAGTACGGGTCGAACCGACGGCTCGACCCGGCGAGCATCGCCTCTGCCATGTCTGCCTATGCCCGGGGCGTAGCGGGACGCCGCGTCCCCTCCCCCTGAATCCCTCGCCGTGTGGAGCGCCTGTCATGACTGGATTGAATGACCTGAACTGGCTTCTGCAGACCTTCGTCGAACGTACGCCGGAGGTCAGCCACGCCCTCGCGATCTCAACCGACGGGCTCGTCCTGGCACACAACCACGACCTGCCCCGGGACCGGGCCGATCAGCTCGCCGCGACCGGCAGCGGTCTGGTCGCGCTGCTGGCCGGCGCCGCGCGATTCTTCGAGGCCGGAGCGATGATCTCAAACGTGACGCAGCTGGAGGGTGGATTCATGTTCTGCATCGCGTTCAGCCAGGGCGCCTCCCTACTCGTGCTGGCGTCCCCGGCGTGTGATGTCGGCCGAGTGTCGTACGACATGGTCGACCTGGCCAACCGGATGGGTGAGACATTGACGCCCACGCTGTACGTACAGCCGGCGTAGGTGGGGCGCATCGTCATGAGCCTGGCTCGACACGCGGTCGCGGCAGTCGTCGTCATGATGGTGTCCGCGGCGGCTGGCTGTGACAGCACGCCGCCACCGGCACCGGCGACGATCCGCATCGGCCTGATCGCCAATCTCACGGGCCCATTCGAGGAGCCCGGGTCGGAGCTGCGCGACGGCTTCAAGCTGTATCTCGATGTGCACGGCGGCGAGTTGGGCGGCCACCCGGTTGAGCTCATCGTCGCCGACGAGGGCTACGAGCGGCGGGTGGCCGTCGCCTCGGCCACCAAGCTGATCGAGCAGGACAGGGTCTCGGCGATCACCGGCATCATCAACGGAGGCAACGTCACGGCCCTGCTTCCGGTGGTCACCAAGCACCGGCTGCCGCTCGTCGGGGCGCTCGGGCGTCCCGACTTGACGGACGTGACGTGGGTGTGGAACACGAACCTGCTGTCGGTGCAGCCGGGCATCGCGATGGCGCCGTTCGTACGGCAACGGGTGAAGGGTCAGGTGTACGCCATCGGTCCGGACTTCCAGGGCGGGCGAGATGAACTGCGGGGCTTTACCGAGACCTTCCTTGCCCTCGGCGGCGCGCTGGCCAATCCGGACGGCCGTACCGCGACGTTCACTCCGTTCCCCGGTACCACGGACTTCACCCCCTACCTGGACGCGATCGCGGCGACCGACGCCACCGCGGTCTACTGCTTCTTCGGCGCCGGCAACTCGGTCGACTTCGTCACCCAGTACGCCCGCTCCCGGGTTTCGGCTCTGCCACTGTTCGCGGCCGGCTTCGTCACCGACGGGGAGATCCTGAAGCAGCAAGGTGAGGCCGCTGCTGGCATCTACAACGCGCTGAACTACTCGCCGGACCTCGACAATGCCGCCAACCGTGCGTTCGTGGCGGCCTGGTATGCCGCCTATCCCGATCGGGTGCCGAACTCAATCGTGATGGCCTCGTATGATGCTGCGGCGGTCCTCGACCGGGCGATCGCCACGGCCGGGCCCGATCCGAGTCCGGAGGACATCAACACCGCCATCGCCAGCCTCGGGCAGATCGACAGTCCTCGAGGGCCGTGGCGGTTCGCGGTGGACACGCATGCACCGATCCAGAAGTGGTACCTGCGCCAAGTCCGGCGGGACGGCCGCGCGCTGGCCAATGTGGTGGTGTCCGAACTGGCCACGCTCGGTGGTTGAACGACGGTCACGTCGCGTCCGCCAGGACGGGCACGGGAGGACAGGGAGCGACTCATGCTCATCGACACCAGGGCACCGACACCTACGAGCCGGCGCCTACGAGTGGGCGCTCTGCTGGCACTTCTCGCTGCCGGTGCGCTGATCGGCTGCACCGGCCCGGGCGACTCCACGACGTCGACCGACGGCGGATTCGCCAGGAGGGTACTCGCGCGCGGATTGGCCAATCCTTGGGAGGTCACCTGGGGACCGGACGGGCACCTCTGGGTCACCGAGAAGACCGCCGGGAGGGTGAACCGCATCTCGGTCACGGATGGCACGGTCCAGACCGCGCTCACCGTGGGCGACCTGATGGCCACCCCGAACGCGCAGGACGGACTGCTGGGCCTGGCACTGCATCCGGACCTGCTCCGATCCACCGCTCACCAGTACGTCTATCTTGCCTATACCTACGACGCCGACGGTTCCGCCACGGCGACCGATCGCCGCGCGAAGATCGTGCAATACACCTACCGCGAGTCCAGCCACCAACTCGTCGACCCGGTCGACCTCATCACCAGGCTGCCGGCCAGCGTCGACCACGACTCGGGTCGGCTCATCTATGGACCGGACGGCACGTTGTATTACACGATCGGCGACCAGGGGCACAACCAGTACACACTCTGGTGCGAACCGATCGAGGCGCAACGGTTGCCGACGCAGGCCGAGGTGCGCGGCCGTGACTGGAGCGCGTACGTCGGCAAGATCCTGCGACTGAATCCCGACGGGTCGATTCCGTCCGACAACCCTGTACTGGGCGGGGTCCGCAGCCACGTCTACACCTACGGCCACCGCAACGCCCAGGGAATCGTATTCGGACCGGACGGGAAGCTTTACGCGTCCGAGCAGGGGCCGAAGAGCGACGACGAGGTCAACTTGATCCAGTCCGGTCGCAACTACGGCTGGCCGATGGTCGCCGGATACAAGGATGACAAGTCGTACGTCTACGGGAACTGGTCGGCCGCCAGCGATTGTCACTCGTTGCGCTACAGCGATTTCGTAATCCCGTCGTCGGTACCGACACGAACCGAGTCGAGCTTCACCGACGCGGCGTTCGCACCGCCGCTGGCCACGTTCTATACGGTCTCCTCGGACACGAGCTTCCAGGACCGCAAGTGCGCCGCGTCGTACTTCATCTGCTGGCCGACCATCACGCCCTCCAGTTTGGACATCTACACCGCCGGCGCGGTTCCCGGTTGGGGCAACAGCCTGCTCGTTACCTCGCTCAAGGGCGGGGCGGTGTACCGGCTGCCGCTCAGCGCCGACGGGCGCTCGGTGGGTGAGGCCACCGAACTGTGGCGCAGTGTCAACCGGTACCGAGATATCGCCGTGAGCCCCGACGGCCGTGCCATCTATGTCGCGACCGACGCCGGGGGCCTCGCCCGCGACTCGTCCGGGGCGCCGACGAACCGCCTCGACGACCCCGGCGCGATCATCGAGTTCCGCTACACCGGCCCGCGTGCTGGTCCCGCCGCATCGGCATAGGCTCGACACCGTCCCCCGCTGCACGGCTGGTCACGCCACGGAGCCAAGGTCGTCCTGATCCCGCTACCGCCGCCGGTCGGGCGGGCCATCGACCGCGCCGTCGGCGACCGAGCCGCTGGGCCGATCGAGCCGCGTCAGTCTCCGTCGCGACGGCGATCCGTACTGGTTGGGGATGAGCCAACCGGCCGACCGTCGGCTCCGACGACCCGGTCGGAGGCTCGAACGCATCGACGGGCTTGACATTATACGTCATACGAATTACCATCCCCTAACGCCGTCCATTGAGGAGCTCCATGTCCATCACCTTCCCCGATGCGGAGGCTGGCCGGTCCGACCAGTCCCCCGGAAGGTTCTCCAAGCTGACCCGGAACATGCGGCTGGCCCTGGAACCGCTGATGCGGCCGGCGCCATGGACGCGATCAATTTCAGCACACGGTGCTGGTTCGGCGGGTGCTCCGGTACCGGCCCATGGGTCCAGGCGGACCTCGAGTGGGGGCTCTTTCCCGGCTGGAGCCAGCCCTGGAAGCAACCTGAGCACCTTGTGGGACGGCGCGCTGCCCAGTGGGTTCAGCCCAATGCGGCGGCAGGGAGCCATCGTGGGGGGAAGCGGTGGCGACTGCTGCAAGCCCGGCGGCGGTGCCAACCTCAGCGCCGGCTACGCACCGGCCGGCGGCGGCCAGCAGAACGCCATGATCGTTGGCGCGCCGTCGAATCGCTGCGTCGACGTGGCGGGTGCCAACACCGGCAACGGCACCGATGCGATCATCGGGGACTGCCACGGTGGAGCCAACCAGCCGTGGAACGTCAACGCCAACGGCGCCATCACCGGAGTCCAATCGGGACGATGCCTGGATGCCAACGGCGCCGGCACACCGCCAACGGCACGAGGATCCATCTGTGGATCTGCGATGGTGGCGGCAACCAGCAGTGGAGCCTTCGCACCTGATTGGATTCTCGCGCCACTCGCCGGGATGGCCGCGATCTTCACGTCCCTATATCGAGATATGGAAAGACGATGCGAAAACGTGCCGCTGCCCTGATAGCACTGTCCGCCGTCGCGCTCATGCTGACCGCCACGCCGCCGCGACACGCGGCCGCCGCGCCCTACGTGCCGCAGACCACCAACCGGGCCGTGCTCAACTTCAACACGCACTGGTTGTTCGCCGGCGAAGTGCCCGGTGGCGCCGGTCAGGCCGTGGGGTTGGACGAGAGCGGGTTCGTCCCGGTGAGCCTGCCCTACTACCGGGTCCATCCGCACAAGGGCTTCCCCAAGGGTGACTTCGAGGTCCCCGTCTCGTGGTACCGCCGCCACTTCACGCTGCCCGCCCAGTATTCCGGTCGCCGGGTCGCGGTCGAGTTCCAGGGCGTGGCCAAGGTGGCCGACGTCTACGTCAACGGCACGTCTGTCGGCCAGCACCGAGGTGCGTACACGTCCTTCACGTTCGACATCACCCCGTTCGTCAACTTCGGCGGCGCCGACAACGTGATCGCGGTGAAGGTCGACTCCATGACCCGCAACGATATCCCGCCCGAGGGCGGCGCGATCGACTACTACGTCTGGGGCGGGATTGTGCGTGACGTCAATATGATCGTCACCGATCCGCTTCACGTTGACTGGGCGTTCCTCACGACCCCGAACCTCAACACCGTCAACGCGCGGACCCGGGTGCGCAATGTCAGCGGCGTGTCCAAATCGGTCACCGTTGTCACGCAGGTGGTCGACGCCACCAACAACGTCGTGGCGACGGGCACGGGCACCCAGACCATCGGGGCGCAATCCGCGGCCGAGTTCAACTACAACACGAGCACGATCGCGAATCCCAACACCTGGCATCCGGACCGTCCGTACCTGTACACGGTCTTCACCCAGGTGCGGGACGGAGCGACCTATGTGGACGAGCACAGGACGCGGCTCGGCATCCGTACCATCCAGTTCAACCGGACCGATGGCCGGTTTTACCTCAATGGGCAGGCATTGAAGTTGCGCGGCCTGAACCGGCACGAGTCGTACCCGTACATCGGCCGGGCTGCCCCGAACCGCTTGCAGGTCAGGGACGCCGACATCCTCAAGAGGGAACTTGGCGTCAACATCGTGCGTACCTCGCACTACCCCCAGGATCCGGAGTTCCTCGACCGCGCCGACGAGATCGGCCTGTTGGTGATGGAGGAGATACCGGGCTGGCAACACATTGGCAACACCGCCTGGCAGGACATCGCGGTGGAGAACGTGCGCGAGATGGTGATGCGTGACCGGCACCACCCCTCGGTCGTGCTGTGGGGCGTGCGGATCAACGAGTCCGGCGACAACCGGACCCTCTACACCCGCACCAACGCTCTGGCCCGCCAGCTCGACCCGTCCCGCCCCACCGGCGGCGTGCGTAACTTCAGGGGTAGCGAATTCCTCGAGGATGTATATACCTACAACAATTTCTCGGGTTCGGCCGAAGACCCGGCCGTGCTCCCCTGGCTGATCACTGAGTCCGTTGGGCACACCGCCCCGCACCGCTCCTGGGATCCGGAGCAGGTGCAGACGGGAACGATGCGCGTCCACCTGAACATCCAGAACACCGCCGCCGCCAAGGCGAACATCGCCGGCGCGCTGGGTTGGGTGGCGTTCGACTACAACACCACCTTCGTCACCCCGCCGTCCTGTGTGGACTTCACGTGCTATCACGGCGTCTCGGACATCTTCCGGATTCCGAAGATCGCTGCCGCCGCCTTCGCATCGCAACGTGACCCGGCGCTGTACGGCCCGTATGTGTCGATCGCCAGCCAGTGGACGCCCGGCATCTCCAGCGGCACCGTTCTCGTCGGCGGCAACTGCCAGCAGGTCGAGCTGTTCGTCAATGGCGCCTCCCGCGGACGCATCAATCCCAATGCCTACACAAGTTTGCCGCATCCGATGTTCCAGTTCACTGGGTTGACCGTCACGAGTGGACAGTTGCGGGCGGACTGCTGGATCGGCGGGCAGATCGTGGCCACCGACACCAGGTTCACGCCCGGCGCGGCGACCCGCCTCGCCCTGGTGGCCGACGACTCCGCGATCAAGGCCGACGGCGCCGACATGACCCGCGTCGTGGTCAAGGCCCTGGACAGCAACAACCAGGTGGTACCCACCAACAACGCCGCGGTGACGTTCACGCTCACGGGGCCCGGAGCCGTCGTGGGTGAAAGCCCGCTGGCGCTCGAGGCCGGAACGGGCGCGGTATACCTCAAGAGCGCGTTGGGTCAGACCGGCACGCTGGCGCTAACGGCATCGGCACCGGGCCTGTCGTCGGCCAGCGTGAACGTCACCACGACCGCGTTCACCGACCCGATCGTGCCAGCCAGCGGCTCGTACGCGTTCAGGTTCCCGGTTGACGTCAATGACCGGCAACGCTTCACATACAGCGGAAGTTGGCAGGCCGCCGCCGACAACCAGGCCTTCAGCAAGGACAACACCTGGAGCGGCACCGCGGGCGACACGGCCACGCTCAACTTCGCGGGCGACCGCGTCGTGCTGTACGGCGTGCAGGACCCGTCCCACGGCTCCGCCGCCATCTCCGTCGACGGCGGTCCAGAACGGACGGTCAGCTTCCAGGCCTCACCGCGTCGCGCCAACGTGGCGCTCTACACCAGCGGCGCGCTCACCCAGGGGCAACACACCTTGCGGGTACGGGTCGTCGGCAACGGCGCCGTCGCGCTGGACCGCGCCATCGTCGTATCGGCGGCGCCGGCCGTCGTGGCGCCGCCGCCTCCGCCAACGGGTGGTGGTCAGCAGGGTGCGATCGTCGGCGCCCAGTCCGGCCGCTGCGTGGACGTCCCGAACTCCACGACAGTCGACGGCACCCAGGTACAACTGTGGGACTGCAACAGCGCCAGCAACCAGCGGTGGACACACACCGCGAGCCGTCAGCTGATGGTGTACGGCAACAAGTGTCTGGACGCCTTTGGCCAGGGGACCACCAATGGCACCATGGCGGTGATCTGGGCCTGCAACGGCGGTATCAACCAACAGTGGAACGTCAACGCCAACGGCACCATCACCGGAGTCCAGTCAGGACTTTGCCTGGACGCCAACGCCGCGGGCACCGCCAACGGCACCAGGATCATCTTGTGGTCCTGCAACGGCGGCACGAACCAGCAATGGAGCCTACGAAATTCGTAGCCGCCTTCGTCATCAACACCAACCGGGTCGGCGCCGCTGGCAACCCGCGCAGCCCTTAGCTCTCAAAGGAGGCACAGCTGTGACAGCTCTCCACAGGCGACGCTTCGTCCCCCGTTGGCTGGCGGCGCTTGGCGCGGTTGCCATGGTCGTCGCGGGTGCGGTCGCCATAACGACATTGACCGTCCCATCCGCATCCGCGGCGCCGACGGCCGGCTGCGGCCGGACCCCCACATTGCGCAACGGCACGCAGACCATCCAGAGCGGCGGCCAGAGCCGCACCTTCATCCTGCGCATTCCCGACGGCTACAGCAACACCCGCCAGTACCGGTTGATCTTCGGCTATCACTGGCGGGGCGGTACCATGAACGACGTCGCCTCCGGTGGATCCAGTGGCACCGCGTGGTCCTACTACGGCATGCAGCAGCAGTCCAACAACAGCGCGATCCTGGTCGCGCCGCAGGGCATCGGCAATGGCTGGGCCAACAGCAATGGCCAGGACGTCACGTTCACCGATGACATGATCCGTGTGATCGAGAACGATCTCTGTGTTGATACCACCCAGCGGTTCGCCATGGGCTTCAGCTTCGGCGGCGGGATGAGCTACGCCCTCGCCTGCGCTCGGGCGACCGTCTTTCGGGCCGTCGTGGTCTACTCCGGCGCGCAAATATCCGGTTGCAGTGGCGGCACCCAGCCGATCGCCTACTTCGGAATCCACGGCATCTCCGACAACGTGCTGAACATCTCGCAGGGACGGTCGCTGCGGGACAGGTTCCTCCGCAACAACGGCTGCGCCGCCCAAAATGCTCCGGAGCCAGCGCCGGGCAGCGGGACGCACATCACGACCACCTACTCCTGTCAGGCCGGGTTCCCGGTGCAGTGGGCCGCCTTCGATGGAGGCCACGGGCCCGGGCCAGTCGACGGATGCTCCGGCTGCGAGGACGGCGTCCGGACCTGGACCAAGGCTGAGGCCTGGCGGTTCATCGCCCAGTTCGGCTCCAACCCGCCATCGAGCTCGTCGCCACCTCCCAGCAGCCCACCGCCGGGCCAGTCGAACGTGATGATCGCGGGCCAGCAGTCGGGTCGCTGCATCGATGTGCCCAATGCCACCACGACGAACGGCACTCAGGTGCAGTTGTGGGATTGTCACGGCGGTACGAACCAGCGCTGGACGTATACCGCCACCAGGCAGCTGACGGTTTTTGGCAATAAGTGCCTGGACGCCAACGGCCAGGGTACCAGCAACGGCACCGCCGCGATCATTTGGGACTGCAACGGTCAGACCAACCAGCAATGGAACCTCAATGCCAATGGCACCATCACCGGAGTCCAATCAGGACTTTGTCTTGATGCCAGCGGTCTTGGAACGGCCAACGGCACGAGGATTCAACTGTGGACCTGCCACGGTGGCGCGAACCAGCAATGGGGCCTGCGCACCTGACCTTGTGACCGCCGACTGCTTCCGGTGCAGTGTTCGGCGTCTGGTGGTGCAGCCGCCAGACGCCGAACCTTCCGCTTCGCTACGGGTTGCGGGTGGACGGCGTCGTGTAGCGGGCCGGGTCGGCGTCGAATGTTTGGCGCCCTGTGTGGAGCAGAACCGGCCGGCCACGATGGGCCATGATCCTCTGCGGCCTGGCGACATCCACGGAGCCCTCGACCGGCTCTTCGAAGACGTCCTCGCCTTCGAGGAGTCGTTCGGCGCTGCGCGGCGAGCGCGAGGAGGACGCCGCGCTGCCGGTGAGGGCGGCGATGGACTCCTGTGATTCAGAGCGCGCGGCGGTAGTGCATGGCCACCGCGCCGTTGCGGAGCGGCTCCGCCGAGAGCAACTCGAGCTGGCGCGTGCCGGGCAGCCCGCCCTGGTACAGCGTCGGGCCGTGGCCGGCGATCCTGGGATGGACGAGCAGCTTGTACTCGTCGATCAGGTCCAGCCGGTCGAGCTCGGTCGCGAGCTTGCCGCTTCCGAGGAGGACCCCGGCCGGGGTCGCGTCCTTGAGCTTCTGCACGCCCTCGCGCAGATCGCCGGCGATGTGGTGGCTGTTGGTCCACGGGAAGTCCTTGCGCGTCGACGACACCACGTACTTGGGTTTGGCCTCCAGCCTGACCGCCCACTCGCGCATGGCCGGCGGCGCCTCCTCGTCGCCGCGGGCGACGGCCGGCCAGTAGCTCTCCATCATCTCGTAGGTGACGCGACCCCACAGCATTGCCCCGCCCTCGTCCATGAGACGGGTGAAGAAGGCGTGCGTCTCGTCGTCGGCGATCCCCTCCCGGTGGTCGACGCAACCGTCCAGGGTGAGGTTGAGGCTGAAGGTGAGGAGTCCCATGGCCGGCGAGTCTAACGCCACTATGGCGTCGCGGCCCGGGCGGGCGTCGCGTCAGCGAGCTCGAGGTACGGGCCCCCGGTCTCGTTGACGTCGTCGGTCTGGACGAGCCTGCGCTCGCTCGCGGGCCGGGTGCGACCGGGCGGGCGCACCGCGAAGGCACGAATCGCGACATAGACATAGAACGCGACGACCGTGCCGGTCGCGATCCACAGCGTCACCCCGCACGCGGGAGCAACGACCAAGGGTGATGGCCGCGCCGCACCAGATGCTCGGCCACCCGCACCACACCGCTACCGCGACGCGCCGGGGGCAACCCTCGGTCAGGGCATCCGATCCCTGTTGGCGTGCTGGCGAAACTGGCGAGGGGAGACACCGTTACATGATCGGGAAGGACCGATGAGAAGGGCGATCTCGTCCTCGGAGAAGGAGGTCGACCGGGAGATAATCCCGTGCGCGGTCGTTGCGAACCTCATCGAGCAGTACCGCCGCCCTTGAGGGCGACAAGCGGGACTTCCGGCACCTCGTCGACCTGCTCGACGAGCAGTGGAATCGGTAGGGAGCACCTCGTACCCGGCTACCCCACGGCGACCGAGCAGGCCGAGGCCTACGCCGATCATCGTTGGCCTACCCTCGCCGGCGCGCGAACCACACCTCTTCGGCCGGCCAGCGCCGCGCCCACTCATCCGGTATCTCGGGAAAGTCGTTGTTGGTGGCGCCCGGCGGCACCTGAACCTCGATCAGGTCCTCGACGACCAGACCGCGGGCGCCGAGCAGCCTGATCCACTCGCCGTGCGGCAGCGCGAACAGCTGGTATTCGGTGCCCGACTCACCCCGCCACATGAGCCGGTGCAGCGCGAACAGATCCCGTACCAGCCGATCCGTGGCGGGCCCCTCGGGCGGCGTGCACAAACGCACCAATGTGGACGGGGCCATGAACACCAACCGTCCGCCCGGACGCAGCAGCCGCGCCGCCTCCGGGATCCAACGGTACGGGTCACACCAGATCGCGGCGCCGTACTCGTTGATGACCAGATCGGCGCTCCCGTCGGCCAGCGGCACCCGCTCGGCGTCGCCCTGGACCAGAGGGAAGCGCGGGCCGATCTCGTCCTGCATCCGGCGCGCGACGGCCAGCTGTCGGGCCGACACATCCACCCCGACCGGACGCGCGCCCCGCTGGGCCAGCCAGGCCGAGACATACGCGCTGCCGCAGCCCAGCTCGACCGCCGCCGCGCCCGCCAGGTCGGCCGGCAGGACCGGTAACCGCGACTGCGGGATGCCCCACATCCCCCAGTACGGCTCGGCGGCGGTCCACCGGCTATGGGCGTACCGCTCGAACCAAGCCGACATCGTCTCGTCCCACTGCCGCCGGCTCACCGACACGTGGGCGCCCGCCTCATTCGCCATACCGCGATGGTAGGACGGCGTTTGGTGAACCAGCTTCCTTCACCATCGGGGTTCGGGCGAACGCCCCGCCCGGGCGTTTGGACATCGGTGCGTCGGCCACCCGGTGATGATGCATAGGATCAAGCCCGTGCACCGGCCCGACTCACTCAGCGGTTGACGGGTGTCCTCCTCGAAGAACCATCCGACGTCGGCCGCGGCGAGCGTCCGGGTCGTCGAGCGAACGCTGGCGGCACATCGGGTGACGACGACGCGTCTGGCGGTCGTGCCCGGCGGCCACGGAGGCATCAACCTGCGCGCCGAAGGCCCAGCCGGTCCACTCGCCATCAAGCTGCGCGACGATCCGCGTCCGCTCGCCGTCGTCCGTTCGGTCTCGGCATTGCTCGCCGGTCGCGGGATCCCCCACCCGGAGGTCGTCGTGCCGCCGACGCTGACCCAGGCTGGATGGCTGACCGCCCTGCGGTGGATACCGGGCGAGGCGTTGGTTGATGCGACCTTGCGGCTCTGGTCGGAGGCGGACGCCGCGCGGCTCGGTGCGGACCTGGGCTCGTGGCTGAGCCAGTTGCACGGCGTGCGCCCGCCGCACCAACCGTGGCTGCCGCGCGCCGAGCGCCGGTACGAGGAGAAACTGCATCGCTGTGTCGATCGGCACCTCATCGACGTCGACCTGGCCGCCGCTGTGGCCCGATTCTGGAACGCGCTGCGCCCGGCGCTCGCCGACGCACCGGTGAGTCTGATCCACCGTGATCTGCAACCTGGCAACATCGTGGTTCACAGGCGTGCGTTGGCCGGCGTCATCGACTTCGAGCAGGCTCGGTTGGCCGATCCGCTGTACGACCTTGTGAAGCTGAAGGAGTGGGTCTTCCCATGGCATCCCGCCATCGAGCCGGCCCTGGTCGGAAGCTACGGGCTGGACGACGGCGATCCTCGGGTGCGATCCAGGCTGGCGGCGGTCTCGGTGCTGGAGTTCCTCTCCGCATTGGTGTACTTCGACAGGCAGGCAGATCCCGCCATGGTGGTAGACCAGCGAGCGCGACTGCGAGACCTCGTGACGGCGGCCGAGGGCGCTCGATGAGTTACGTCAGACGTAGCACGTACAGACCGCTGTTCATGTCGGAACCCAGCACCAGGTCGCCCAGCACGAACACGCCCCAGACCTGAGCGCACGGTTCCGTGCAGAAGAAGTCCGGGTTGACGTAGTCGACGTCGGGCACGAACTGCGCGCGTAGCGTCGGCCGGCTCGGCCGGGACGAGTCCACGGCCACCACGCCGAGCGAGTACCACGAGAAGAACGTGGTGTTCCCTCGCACCTTGGGGTCGTGGACGCTGTCATCGTCGAAGCCCTCGACGCTGAACGTGGACAGTTGAACCGGCGCCGCCGGGTCGGAGATGTCCCAGTACACCGGAAGCCCGGCCAGCAACTCGTGCGTCTCGACGAGCAGCCGGCCCCGGTTCGTGACGAACGCGGAATGGGTCGCGCCCTGCTCGGGTGTGGTGCGCCCGAGGTAGCGGGGGCGTGACAGGTGGCGGATGTCGAGGATGACGGTGCCCAGGTCCCAGTAGGACAGGTAGGCCACGCGCAGCCGATCGTCGACCCGCACCGAGTGCACGAAGTTGGCCCGTCCGTCGGCGTTGGGCTTGATCCCGAGCTCCCGCCAGGCACCCCATTCGCCGACGTCGCGCGGACGGGTCGGCTGGGACACGTCGACGATGCGGAAGTCGGCCCGGCCCGGCACGGTGGCGTCGTTGGTCACCGGGTCGTACGTCGGCGACGTGGTCAGTTCCGACCGGATCAACGCCGTGTACACGTACGCCCGACCGGCGTGCGAACCCAGCCAGATCTCGTGCGAGCCGCGCGTGCCCGGCGCGGCGTACAGCGACAGCCGCCGCGGATGCCGCGGATTGGTCACGTCGTAGACCCCGAAGCCGCGGAACGACGCCGTGTCCGTACGCGAGCACGCCTGGAACGACACCGCCGCCAACACGCCCCGGAACCAGCGGGTATGGACCCGCTGCACGATGACCTTCTCGGTCCAGGTGCCGACCAGCGTCGGGTCCGACGCCGCGTCGGCGAAGGTCGACACCAATCGCGGGTTCCGTGGATGCCGGAGGTCATAGACCCGTACACCCTTGGACAGGCAGCCCTGGCCGATCCAGCTGGCCAGATACGCGTGTCCCTCGAACCCGTAGACGTCGGCGTTGGTGCCGGTACCCGGGTTGACGTGCGCAAGCAGTTCGAAATTGACCGACTTGCCGGTGGTACCCGTCCAACCGCCCCCCGGCGGCCCGGTCTCGTCGTGAGCGGCGGCGGAACCGGCGGGCAACGCCAAGGCGGCGACAACGGCCACCAGCAGGATCCGTGCGGGCATTCTGATCGTCACGCTGACTCCCTCCCCCAGGGGATACGCAGCGGTCGATATTGACCACCATCCCCGTACAACTCTGGACGATAGCCCAGACACGCGTTCCGCGCCCGACGATCAGAGGTTCCGGCCCACCCGACCTCGCAGACGCGTGCCGCCCCGTCGCGCAACTACCCGAGGTCGGTGGGGCGACGGACCGCGACCTGGTTCATTCCGGTTTCGTAGGCGAAGATGACGGCCTGGATCCGGTCGCGCAGGTTGAGTTTCATCAGGATCCGTTTGACATGGGTTCTGATGGTGGACTCCTCCACGGCGAGGGCGACGGCGATCTCGCGGTTGGACAGCCCTCGGGCGACGAGTTGCATCACTTCCCGCTCGCGGGCGGTGAGTGCGTTGAGCCTTGCCTGATCGGCGAGCTCGGGTGTTGGCTGCTGGGCCATCCTGTCGATGACCCGGCGGGCGACCGACGGCGCGAGGAGGCCGTCGCCGGCGGCAACGGTGTGAACGGCGGCGATGAGGTCTTCGGGTCGGGTGCGTTTGAGCAGGAAGCCGGAGGCGCCGGCGCGCAGCGCGCTGAAAATGTAGTCGTCCAGTTCGAACGTGGTCAGAATCAGGATCCTCACCTGCGGGGCGACCGTGCACAGCTCTCGGGTGGCGGCGATCCCGTCGAGGTCGGGCATACGCACATCCATGAGCACGACGTCCGGGTTGAGGCGGCGTGCCCGTTGAACGGCTTCGCGTCCGGTGGCCGCCTCGCCGGCGATCTCGATGTCAGGGTCGGCCGTGAGCAGCTCGATGAGGCCTGCGCGCATCAGGTCGTCGTCGTCGGCGACAAGCACCCGGGTCATCGGCGGACGCTCCCGTAAGGGATCCGGGCGCGGACCCGGAATGTGTCATCGACGCGGTCGGTGTCCAGGCGGCCGCCGAGCAGGGCCGCTCGTTCCCGCATGCCGATCAGTCCGCGTCCGCCGCCCGGCCGCGGCGGACCGTCGCCGCGTACGGGGTTGGTCACGGTGAGGTCGAGTCCGACGTCGACAAACGCGAGGCTGACCTGGGTCTGGCCCGATCCGTGCCGGGCCGCGTTGGTCAGGGCCTCCTGCAGGATCCGGTAGGCGGCCTGGTCGGCGGCCGCACCCAATGGTCGCGGCGTGCCGGCAGTCTCGACGATCACCGTTAGCCCACCCGCCAGGTGGTGGGCGACAAGGGTGTCGAGCGACGCGAGCCCCACGGGTGCATCGACGTCGCGGCCGGCCTGGCCATCGGCGCGCAGGGCACCGACGATGTGGTCGATCTCCTCGGCCGTCCGGCGGGCCAGGTCCTCGACCGCCCGCAGGGCAAGCAGCGAGCGATCCGGGTCCTGTTCGTGGCGCAGCCGGGCGGCACCGGCCCGCACGGCGATCACGCTGATCGCGTGGCCGGCGGAGTCATGCAGGTCACGGGCGATGCGGGCCCGTTCCTCGGCGATGGCAAGCTGGCGCTCGCGTTCGGCCTCGCGCTCGGCTCGGGCGACACGGGCGTGGAGGTCGGCCACATGTTCCCGTCGCAGGCGTGTGCGTTCGCCGGCGAACCAGGCCACCGCCCAGGCCAGGCCGGTGTGCAGCAGCTCGATTCCAGGAAACGCGCCGTGCGCCGCCGCGGTGGCGCCCAGGTACGCGACGAACAGCCCGACCACGATGGCGACCGTCGTTCGCCCGTTCCGCGAAGCTTCCGGATCGCGGCCCGCGGCCAGCAGGTACAGGGCGATGATCGGCCCCAGCAGAAGGTCGACCGGATAGCCGAGGCCGGCCAGCAGCACGCCGGCCGTCGCGCTCCCGACGAATACGCCGAGCGGATGACGCCGCCAGGCTGGCAGCGGCAGCGTGCCGCCAGCGATGAGAAGCACACCGACAAGGTCCAGCTCGCGTGACCCGACTCGGGCCGGGCTGGCCCCGCCGTGACGCACCAGGGCGAGCGTCACCGCGAGCGCGACAGCCACGACGGCGATGTCGGCGAGGGCAGCCGACCTCGCCGTGGCGGCGAGGACCGGGCGAGGCGTGACAGGTGAGGCCATGACATGGCGAGCGTAGCCGCGCCGACGACAGTCACGAGTCGCCCCGGCGTAGGACCCGTGTCCACAAAATGGGTACGCCGAAAGTCCCCACGCCGGGCGTTTCCCCCACCCCAACACCTTCGTAGCCTGGCGGCGACGTACTGGAAGGGACTGACGATGCATGCCGCCGAAGGTCATGTGGCCACCGAGCGGGCCAGCCGGTACCTCGTGCAACTCTGCGAACACATCCACCTCGTGACGCAGGCGAACCCGCAGATGCCGGCGCGGGCCGAATGGTCCGACGACCGCGCAACCATCAGCTTCGGCCCGGGCCGATGCGTCCTGCGGGCCGAACCGAGCGGGCTGAGCCTGCGCGCCGAGGCACCCGACACGGACACTCTGGACCAGTTGAAGCACCGCATCGCGGGCCGGCTGGAGCAGATCGGCCGGCGCGACGGGTTGACGGTGCAGTGGGTGCCGCCCGCTTCGGGTGACCACGGCCATGACGGCTACGACTACGAGCACGAGCCGAACCGGGGCATTCCCCGCTGGGTGAAGATCACCGCGATCATCATCGCGCTGACGGCACTGCTGGTCGTCATCATGCTGCTCGTCGGCGGCGGACACGCCCCCCGCCGCCACGGATGAGCGTGCGGAGCCTGGGAACGGACCGACCGACTCGACACGGAGGCACGCACGTGGAACCGGACATCCAACTGCACGATGTCGTCAAGGCCTACCCGGTGGCCGACGGTGGCTTCGTCGCCATCGATCACATCACCGTGGACATCGCGCGCGGGGAGTTCGTCGCGGTGGTGGGCCGATCGGGCAGCGGCAAGACGACGTTGCTGAACCTGTTGGCCGGCATCGACCGGCCCACGTCCGGGACCGTTCGCGCGGCCGGCGCGGACCTGGGCCGGCTGTCCGAGTCGGGCCTGGCCGCCTGGCGTGGGCGCAACGTCGGGCTGGTGTTCCAGTTCTTCCAGCTCCTGCCGACCCTGACCGTGGTCGAGAACGTGATGCTGCCGATGGACTTCGCCCGCAAGATCCCGCCCGCGCAGCGACGAGACCGGGCGCACCACCTGCTGGAGCGGATGGGCGTCGGCGACCAGGCCGGCAAGGTTCCGGCCACGCTGTCCGGCGGACAGCAGCAGCGGGCCGCGATTGCCCGGGCGCTGGCCAACGACCCGCCGATCCTGCTCGCCGACGAGCCGACCGGCAACCTGGACTCGGCCACCGCCGCGGCCGTACTCGAGTTGTTCGTCGGCCTGAACGCCGACGGGCGGACCATCGTCGTGGTGACCCACGAACGCGACATCCGATCCATCGTCGGCCGGGAGGTCACCCTCCGGGATGGGCGCATCGTCGCCGACGTGGCCGCGCCGGCGGGAGTGGCGCGATGAGCCGGCTGCTCGCCGTCAAACTGCGGCGGGATGTGCGGGCCACCTGGCCCCGGCTGGTGATGATGGTCGTGGCGATCGCGGTCAGCCTGACCGTGTTCGGCGGGATCCTCTTTGGATGGAGCGCCATCAGTCGGGAGACCGAACGGGCGTACCTCGGCACCGAGCCCGCCTCGGCGACGATCCGGTTCGGCCCCGGCGTCGACGCGCAGCGGATGGCGGCGATCGCGGCCGCCGCCGGCCGGCGGCCTGGAGTTCTCGCGGCCGCCGGGCGCACCCAGTTCACCAGCGAGGTGCGGGTCAACGGGCAGGACAGGGACATCGCGCTGCAGGTATTCGCCGCGGCACCGGACGACCCGATGCGCCTAGCCACCTTTCAGGTCCAGCAAGGCATGTGGCCTCCACCACCCGGAGAGGTCCTGCTGCGCCGCGACACGCTCGCCCTGCTGGACGTACGGGTCGGCGACACCGTAACGGTCACGACACCAGCCGGCGCGGCGGCGAGGCTGCGCGTTTCCGGCGTGGTGTACGACCCCAGCCTGGCACCGGCCGCGCAGCAGCAGACCGGCCAGGCCTACATGTCTACGGAGTCGCTGGCCGCCCTCGGCGAGCCGGACGTGTTCGACCAACTGAAGATCCAGGTCGCCGAGCCGGGGCACGCGACACCCAGCCGCGACCGTGCCACCATCGTGGCCGTCGCCGGCGAGCTGGCCCTGTGGCTGGAGCACGAGCAGGCGCTGGCGATCCGGGAGATCCAGGTGCCCAAGCCGTACGCGCACCCACACCAGGGTCAGGCCGACGCTCTGCTGGCCGCCCTGCTGGCCGGGGCCGCCGCCGCCCTGCTGCTGGCCACGATCCTCGTGGCGACGATGCTCAACGGCCTGTTCACCCAACAGATCCCGCAGATCGGCATCCTGAAAGCCATCGGCGCCCGGTCGGCGCGCGTCGGCTGGCTCTACCTGACCCTGACGCTGATCGTCGCCGGGGCGGCCACCGTACTCGGGCTGGGGCCCGCGATCCTGCTCGGCCGGACGCTGGCCCCGTTCGTCTTCGGTTTCCTGGGCATCCAGGCCGACAACGTCACCGGCGCTTGGTGGACCTACGTGGTGGTCGGCGCCGCCGGGCTCCTCCTGCCCCTGCTGATGGCGCTGGTACCGCTGGTCAGGACGGCCCGCACCACGGTACGGGCCGCCATCGACCACCACGGCGGCGGCGCCAGGCCCGGTGCCGCCGCCGGCCTGCTGACGCGGCTGGGCGGCCTGCCCGGCCTCGACCGCGGCCTGCTCATGGCGGCCCGCAACACCATCCGCCGGCCGGCCCGGTTCGTGCTGGCGGTGGGGCTGTTGGCCAGCGCCGGAATGATGTTCGTCGCCGGCATGTCCGCCCGCGACGGTACGCAGGCGGTCGCCGACCAGGCCGCCCAACGCCTGACCTGGGACGTCGTCGTGCGGCTCGCCGACCCGGCCTCGGCGGACGTGCTCATCCCCATGATCACGCGCGTACCCGGAGTGACCAGGGTCGAGGGCTGGACCATCGCCACCGCCGGCGTGTCCGGCCCCGGCCAGCTCCCGCTCACCCGCACATACCCCGACCAGGGCCACGGCGGCGTCTTCGTGACCGCGATCCCGACCGACACCACCATGCTGACCCGCCCCGACCTGCGGGAGGGCCGCTGGCTGGACCGTGGCGAAACGGACGCCATCGTGCTCAGCCAGGTCGCCCTCAGAAACACCGGGCTCGACCTGCACCCCGGCGACACCGTGCAACTGTGGGTCGACGGCCGGTCCACCAGCTGGCGCATCGCCGGCATCGCCGAGGAACGCGCCGACGCCGGCAGCGCCTACGTGACCGCCGAGGGCCTGGCCCAGGCGCTGGGCCAGCCGCGGTGGTCGAACACGCTCCGCATCGCCACCACCGGGCACGACGAGCAGGTCCGGACCACCGTCGCGCGGGACGTCAACGAGACGCTCACCGCGGCGGGCATCGACGTGCGGGCCGCGGAATCGGTCGGCAAGCAGGAGACCGCCACCGGCGGGCACCTGGCGCCGGTCCTGGTGATCCTGCTGGCCACCGCCCTACCCATGGGTCTGATCGGCTGCATCGGCCTGGCCTCCACCATGAGCGCCAGCATCCTCGACCGCACGCGCGAGTTCGGCGTGATGCACGCGATCGGCGCCCGCCCCAAGGCCGTGCGCCGAATCGTCATGGCCGAGGGCGTGTTCATCGCCATCGCCAGCTGCCTGCTCGCGGTCCTGCCGGCGCTCGGTTTCACGGCGGCCATCGGCGCCTTGTTGGGCAACCTGTTCTTCGCCGCCCCGCTGCCCTTCCGAGTCTCGCTGCTCGCTGCCGCCATCTGGACCGCCGTCGTGCTGCTCGGCGCCGTCCTGGCCACCGAGGCCGCCGCCACCCGCGCCTCCCGCCTGACCGTCCGCGAGGCCCTGACCTACCTGTAGCCGCCGGGCCTTGCCATGCCGGGCGCGCGCGCGGAGGATCATTTCTGAATTGATGCGGACGGTGCTGGAGGCGACGTGGAGTTCCGCCTTCTCGGGCCCCTTGAGCTCGTTGTCGACGGCGACACGCGCGACCTGCCGACCGGCGCGGAACGGGCCCTCCTCCAGCTCCTACTTCTCAACGCCGGGCGTGTGGTTCCGGCGACCAGCATCGTGGACGCGCTGTGGGTTGAGGATCTGCCGGCCAACGCCGCCAACGCCCTGCAGGGTCGGATATCGCGACTGCGACGCGCGCTGGTCGCAAACGGCCTGCCCGCGGCTCTGGTCGTTACGAGGCGGCCCGGATACCTGCTCGATGTCGACGCGGACAGCGTGGACGCGCATCGGTTCGCCCGGTTGGTGGGCGAGGCGCGTCGCCTTGCTGATCAAGGGCGCGTGGCCGAGGCGGCCCGACTATACGACGAGGCGCTCGGCTTGTGGCGGGGTGAGTCATCGCTGGAGTTCGGGCAATTCGACTGGGGCCGGGGCGAGGCGAGCCGGCTCAGCGAGCTACGGCTGGCCGCGACCGAGGAACGAATCGATCTTGACCTGGCGGCCGGCCGTCACGCCGATGTCGTGGCCGACCTGGAGGCCCTGACTGCGCGAGCGCCGCTTCGGGAGCGGTTGCACGGTCAGCTGATGCTCGCGCTGTACCGGTCCGGCCGGCAGGCGGACGCGTTGGCGGTGTATCAACGACTTCGCCAGACGCTCGGAGAAGAACTGGGCCTGGACCCGTCGACCGACCTGCGCGTGCTGGAGCAGTCGATCCTGCGCCAGGAGTCGCACCTGCGGGCGCCCGAGCGAGCGGCGCGGCCGGTCGCCCACAATCTGCCGGCCCGGCTGACCTCGTTCGTCGGTCGAAGCCGGGATCTGGCGGAGGTCCACCGGCTGCTGGCCGAGCACCGGTTGGTGACGCTGACCGGCCCGGGCGGGTCGGGCAAGACCAGTCTCGCGGTCCAGGCGTCCGCCGCGATCACCGATCGGTACGACGACGGCGTCTGGCTGGTGCGCCTGGCCGGCGTGGAGCAGGCGGACCGGGTGCCCCGAGCGGTAGCCGACACGCTGCGGATTCCGGACGACGCCGGAACCGCCGAGGAACAGCTCGTCCGGTACCTGCGCGACCGGCAGAGCCTGGTCGTCGTGGACAACTGCGAGCACCTGGTCGACGCGTGCGCCGGTCTGGCCGAGTACCTGCTGGTGTCCTGTCCTCTCCTACGGCTGCTCGCCACCAGCCGGGAGCCGCTGGCCGTTCCCGGTGAGGTCCAGCTGGCCGTTCCACCACTGCCGATCCCCCCGCCGGAGGCGACCTCCGACGAGCTACCGGCCTACGATGCCGTCCAGCTGTTCATCGAGCGAGCGCGGGGAGCACTACCGGCGTTCACATTGGACGAAACCAGCGCCCCCCACATCGCACAGGTCTGTCGCCAGTTGGACGGCATCCCGCTGGCGATCGAACTGGCCGCGGCCCGGACCAAGACCCTACCGATCGGCGACATCGCGGCCCGTCTCGACGACCGGTTCCGCCTGCTCACCACCGGGCCGCGCACGGCCGAGGTCCGCCAGCAGACGCTGCGGGCCACCGTGGACTGGAGCCACCAGCTCCTGCCCGAACGCGAGCGGGTGCTGTTTCGCCGCCTGTCGGTGTTCCGCGGCGGTTGGAGCCTCGAGGCGGCCGAGCAGATCTGCTCGGCAGCGGACATCGCGCCGCCGGAGGTCCTTGAACTCCTGGGCAACCTCGTCGACCGCTCCCTCGTGGTGGCCGACCATCGGGGCGGCGCCCGATTCCGGATGCTGGAGACCCTGCGCCACTATGGACGCGACCGCCTCGCCGAAGCGGGCGAGAAGGACCGGATGGCCGGTGCCCACGCCCGGTACTTCGTCGGCGTCGCCGAGCAGGGCGAGCCGGGGCTGCGCGGGCCGGACCAAGGCCGGTGGCTGCGGTGGCTCGCCGACGAACGCGACAACCTGAGGGCCGCCCTGGCCCGGTGCCTCGGCGCCGTCGACTCCGATCCAGACCTTGGGCTGCGCCTGATCGCCGCGCTCGGTTGGTTCTGGTACTTCGCCAGCCACCAGGACGGGCGCCACGACGCCACGGCCATGCTGGCCGCCGCCCGCAGCGGTTCGGCGGCCGCGCGGGCCCGCGCCCTGCAGGCCCACGCCGTGGTGGCCCGGCCGCGCTCGTGCATCGTGCACCCCTGTGCGGCGTGCGCGGACAGCGCCCGTGAGAGCCTGGACATCTTCGCCGCACTGGGCGACAAGCATCGGGCCGCCATGTCGCAGACCCTGCTCGCGGTCGAGGGCATCAGCGGCACCGACGTACCGAAGGCGCAGGCGATGCTCGCGGAGGCGAACGAGGAGTTCGTCCGGGCCGGCGACGACTGGGGTCGGGCGCTGGTCCTGTTCGTGGAGACCGAACTGTACGCCACGCAGGGCGATCTGGATGAGGCGACCCGATCCGCCGAGCAGGCGTTGACAATCTTTCGCCGCCTCGGCGACCACTGGGGCGTCTCCGCGATCCAGTACCACCTGGGGCTGGCCTTGCATCGCGCCGGTCGGCTGCACGATGCCTTGGAGGTCTACGAGGCCGCGCTGGTCGAGGGCCGCCGGGTCGGGCTGGCCAACACGGTCCAGTACCTGTTGGCCAACCTCGGCCTCATCGCTCTGCTCCTGGGCGACACCGACCGGGCCGCGCAGCTCTTCCCCGAAGCTCGGGCCGTCGCGCGGCAGCTCGGCGCGGCCGACGCGCCCCTGGCCTCCCTGGGCGAAGGTCTTCTCGCTCGGGTGCGCGGGGACTTCGCCGAGGCCCACCGGCAATTCAGCGAGGCGCTGCGGATGGTCACCACACCGGAGACCGGCGACTGGGCGGCCGCGGCCATGACGGGCCTGGGTCATGTCGCTGAGCTGACCGGCGACCTGGCTGCGGCCCAACGACAGCACCGCCAGGCCTGGCAGACCGCAACGAAAGCTGGCCTGGTCGGCAACGGTGCCGCGGCGGCGGCGCTGGAGGGCCTGGCGTGTGTCGCCGCCGCGCGGGACGACGGTCTCATCGCGGCGAGGTTGCTCGGCGCGGCGGCCCGGTGGCGCGAGGAGCGCGGCCGGCCGGTCACACCGTTGGAAGGCGCCGACATCGACCGAGCCGCCGACCGGGCCCGACAGCTGATCGGCGACGACGCGTTCGCGGCAGCCCGGAACCAGCCGGCCGATGAACTCCTGGCCGGTCTCGACTAGCGACGCGGCCAGGAGATCCCGAAGCGGCAGCTCACGGCCCGCCCGTCGCACCATCCGCCGCCCGAAGCCGAATCGGCCCCGCCGCGAGCAGCGGCGCGACAGTGCGAATCGCGCCGCGAAGCAGGCGCGGCAGCACACCGACGTGCGCCCAGTCGATACCACCGAACGGCGGCTGGGGGTCGTAGTCGATCGCCGCCTGCACTCGCCGGGCCGTGGCCTCGTCGGTCAGCCTCGATGCCAGGTACAGCGCCATGTCGATGCCGGCCGAGACTCCGGCCGAGGTGATGACGTTGCCGTCCTCCACCCAGCGCCGTTGGTGGTACGGAACACCCAGGCGCTTCAGGACGCTGGAGAAGAACCAGTTGGTCGTGGCTTGGCGGCCCTTCAGCAGGCCCACCGCGGCCAGGATGAGTGAGCCGGTGCAGACCGACGCGACGACCACGGCCGACGCGGCGGCCGTGCGGACGTACTGTCGGATCTTTGGGTCGCTCATCGCGCGGATGGTCGCGCCGCGACCGCCGGGCACGACGATGGCGTACGGATGTGGTACCTCCGCGAACGTCCTGTCCGGAACCATGGCGGTCGAGACATCGGTACCCATGGGCCGCGCCTGAGTCCCCACGACGACGGTGCGGTACCGCGGCGCGAACCTCTCCATCGCCGTGAGGACCTGCAGCGGGCCGACCAGGTCCAGAATGGTCATTCCGGGGTACATGACGAGGGCGATGATGCGCTCCCCCGGGCTGTCGGTGGACATGGTGGTCACCTTCCTTCTCGCGCGCTGCGGAGAACGGTGGAGCTTCGGAGTGCGGCGGCGAGGTCACGGTCGGCGATGCTCGCGTCGATGCCCCCGAAGGGCGGCTGCGGGTCGTACTCCATGAACATCTGGGCCAGGTGGGCACCCGACCGGCTCTTGAGGCGGGCCAGGAGATGCAGCGCCATGTCGATCCCGGCCGATCCGCCGGCCGCGGTCAGGTACCGTCCGTCCTCAATCCAACGGTCGCCGACGCCGGCGGCGCCGAGCCTGTCCAGCACGTCGCGGTAGGCCCAGTGCGTCGCGGCCCGGCGCCCCTGGAGCAGGCCGGCCGCGGCAAGGATCAGCGCCCCGGTGCCGGTCGACCCGACCAGGCCGGCCGTCCCCGCCGCGGTGCGGACATAGTCCACTAGGGACTCGTCGTTCATCGCGTCGATCGTGGACGGTCCGCCGCCCGGTACGATGATGCCGAACGGTTCTCGGACCTCGTCGAAGGTCAGGGCCGGTACGATGCTCAGTGGCGTATCTGTAGCCACCGGCTCGATGCGTGGGCCGACCACCACGGCTTGGTACCGCGTTCCGGCCAGGTTGCGCAGGACGGTGAGCGGGCCCACGAGATCCAGCGGTGTCACGCCCGGGTACAGCGGGAAGGCGATGAGTTTCTTTGGGCCAGGCATGGCTGATGCCCTCCTTCGGTCTCGAGGTCAGGCGGTCGGCCGGTCGACGGTGAAGTGGAACATCATGCCGCTCTGCAGATGCTCGGGGATGTGGCAGTGGGCCATCCATATCCCGGGGTTGGTCACGTCGAAGAGGATGTCGACGGTCTGTCCGGTTCGGACCAGTACGGTGTCCTTCCATACGAGACCGGGTTCGGTGACGTCGTTGCGGGCCAGGACGAGGAAGCGGCCGGCGCCGTGCACGTGGAACGGGTGGTGCATCGGGTGGTCGGACTCCATCTCGTTGACTAGTCGAATCTTGACCCGGTCGCCCGCGGTGAAACGCCAGTCGACGTCGGGCCCGTCGGCGCCCGGAGTCCGGTCGATCAGCCGCCACCGCATGCTGTCCTGTGTGGTCTGCCGGTTGACCGCCACCATGTCGTCCTCCCACTCGATCCCGTCGGCGGTGCCGTCGGCACCAGGTTCGTCCGCTCCGCTGGTGTGGTCACCGTGGTCGTGCTCGGACGGTTGGTCGGCCGCGGTCGGCAGCAGCTTCATGCCGCACTTCGGGCAGCGGCCGGGTTCGGTGCTGGTGACCTCGGGATGCATCGGGCAGGCGTAGATGACCGGGCCGGTAGCCGGCGCGAACGCTGTGTCGTCCATCTCGGCGACCAGGGCCAGGATCTTGTCCGGCGGCGCGGCCAGCCACGGGTCCAGATTCGCCCGCTCGCCGGTCAGCTCCGAGTCGCGGCGCAGCGTCTCAAAGTCCGACCGCAGCGACGGGACGGCCGGCGCCTCGGTAACCGTGATCTCGGCCAGTGGGTAGACGCGGTCGGGCGTGCGGTGCTCGAGGGTCAACCGCCCCGGCTCGTCGAGCAGCACGTCGACCACGGCCCGCTCGGACGGCGACAGCAGCACCTCGGACACGAACTCCTCCCGCTCGACCCGGCCGCTGTCACCGCCGACCAGCTTCATCCGGGCGCCGGGCAGGCACACGTTGAAGAAACGCGTGTTGGCGGTATTGGTCAGCCACAGCCGAATCACCTCGCCGGCCCTGGCCGTCAGCGCCTGGTCCGATTCGCCGCCGATGAGCAGGACGTTGCCGAAACGGCCCATCGCCGTGTAGTTGATGCTCGACGCGCTGAACGGAGCGATCCTTCCGTCCTCGATGAGTACGTCGTCGAGGGTCAGCATCAGGTCACGGTGAGCCGGCGGCCAGTAGTCGGGCTCGGTCGGCTCGACGAGGATGTTGCCGTACAGACCCAACTCCTGGGTGTAGTCCTCGCGGATGTGCGGGTGATACCAGTACAGGCCCGGGTCGGGGAACCGCAGCCGGTAGGTGAACGTGCCGCCGACCGGGATGGGGGTCTGCGTCTCGTGGGGCACCCCGTCGTACCGGTTCTCCAGCCGCAGGCCATGCCAGTGCACCGTGGTGTCCAGGTCCCCGTCGTTGGTGACATGGACGATCACCTCGGAACCTTGCTTCACCTTGAACGTCGGCCCGGGGACCGAACCGTTGTAGCCGAGCATCCGCACCGTTGACCCGCCGAGCCGCTTCGCGATCGGGGCAATCCGCAGCCGCAGGGTCTCGCCGTCGGCGATCTCCACCAGTTCGGAGCGGGCGGCGTCCGGAAGCCCGGTCGGGTCGGTCGGGAACGTGTCGGTCGCGTTCGTCTGTGATTGCATGGCGTTGCCTCCAGTCAAGGGTGATCCAGTAGGTGGCAGCGCGCCCGGGCCCGAGACGACCGCGTACCCGGCATCCGCGATGGCCGCAACCACCTGAGCCGGATCCGCCGAACCAGTCACCTGGACCGTCCTGGTGCGCAGGTCCGCGGTGAGGGTGCGCACGCCGGCCACATCACTGACCCGGGCGCTGATCGCTCGAACGCTCGCCCGCGAGGTCATCCCGGCTACGCGAAACGAAACGGTGATCATGGTCCGACTCCACTTGGTGGTCGGCGCCGCCTTGGCCCGGCGCTGTCATGGCCCACCATCGGCGAGTGACCTGTCGGGCCGCTGACGAGTCGCTGTTTGACCTGGTCAGCGCGGTTGCGCGGCCGAATCGACGGCGATGGGCATCATCGCCTGCGCGCGATGACGGCCGGCGTCGGTACATCGAGGCGGCCCCGCGCCGCCCACACGAACAACGCGAATCCGAGGGCGAACCCGACCATGGTGATCACACCGCGGGGCCAGAAGATGTGGCTGTCGATGAACGAGTACCCGGCCACCAGCAGCACCAGCGTCCCGGGCAGCGCACGCATGCCGTGCCGCCGGAAGAGCGTCACCGACGTGGCGAGCACCGCGATGAGGAACGCGTAGGCGCCCACCCGGCCAAGCTCGTCGCCGGCGGCGAAGAGCGGAAGGACCGCCGGCCCGATGTCACCCGACGGAGCATGCATGGCGGCCGTCCCGGCCGCGATCCCCGCGACGGCGTCCAGGCCCGTGTAGAAGGTCGCGTAGCCGAAGCCGGCCACCCACGCGAGTACGGTCGCGAACCCGGCCACATCACGACCGGGCCGGGCCCATAGCGGTACCACGAAGCCCACCGCGACCAGCGGAAAGACGGGCAGCAGCGCGATGTGCAGGCCCGCCCATTCCGGTGCCGTCGCGCGAGTGAGCGCGTGAGGGTGAAACACGCCCACGACAGCCAGCAGCACCGGCGTGACGGTCACGAGCACCAGATCTCGCCACATCCGCATGGTCCGATCCTACGGATACCGGCCCGCTTCGTCCGAGTGGCGAGGGCGCGCCTAGGGTGCTGGGTGTGATCCTCCCGAAGGACCGCGACCCACGTTTCGTGACGATCCGCCGCGGTGGGACGCTCACCGACTCGGATCACCATCTCCTCGCCCTGTGGGCGGCATCGTGCGCGGAACACGTCCTCGACCGGTTCGAGTCGGCTCGTCCCGAGGACCCACGACCGCGTCAGGCGATCGAGCAGATCCGCGCCTGGGTGCGTGGCGAGGTCACGATGTCCCAGGCCCGTGCGGCGGGCGGCCACGCCATGGCCGCGGCTCGAGACCTGCGGGGCGCAGCGCGGCACGCCGCGTACGCCGCCGGCCAGGCGGCGGTCGTCGCGCACGTCGCCGCGCACGAGCTCGGTGCGGCCGCCTATGCGATCAAGGCCGCGCGCGCCGCGGCGCCGGAAGGGCAGGGCGAGCGCGCGGGGCGGCTCGAGTGCCAGTGGCAGCGCGACCAGCTACCGGAGGCGATCCGCGAGCTCGTGCTCGACGACCAGCGGTTGCGCAACGACATCTGCTGGTCGGTGTTCGACTGCTGAGAGGCATTCCCGCCGCCGTTGTGGGAATGCGATGGTGGAGCTTGTTTGACCACAACTTCGGGCCATGACCCTTGTGGAGCCCCAACTAGCTCACGTAGCCTTTGCCCACGCTGGGGCGTAGGTGTGGATTTGGAAATTCCATTACCACTACCTTAGAACCGCATCAACGTGCGATGGGTCGCTGGGTGGTAATGGCTGCGCGCCTTCGGCCCGGCGTTGTCATATCCGCGGTACCTGCCGCACCTAGGGAGGAGTCGTGACAATGGAACCGCTGAAGGATCTGCTCGCCGACCTCGATGTTGAGAGCCTCGACGTCGTGGAGCCACTGAGCGAGGTGGGCCTCGAGTCGCTGCGCATGGGGCACGGGTTGACCGAACTCGGCGCGTCGTGCTGCTGTCCGTGCGCCCCCTGCGTCAACACCTGCTGCTCACCGCCCGGCGGAAGCTGCTGCTGCTGCGCGTAGGCCGAGTGCAGGTCGGCGAGGTGTTCTTCCTGGGACGCCGCCCGGCCAGAATCCCGTGGTGAACAGCCACAACCGCCGAGGCTGCCCGGTCCCGCCGTCCCGTTTGGACTGTGCGGCGCCGTATCTGGCAGCCGATGACCGATGGCCCGAGGCCGATGAAGCCCAAACTGCGCAGTGACACGCTCTACGTCCCCACCGCCGAAGGCGTCTACCTCCTCAACAACCGCGGCAGCCTGACCCTGCGGGGCCAGCGTCTCTACGACTGGCTGGAACGGCTGCACCCGTACCTGGACGGCCGTCGGACCCTCGACGAGCTGGTCGCCGGTGTCCCGCCCGATCGCGGCCGCATGGTTGTCGACCTCGTGACGCTCTTGGCCGACCGAGGCTTTGTGAAAGACACCACCGGCGACGAGTCGCACACGCTGGCCGCCTGGGAAGAGGAAACCTACGCCCAGGAAATCGCATTCATTGACTATTTCTGCGACTCGCCCGGGCGTCGTTTTGAGGCGTTCAGAAATAGGGCCGTGTTGGTGCTGGGGTCGGGCCTGGCGTATGTGGCTTTGTTGCGGGTGATGTTGCAGTTGGGCACGCGGGCCCTGCACGGCCACAACACGGGCGAGGTCGACACACCCGCCGCGTGGCTCGACGACGTGGTGGCCGCCGCCGCCTTGCGCGACCCGGATCAGACGGTCGTGGCCGAGCCGGAGCTGTCGGCCGACCTGTCGCGGTTCGGCGCGGTCGTGTACGGGTCCGACCGCCCGGACCCCGGCCGGGCCGGCGCCGTGGATACGGCGTGTGCCGCCGCCGGTGTGCCGTGCGGCCATCTGGTGGTGGTCGGCGACGACGCCTGGATCGGGCCCGTCGTCCCGGCCGGCGCCCCAGCCCGGTGGTCCGACGCCTGGTGGCGCCGGGCGCGCAACCACGACATCCCGCTCGACGCGAACGTCACCGAGTTCCTGGCCGTGCCGACGGCGTCGATCGCCGCCGGCCACCTGGGCTTCGAGGTGTTCAAGCACCTCGCCGGGATCCCGGACGTGGAGCTCGCCGGATCGATCCGGCGGCTCGACCTGGCCACCCTGGCCGCGAGCACGCATCCGATCCAACCCGCCTTCCGGCCAGGCGGATCCGGGCCCGCCCGGCCGGACGGTACCGGGGAGACCGAGGCGGCGTTCCGTGACCGCCACGCCCAGGCGCGGCGGATCGAGGTCAGCGAAGACGATTTCTCCGCCGCCATGCACGACTGCGTGGACCCCGAGGTGGGGCTGCTGCTCGCGGTCGACGAGGACGATCTGGTCCAACTGCCGCTGCGGGTGGCCCAAGCCCGGTTGGTCGTACCCGGTGCCAACCACCACGGCCGTACGACGGTGGCCGTGATCGGCGGCGGCCCGGATTTCGGCACGGCCCGCCGGCGGGCGGCTCGGCGCGGATGCGAACTCTACGCGGCGTCCGTCGTCGATCCGGCCCGCTTCGGACCGGCGGCCGCTGGAGGGGTGTCGGCGCCCGGCGGGGACCCGCGGGTCTGGGCGGTAGACCTGGACAGCGGCGAGCCGTGCCTGGTGCCGGCGGCCGCGGCCTTCGTCGGGCTCCGGGGGGCCGTGCCGTCAGCGGCGACCACCCCGCTGCTGGCGTCCGGATCGACCTGGTGGGAGGCGGTCACCCGGGCCCTGCTCCTGGCGTGCGTGCGGGTAGCCGGCGATGATGGCCCGGAGGTCAAGGTCGACGCGAGCGACTTGACCGACGCGTCGACCCAGTACGCCGAGCAACTCGCGGTGGCCCGGGTCGAGGTGACGATCCACGATCTCAGCGCCGGGCCGGACGTGCCGACCTACGCCTTCCGGGTCGGCGGCGCGCCGGTCGTCATCACCGCGGACCTGACCACCGCCGCGGCCGTCCAACGTGGACTGGAGCGGTGCCTGCTCCAGATCCAGACCGCCGACCACTCCGGGGACGGGCCGAGCGAGATCGCGGCCGGGTGGGTTCGGTGGCCGGCCGGCGACATCGACGCGGCCGTCGTGGCCCGGCTGGCCGGCCGGCTCGCGGCTCGCGGTCACCGGCTGGCCGCGGTGCCGCTGGACCACGATCCGGCGCTGCGCCGGGCCTGGCCGCACGTCGTCCACCTGGTGCCGACCGGAGCGAAGGTAGGCCCATGACCGCGCCCCCGGACCTGCGGTCCGGACAGGTCAGCCTGGCGGCGGCCGTGGCCCGCCGTCTGGCCGGTCAGCCCGAGGTCCACGTCGGCGCGCCGCCCGCCGGCCCGGACGTCGGCCTGGCCGTGCTGGTCCAGGACGGCTGGGACCGCGCCGAACTGGCCGCGGCCGCCCGCCAGTGGCGGCGGCTCGGCGTCGGGCTGCTCACTGTCCACATCGAACCGGGAGCGGTCGTGGTCGGCCCGGCCGCCCGGCCCGATCGGCCGGGCTGTGCCGGGTGCGCCGAGGCCCGCCGCGACGGGGCCCGCGACGACAACGAGGCGTACGCCGCCCTGGTCGCCCGGCACGCCGAGCACCTGCGCCGGCCACCGTCATCGTTGCTGACGGCGGCGGCGACCGAACTGGTGGCCGACCTGGTGGCCGCCGAGGCGGACCGCATCACCGGCGGCGCCGACCCGGTCTGGACCGGCGCGGCGATCGTGCGGGTCGACGCGAGGACCCTGGCGGTGACGCGCCACGCGTTCCTGCCCGACCCGTTGTGCGAGATCTGTGGCGAGCTGGCCGATGACACGCCCGAGCGGGCGCGGATCGTGCTGGCGGCCCGCGCCAAACACGCGCCGGGCGCGGCGCGCGTGCGTGACCTGGCCGCCGAACGGGCCGAGCTGTTCGAGTCCTATGTCGACGGAGCGACCGGCCTGGTCAACGGCGTGTACCGGCAGGCCACCGGTCCGTTCCCCATGGTCGGCGCGCGGGCCGCGTTCCGCGGTGGCCGCGGGCAGCAGACGACCACCGGCCGGCAACTGGACTATTCCTCGGGCGAGCTGACCGCGATCACGGAGGCGCTGGAGCGCTACGCCGGCATGCAGCGGCTGACCCGCCGTTTGACCGTGCGCGGCCGCTACGCCGACCTGGCCGACCGGGCGGTCGATCCGGCGACGCTGGGGCTGCACGATCCGGAGCGGTACGCCCAGCCCGGCTACCGGTTCCAGCCCTACCACCCTGACCTCGTCATGGACTGGGCCTGGGGCTGGTCGTTCGGCCAGGACCGGCCGGTGCTGGTACCGGCGACGTTCGCCACGTACGAGTGGTACTACGGCCCGACCGGGGACCGGCCGATCGCGTTCGAGATCTCCAACGGGTGCGCCCTCGGCGGCTGCCTGGAGGAGGCGATCCTGCACGCCCTGCTCGAGGTGGCCGAGCGGGACGCGTTCCTGCTGACCTGGTACGCCCGGCTGCCGGCGCCGCGGATCAACGTTGACGCACTGCCCGATCGCACGGTCGCGCACATGATCACACGCATCCGGCACCTGTCGGGCTACGAGGTGTACGGCTTCGACATCTCGGTCGAGCAGGGCGTGCCGTGCGTGTGGGCGATCGCGGTGGATCCCGACGGCCGCGACGAGCGGGCGCTGACGCTGAGCGCGGCCGGATCGAGCCTGGACATCGGGCGGGCCTTCGCCGCCGCCCTGCTCGAACTGGCCCCGGCCACCACCGGTTTCGCCGCGACGTATCAGGCCAATCGGGATCGGGTCGCCCGGATGATGGTCGACCCGGACGAGGTGCGCCGCATGGAGGACCACCACCTGCGGTACGGGGCGCCGGACGCGTTGGAACGGCTCGATTTCCTGGTCGGCCGGCCGGGGCCGGCCCGATGGGGTCGGACCGCGTGGCCGGTCCACGCCGACCTCACCGAGGATCTGCGGGAGATGCTCGACCGCTACCGCCGGTCCGGCCTGGACGTGATCGTGGTCGACCAGACCAGCGCCGAGCAGGCCCGCGGTGGCTTCCGGTGCGTCAAGGCGATCGTGCCCGGCACGCTGCCGATGACGTTCGGCCACCACGCCCGCCGGCTGGTGGGCCTGCCCCGCCTGCGTACCGTCGCCCACCAGATGGGGTACGCGGCCGCGCCGCTCCGCGACGACCAACTCAACCTCGACCCGCACCCCTTCCCGTGAGGTGCGGGCGATGACGACCCTGTTCCACCGGACCCTCGACGGCGTGGGTGAGCTGTTCGCCGAGGGTCACGGCGACGAGTCCGTGCCGGGGCGGGCCGGGGCGGGCAAGGTCTACCGCGACCGCGCGCGGATCCGGTTGCCCCGGCCGGGCCGGACCGATCTCGGCGAACCGGGCCGCAGCCTCCAGCGGCTGTCGGCCCTGCTCGGGTACGGGTACGGGCTGTCCAACCTGGAGGTCGGGCCGAGTTCCGCGTGGCCATACCACCGCACGGTCGCGTCGGCCCGCTGCCTCTATCCGACCGAGGTCTACCTTTACGAACCATCCACAATGGATGGTGGCGGGCTGTTCCACTATGATCCGCTGCACCATGCGCTGGTCCGCCTGCGGGGACCCGAGGCCGGGCCCGCGCTGGCCGCCCTGCTCGGGCGCGACCTGGCCGACCGGGCCGCCCTGATCATCACGAGTGTGTTCTGGCGGGCCGCGTACCGGTACCGGACCTACGCCTACCGGCTGTGCGCCCAGGAGGCCGGGCTCGTGGTCGGCAATCTGCTAGCGGTGGCCGAGGCGCTGGGAGTGGCGGCCGCGGTGTGCTACCGGTTCGTCGACGCCGACGCCGCCCACCTGCTCGGGCTGGCCGCCGGCGAGGAGAGCCCGTTCGCGGTGGTGACCCTGGACGGGTCGGGCCAGGTCGACCCCCTGCCGGGCCCGGCCATCCACGGTGGAGTGCGGCTGCCGGCGGTGGTGGCTCGGGCCGACGGCCTGGGCATGCCAAGGCTCGACGAGTACCCGGAATTGCTGGCGACCGACCGCGACTCCGCCCAGGCCACCGTGGGCGGGGAGCCGGTCGAGATCGCCTCCGATGACCCGGCCGGGCCGGCCGGGCCGGCCGCACCGCCGGCGCCGGGCCGGGCCGACCTGGTCGCGTCGGTGCTGGCCCGCGAGTCGGGCCCACCGAGCCTGCTGCCCGCGCTCGACCCCCTCGACGGTGGCGACCTGCGGGCGGTGCTGGCCGCCCTGGACCGGCCGTACCGCACGGACCTGCGCTCGCCCGGCCGGATGCCGCCGGTCCATCGGCATGTGGTGGCCATCCGCGTCGACGGCGTGACGCCGGGCGTGTACCGGTGGGACGGCGGGGACCTGTCGCTTGTGGAGGCTGGCCCGATGGGCGCCCGCGTGCACGCGATCACGAACTCGCTCAACCTCAACTACCGGCTGGCGCCGGCCGTGGTCTACCTCTCGGTCGACACGGTGCGCTACCTCGACGCGCTCGGCCCCCGGGCGTACCGGATCAGCCACCTGGAGACGGGCGCGCTGGTGGCCTGGTTGAGCGTCGCCGCCGCCGCGCACGGGTGGGTGGCCCGGATCAGCAACGGTTACGACGTGGCCGCCGCCCGCGAGCTGCTGGGGATACCCGATCCCGGTGTCTCGCCGCTGTTCCAGGTGCTGCTGGCCCGGCGCCGGCCCGGTGCCCGCTACCGGGTGGCGGTGATCTGAGTTGTCCGAGTTGGCGCTGTCCACCGCCGCACCCGCCCCACCCGCCGGCGCGACCGGGCCGGTCGTAGCGCACGACGTGGTGGTGCGGGTCACAGGCGTGCCGGCCGATGTGCTGGCCGGTCTGGGCTTCGACCGCACGATGGCACTGGTCGCCGCGCTGCGCTCGGTCCGGCGGTGGCTGGGCGACGCCGCCCCCGGCCTGTCCGACGGCCTGCACGAGGCGATCGGCCGCGAACCCGATCGGGACACCCGGGCTCGGTTGATCGCTCTGCGCCGGGATGTGTACAACGGCCGCCGGCCTCGGCAATGGCCCGCCGCTCTCCCCGCCGGTATCGGTCCGGCGCTGGCCGAATGGCACGACCGGATCCGCGAGCACGACGCGCTGCGGGCCAGCGGCCAGGCGACCTACGCTGAGGACTGCACCCGGGTCGTGACGGCCCTGCGGGCGGCCGCGGCCGATGAGTGGTTCCGGCGTGGGATCGCCACGGCCAGCCCCGACTTCACCGCCGACCTGATGCGCTGCGACCGCGACGGCGCGCCGATGCCGCCGCGCCTGGCCACGACGTTGTACAAGTACGTGACCCGGGCCGCCACCAAGACCAGCCCGTACGCGACGTTCACCAGCAGCGCGCTCGGGCAGTGGGGCGGCGCCGCCACCGGGCCGGCCGTCGCCACCGGGCCGGTCGACCGGCGCGGGGTCGTCGAGCTCGACGTCGCCCTGGCCGCCGAGATCGCGGCCGCCCTGGCCCGCGACCCCGGCCGCCGGGCGGGGTCGGTGGTGCGGGTCAACCCCGGCCTGCGGGCCGACGGTGGCCACCTCCTCGTGCTGGCCCGCGCCCCCGGCGAGCGGCTGCGAGAGCTTCGCCCGGGTCCCGGCATCGAGGCGGTGCTGGAACGGCTGCGCGCACTCGGCCCGCTGCGGTGGGCCGAGGCGGTCGCCCGGCTCGGCTCGGCCGACGTGCTGCGGCGCCTGATCGCGGCCGGCCTGTTGGAGGTACTGGCTCCGGTGGCCGACCAGGCGGCCGACCACCTCGCCGACCTTCGACGGTGGCTTGGTGGCGGACCGGACCCGCTGACCGCGTCGGTGGCCCGGCTGGCCGACGGCCTGCGCCGCATCGCGACGGCGCCGGACGCGGCGCGGCGGCTGCGGGCCCGCGACGAGGTGGCGGCCGCGATTGGTCGGATCGGCGAGGTCACCGGCTCGCCCCACCCGTACCGGGGCTCCGGTTGGTACGAGGACACGGTGCTGTGCTCGCCGAGGTTCGCGTTCGCGGCCGACCGTTGGGCCGGCGTGCTGGCCGCCCTGACGGCGCTGCGTGGTGTCGCGGGCCTGTTTGACTACGCGCTGCCGACCCGGCGGGCGGCGGTGCGGGCCTTCCGGCGCCGCCACGGCGAGACCGGGCGGGTGAGCTTCCTTCGGTTCTGCTCGGAGGCCGTGGCCGACCTCGACGAGGAGCTGCGCTGCCCCCGGGCCGTGCCGGCCACCTACCCGCGCGGCTTCGTGGAGGTAACCCCGCTGCAGCGGGAGCTGGGCGACCTCGTGGCCACCGTCGAGGTCCGCGACGGCGAACGCCGGGTCCCGGTCGAACTGCTGCGCGAGTTCGCCCGCCGGTTGCCGGCCTGGGCGGACGCGCCGGCGTCCCTGGCGTTCTTCGGCCACCCGGTCGTGCCGGCGACCGGACCGGTGACGTTCGTGCTGAACTCGGTAGAGGGTGGCCACGGGCGGGCGGCGGCCCGGGTGCGCCGGCGGCTCGGTCTCGGCCCGGCCGAGTGGACGGTGCCCGACGATCCATCCACTGTGTACGCCGAGGTGGTCGCCCACGCCGGCAACAACGTCAACCTGCGCAGCGGCCACGCCCCGTTCGAGATCGCCTATCCCGGCGTCGTGTCGGCCCGCCCGCCATCCGAGCGGATCGACCTGGGCGAGCTGGACGTGGTCTACGACGCGCCGTCGCAGCTGCTGGCCCTCGACGCCCCGCGGCTCGGCCGACGGGTCGTGCCGGTGCACCTGGGCGGGATGGCCGACTTCCTGCTCCCCCCGGCACATCGCTTGCTCGTCGGCGTGTTCGGGGACACGCCGTGGTGCTACCTGACCGAGGGACTCGCCCCGGTCGACAAGGTCCACACCGACGCCCGCTACGTGTTCCGGCGGCACCGGCTGCGCGTGGGCGACGTGGTCGTGCAGCGGGCCACGCTGATCCTGCCCAGCGACCGCCTGCCGGGCCGGAGCCGGGGCGAGTCCGGGTTCGACCACCTGGTGCGGGTCACGCAGTGGCGCGAGGCGGTCGGGATCGGGCCGCGGTGCTTCGTGCGGACCATCCCCACCCGTCCCGACATCCGCAATCTGGACTGGAACGACAAGGGACGCAAGCCGCTGTACCTGGACCTGACCAGCGACCTGGCCCTCGGCCTGCTCGACCAGATCGCGCGCACGCCGGGCCGCACCGCGTTCCTGCAGGAGGTGCTGCCTGATCACGACGAGTCCTGGATACGGCTGGATGGGCGGCCCCATGTCGGCGAGTGTGTCCTCGATGTCAGCTGACCCGGCCGGGCCGGCGTGCTGGGTCAGCGTGCACGTCTACTACCACCACCCGGCCGACGAACTGCTGCGGGCGGCCATCGGTCCCCTGGTGCGCCGGAGCGAGGCGGCCGGGACGCTGCGCACCTGGTTCTTCCTGCGCCATTGGCAGGGTGGGCCGCACCTACGGTTGCGCCTGGGCCCGGCCCGGCCCGGCGACGACGAGTCGTTGCGGCAGACGGCCATCGGCGACCTGGAGGCGTACCTGCGGGAACGTCCGTCCACAATGGATTTCCCGGTCGGGGCCTACGCCGAGGTCGCCGCCGGCCTGGCCGCATTGGAGCCGGGCAGTGGGCCGGTGGAGCCGATGGCGCCGAACAACTCGCTGCGCCTGGTCGACTACGACCCTTCGGCCGGTCCAGTGTGGACCACGCCGGCGCCGGTCGCCCAGGCCTCCAGCCGGGTGGCGCTGTCGCTGCTCGACGCGGCGATGCCGCCCGGCCGTCGCATCCGGGTGGCGCTGGCGCACCTGGCCATCGCGGCCGCCGCGCTCGCCGGCACCCCCGACGAGGCGCTGCGGCGGTTGGCCGGCTCGTACGAGCTGTGGGGCGCGCCGTTGCTGGGCGCGCACCGCCGCGCGTTCGAGGTGCGGTTCAGCCGGCTGGCCCAGCGGGGATCGGGCCTGCGGGCCCGCCTGCCCGGCCTGCTCACCACGCCGGCGACCGGCCGCTGGGGCGAGTGCGTGCGGGCGCTGGTCGCGGCGGCCGCCCCCGACATGCCCCCGGGCCGGACGTGGTACTGGCTGCACACCCACTGCAACCGGCTTGGACTGTCCCTGCCGGAGGAGGCGTACGCGCACTTCCTGCTGGCCGACTCGGCCCGGACGATTGGGGGGATCCCATGACCGCGTCGTGGCCCGGATTGCGGGTCTACTACCACGACGAGCCGGACGCGCTGATCCTCGACGCGGTCCGGCCCGTCCTCGCCGACGCGCCCGACGCCTTCTTTGTTCGGCACTGGTTCGGCGGCCCCCACCTGCGGCTGTGCTTCCCCGGGCCGGAGGTCGCGGGGGACGGCCCGGCGGCCGTTGGGGCGCTACGGGCCTGGCTGCTCGACCACCCGTCTCGGGCGCGGCTCGACCCGGCCCGGTTGCGCCACGACCAGGACCTCCTCGCCGCCCGGGAGGCGGTGGCCGAGGCCGTGCGGCCGCCGGCACCGGACAATTCGGTCGAGCTGGCCGCCTACGACCGGCACCTGACCGAACTCGGCGGCGTCGAGGCGGCCGCCGTGGTGGAAGAGTTCTACGCCGGCACCAACCCGGCCGTCTACGCCGGCCTGGAGGCCATCCGGTCAGGCGGCAGCCGGACGGCGACCGCGCTCGATCTCATGTGGGCGGTCGTGCACGCGCACGGGGCCGGCGTGGTGCACCCGTTCGTGTCGCTGCGCACCCACGCCGAGGTGTTCCTGGCCGCCGCTCACGATCCGGTCGGTTGCCGCGACCTGTTCGCCGGCCAGTTCGCGGCCCGTCGCAGGGCCCTGGTCGAGCGACTGGACGGCCTGGTCGGCGGGGCGGCCTGGCCGGCCGACGTGGCGATCGTGCTGGACCGGCTGACCGCCGCCCGCCCGCGCGTGGCCGAACTGACCGGCGACGGCCGCGTCAACCTGTGGGACACGACGCCACCGCCACGGCTACGCCGGACCGGGTTCCTGGACCAGCTCGAAAGTGGACAGGTGCTGGCCATGCTGGGCGCCAGCCCCGAGTTCGCCATCTGGCGGGTCACCATCAACCTGCTCTACCTGCACCTGACCCGACTGGGCATCTCCCCGTTCCAGCGCGCCCTGCTGGCCTACCTCGCGGCGGCCACACTGGAGGAATGCCTCGGCGTCCGCGCGACCGACGTGATCTGGTAGGACCCCATGGTCGGCGAGCCGCACCGGTGCGAGGGTCGGGCCGGCCTGGACTACCTGGCGGCGGCCCAGTGGCCGGCCGAGATGGGGGCCGACCCTGACCCCGCCGCACCGGTGCACCCATACCAGGCCAGCCGGGGCGGTGTGCCACTGCCGTGGCCGCCGTCTCGGCCGGACCCCGCTGCGGGCGGCGCGGTCCTGCTGGCCCGGCTGCTACGCGACTCGTATGGGATGTCCCGGTTGCAGTGGCGGGCCCCGGCGGCCGATGTGGCACTGCTGGCCCGGGGGCGGCGCCAGTCCCCGCCGCGGGCGATGCGCCCGGTGCCCTCGGGTGGTGGTAAGTACCCGTGCGATCTGTACCTCGAGACCGGCGGCGGGGACGGTATCCCGGCCGGCCGGTACGCCTACGACCCGGTCCACCACCGGCTGGCCCCGTTGCCGTCCTCCGGCGGCGGCGTGGGCACCGGTTGGCGGGTGTACGTGGTGGTGGCGCTGGACCGCAACGTCGGCCGGTACGGCGATCTGGGCTACCGGTTGCACTGCCTCGACGCCGGCGCCCTGGTCGGCCAGGTGCTCGCCACCGCCGCCGGTCTGGGCCAGCCGGCCACCGTCCACTACCACTTCCCGGACGCGGCCCTGGCCAGCCGGCTGGGCCTCGACCCGGAGCGCGAGGCCGTCTACGCCGTCGTCGACATCGGACGGCCTTCATCCACTATGGAGGACCTGGGGAGTACGCCGGCCCGGACCGGTGGACGCGGCCGGCCGGTGGCCTGGCGCACCGACGCGCCGGCCCGGCTGCACGCCGCCGCGGTCCGGTCCGACCCGCGGTGGTCCGGCCGCCCGGTGCCGTCGCGGCCCGGGCTCGTGCGCCCGGACCGGACGATGGCCCTCCCCGAACCGGATACGTCGGCCGTGGCGCCGGCCGTCCAGCGTCGCTCCTGCGAGGGCCAGTTCTCCGGTGCGGCCATCGACGCGCGGGCCCTGGCCACGGTGCTGGCGGCGGCGAGCGCCGGTGTGTACAGCGATATCGACGGCCGGCCGGTGACCGTCCTGTGTGTCGTGAATCGCGTCACGGGTGTGGCCCCCGGCGCGTATGCCTACGACCCCGACCGGCACGCCGTCGGCCCGCGGCGGACCGGCGACCTGCGCCGGGCGGTCCAGGCCAGCCTGACGCCGTTCGTCGACGGCGCGCGGGCGGCCGCCGCCGTCGTCATGATGACCGACTTCGCCACCATGGTGAGTGTCCGGGGCGACCGCTGGGTGCGCATCCTCAACATGGAGGCGGGCATCGCGGCCCAGCGGGTGTACCGGGCGGCCGCCGCCCACGGGCTGGCGGGCCAGGCGCTGTGCGCGTTCGACCAGGATCGTG
>Ga0307415_100000054_pt1 | contig 49124 bp, 44 predicted proteins | sample DK1Cmetagenome_FD_204524 | JGI IMG/M metagenome (GOLD analysis project Ga0307415, IMG submission 204524) | Maize rhizosphere microbial communities from greenhouse at UC Davis, California, United States - DK15-C-2 | ecosystem: Host-associated > Plants > Roots > Rhizosphere > Soil | place: USA... | reverse complement strand
ACTCACCCGTTCGCCGCTCGAGTACCCCGAAGGGCCTTTCCGCTCGACTTGCATGTGTTAAGCACGCCGCCAGCGTTCGTCCTGAGCCAGGATCAAACTCTCCAACAAAAAACATGTCATCAGAGAAACTCCTGACAAACAAACACAATCAAAATGCCAACCCCCCAGACAAAAAGGGGGCAACATGGCACTGGCTTATCAAACACCCTGTTGAGTTCTCAAGAAACAAGCGCCCACCAGCTTGCCGCCTCCGTTAGGAGTCAGCAGAGTCCGGGGCAACTCCCGTACTTTACCCGATCGGCTTCGCGTCGTCAAGAATGCTCTCGCTTCTCGGACTTCGCACCGCTCGGTTCCCACGAGTACACCCGCGCAGAGATCTGCTCGGGATGATCGGGGGAGATGCCGCCAACTCGACCCATCCGGTCGCCTGAGGGCAACCAACGGCCTGCTCGATGCCGGCCTGAATACAGTAGCCGGCCTGGGACAGGATTGCAAGCCCCGGACCAGAGTTTCTCGCGTGACCACCGGAGGCGCCCGTTTCCGCAGGTCACGGGCGCCTCCGCGGATCGGCGCGACCGGGATGCCCAGCGCGGGAGCGGCGGCGGGGGGTCGTCCGCCCCCGCACGTGGCACAGTTGCCCACGTGCGTTCCGTCGCGGCCGATGCTCTGCTGAGCCTGCTTTCCCCGGCATGGCAGGCGTTGATCGCCTTCTGCTTGCTGATCATCACCATTCTCGGCCTGATGCGCCTCGCCGCCCGGGGAAGGGCGCGGATGACCACCGCGGTGCTGGTCACCGGTGGCCTGATCGTCGTGATCACGCTGCTCGGAACGCTCGCCGTCAGCTGCTCGGGTCCCGAGTCGCGCCAGGCGACGACCGACCTGAAGTAGCGCCGACGCCGACGCCAGCGCTAGGGCAGGCGCCGATTGGCCAGGCTCGGCAGTTCGCTGCGGATCCTGCGTACCCGGTCAAGGTCTAGATCCGCGACGACCAGGCCGACGCCGTCCGGCGCCTGGGCCACGATGGTGCCCCACGGGTCGACGATCATGCTCCGCCCGTAGCAACTGCGGCCGGGCTCGTGGTCTCCGGTCTGGCCGGCGGCGACCACGTAGCACTGATTCTCGATCGCGCGCGCCCGCAGCAGCGGCTCCCAGTGGTCGCGACCGGTGTGCGCGGTGAAGGCGGCCGGCACGAGCAGCATCCGAGCGCCGGCGACGGCGAGGCGGCGGTACAGCTCGGGGAACCGCAGGTCGTAACAGATCGACATGCCGACGGTCACGCCCTCGACTTCGACGGTGACCGTCTCCTCGCCCGGCGCCACGCGCAGCGACTCCTGGTGGGCCACCCGTCCGGGGATGTCGATGTCGAACAGGTGGATCTTGCGGTAGACGCCGACGGCCGAGCCGTCGCGGTCGAAGACGAGCGACGTGTTGTACGTGTGCTTCTCGTCCGGACCGACCTCGTGGAACGAGCCGGCCACCACCCACATCCGCAGCCGCCGGGCGGCCTCGGCGAACGAGGCGGCGAAATCGCCGTCGACCGGTTCGGGCGCGGGTTCGCCATCGGCCGGGCCGAGATAGTCGACATACTCCGGAAGGACGGCCAGATCGGCCCCGTTGCCGGCGGCGCGGTCGAGCAGCTCATGCGCGGCGGCGAGGTTGGCGGCGCGATCGTGGCGCGAGTTCACCTGACACACGGCGACTCTCATGATGAGAAGAGTACTCAGACCGCCGTCAGCACGAGGGCGGTCGCGGCCAGGCCCAGACCGATGATCTGCACCGGGCGTACCCGCTCCTTGTCGATGGTGAGGGCGAGCAGGACCGTGCTGACGGGGTACAGCGCGGCGATCGGTGCGACCACGCTGAGCAGGCCGTCGGCCACGGCCAACAGGTAGAGCCAGTTGGCGGCGATGTCGCCCACCCCGGTCACGACGACCCAGGCCGTGATCGGACGGACGGCCCGCAGGGGTACCCGGATCGACGCGACCACGACCAGACCGAGCGCCACCGACGCCACCCGCGCCCCGACCAGCGGCCACACGCCGGCCGACTCGCTGGTCTGCGCGAACAGCGCGAAGAACAACCCGAACGCCGCCCCCGACGCCAGGGCAAGCAGGATGATGCCCGTCGTCCCGGATCCCGAGGCGGCCCGGTCCGACGGGGCGACGCTGACGAGGGCGATCGCCACGATCGCGCACGCGGCGCCGGCGAGCGGGATCGGCGGCGGCACCCGCTCGGTGACGAGGCCGATGGCCATCGGCACCAGCGCACCGGTCACCGCCGTGACGGGCGCGACGATCGCCATCGCGCCGGTCGAGAGCCCGCGGTAGAGCAGCACAAGGCCGACCAGACCGGCGACGCCGGCACCGGCACCCCACAGCAGGTCGCTCGCGTACAGGTCGCCCCCGAGCACGAGAACGGCCGCGGCGAGCAGCGGCAACGAAGCGATCTGCGAGGTGACCGCGACGGCCAGGGCCGGTGCGCGCTGCGTGGCGCGACCACCGCAGTAATCGGCGGTACCCCAGACGAGGGCGGACGCGCCCGCCAGGAATACGGCGATCATCGACCCACGCCAATGGCGTACGGGGCGATCAGGCGGACTTCTCCTCGCGATCGTGACCGCGAGTGCGCCGGGTCGGGATGCTGCGCGGCACGATGGTCGGGTTCACGTTCTCCAGCACGACCTCGCGCGTGATGAGTACGCGCGCCACGTCCGGGTTGCTCGGCACCTCGTACATCACGGAGAGCAGGACCTCTTCCATGATCGCACGCAGCCCGCGGGCCCCGGTCCCCCGCAGGATGGCCTGGTCGGCGATGGCCTGCAGCGCGTCGGACTGGAACTCAAGCTCGACGTTGTCGAGCTCGAACAGCCGCTGGTACTGGCGCACCAGGGCGTTGCGCGGCTCGGTCAGGATCCGTACCAGGGCGTCCCGGTCGAGGCTGCGCACACTGGTGAAGACGGGTAGCCGACCGATGAACTCCGGGATCAGCCCGAACTTGAGCATGTCCTCCGGCATGACCTCGGTGAAGATGTCGTCGGTCGTCCGGTCCGAGACCGACCGCAGGTGCGCGCCGAAGCCAAGGCCCTTCTTGCCGATGCGCTGCTCGATGATCCGCTCCAGCCCGGCGAACGCCCCGCCGCAGATGAACAGCACGTTGGTGGTGTCGATCTGGATGAACTCCTGGTGCGGGTGTTTGCGACCGCCCTGCGGCGGAACGTTGGCGACCGTACCCTCGAGGATCTTCAACAGGGCCTGCTGAACGCCCTCGCCGGAGACGTCACGGGTGATCGACGGGTTCTCCGACTTCCGGGCGATCTTGTCGATCTCGTCAATGTAGACAATGCCCGTCTCGGCGCGCTTGATGTCGTAGTCCGCCGCCTGGATCAGCTTGAGCAGGATGTTCTCGACGTCCTCGCCCACGTAGCCGGCCTCGGTCAGGGCGGTCGCATCCGCTATGGCGAACGGGACGTTGAGCATGCGGGCGAGCGTCTGGGCGAGGTGCGTCTTGCCGCACCCGGTGGGACCGATGAGCATGATGTTGGACTTCGCCAGCTCGACCGGCTCGCCGTCGCCGCGCTGGCCCGACTCGGCCTGGACGCGCTTGTAGTGGTTGTAGACGGCGACCGCGAGCGCCTTCTTCGCGGTGTCCTGGCCGACGACGTATTCGTCCAGGAAACGGCAGATCTCCATCGGCTTGGGCAGGTCGTCCCAGCGCACCTCGGCCGACTCGGCGAGTTCCTCTTCGATGATCTCGTTGCAGAGGTCGATGCACTCGTCGCAGATGTAGACGCCCGGACCCGCGATGAGCTTCTTCACCTGCTTCTGCGATTTGCCGCAGAAGGAACACTTCAGCAGGTCCCCACCGTCGCCGATCCGTGCCACCTAACGTTCTCCCTGCTCCCGGCCGTCGCGGGTGTTCATCCCACGCCGGCGCTGGCACTCAAGGCGCTGGTGACCCGGGGTCGTGACGAACCCGCCTCACCGTGGTGTTGACGTTACCCGCTGGGGGTCGGAATCACCGAGCCCTGGGCGCGAGAACTTCTCGGTGTGTCCGGCACCTTCCCCCCGGCGTGTCGGGCACCCGAGGTGCCTCAGCCGACGCGAGCGGTCGCGACGGGCGTCTTCTTCCGGCTGGCCAGGACCTGATCGATCAGGCCGTACTCCTTGGCCTCGTCGGCTGTCAGAATCTTGTCGCGGTCGATGTCCTTGCGCACCTTCTCGAGGTCCTGACCGGAGTGCTTCGCGATCATTTGCTCGAGCAGGCTGCGCATACGCAGGATCTCGCGGGCCTGGATCTCGATGTCCGAGCCTTGGCCGTACCCGCCCTCGGTCGCCGGTTGGTGAATGATGATCCGCGAGTTCGGCAACGCCAGACGCTTGCCCGGCGTGCCCGCGGCCAGCAGTACCGCGGCGGCGCTGGCGGCCTGACCCATGCAGACCGTCTGGATGTCGGGCCGCACGTACTGCATCGTGTCGTAGATCGCCGTCAGCGCGGTGAACGATCCACCGGGCGAGTTGATGTAGATCGTGATGTCCCGGTCCGGATCTCCGGACTCCAGCACCATCAGCTGGGCCATGACGTCATTGGCCGAGGCGTCATCGATCTGCACGCCGAGGAAGATGATGCGCTCCTCGAACATCTTGTTGTACGGGTTGGATTCCTTCACGCCGTACGACGTGCGCTCGATGAACGACGGGATGATGTACCGGTTGTGCACCTCGAGCAGGCCGGGCGGCAGCTTCCACGGCAGTGTCGCGTCAGTCATCTCTGTCTCCCAATCAGGTCCGGGTACCGACGCCCTCGGGTACCTGGGTCGCCCCGGTGATCACCTTGTCGATGAACCCGTAGTCCCTGGCCTCCTCGGCGGTGAACCAACGGTCGCGGTCCGAGTCCGCCTCGATCTGCTCCGCCGACTGTCCGGTGTGGAACGCCACGCGCTCCTGGAACATGCGCTTGGTGTAGAGCATCTGCTCGGCCTGGATCGCGATGTCCGCGGCGGTGCCGCCGATGCCGCCGGACGGCTGGTGCATCATGATCCGCGCGTGCGGCAACGCGTACCGCTTGCCCCTCGTCCCGGCGCACAGCAGCAACTGCCCCATGGACGCGGCCATGCCCAACGCGACCGTCTGTACGTCGTTGGCGATGAACTGCATCGTGTCGTAGATGGCCATGCCGCTGTAGACCGACCCACCGGGCGAGTTGACGTACAGGTAGATGTCGCGTTCCGAGTCCTCGGCCGCGAGCAAGATCAGCTGGGCGCAGATCCGATTCGCCACCTGGTCGGTGACCTCGCTGCCCAGGAACACGATGCGCTCCTTGAGCAGGCGATTGAAGACTGTGTCGTCGAGGTTGCCGCCGAGCGCGTCGTTGCCGCGCAGCGCCGGCATGCCGGGGAGGTGCAGTTCGGTCATGGCAGTCCCTTTGCCCTGGTGGCCGTGTCCTGTCTCGCTACGCCGACCCTAGCCGGTCGCCTGGTCGACCAGCCGAGGTCGGGCGGAGGTTTCGCTGTGAGCGCATCGCGGCGCTCACTCCGCGGCGGTGGCGTCGGCGTCCGGATCCGGCTGGTCGGACTCCCGCAGCGCCTCGGTCGAGACCCGTTGGCCGCCGGTGTCGACGATGGTCACGCGGTCCAGCACCCGACCCAGCGCCTTGCCCCGCCGTACGTCGATATACACCTGCGGACCCAGGCCCGCCCGGACGATCTGCTCGTAGTACTCCTTCGGGGCGACCCCGGCCCGGCTGGCCCGTTGGACCACCTCCCGGCCGTACTCGTCGTCGGTGACCTGGATCTCGAACGCGTCCGCGACCGCGTCGAGCACGAGCTGGATCTTGGTTGCCTCTTCGGCGCTGTCCCGGAGCTCCCCCTCGAGCTGCTCCTCGGTCTTGCCCTCGGACTCGAGGTAGTCCTCCATCGTGGCGCCCATGCGCTCGAGCTGGTCGACCATCGCCTGGCGGCGACCCTCCGTCTCGTCGCGGACCACGCCCTCCGGCGCGGGCACGTCGGCCCGCTGCACGAGCGCCTCGAGCGCCTTGTCCCGCGCGGAGTAGAGCTGCTCGACCCGGCGGACCCGCTCCAGCCGGCCGTGAAGATCATCCCGTAGTTCGTCGAGGGTGTCGAACTCGCTGGCCATCGACGCGAACTCGTCGTCCAGCGCCGGCAGCTCGCGCTCTTTCACGGTGCGTACGGTCACCGCAACCTCGGCGTCGCGCCCGGCATAGTCGCCGGCCACCAGTTTCGTGGTGAATGTCGCCGACTCGCCGGCGCTCATCCCGGCCACCGAGTCGTCCAGACCCGGCAGAAGCTGGTTGCTGCCCACCTCGTGCGAAAGGTTGGAGGCGGTCCCGCCCGGCACCTCCTCGCCGTCGACGGTCGCGGCCAGGTCGATCTGGACGTAATCGCCCCGCTGGGCCGGCCGGTCCACGGTCTTCAGCGTGGCGAACCGCTGGCGCAACCCGTCGAGCTGGGTGTCCACGTCCTCGTCGGCCACCTGGATCGCGTCGACCGTCACCTCGATCTCGCTCAGCTCGGGAAGCGTGAGCTTGGGCCGCACGTCGACTTCGGCGGTGAACCGCAGCGGCTGGCCGTCGGCGAACTCGGTGATCTGGATATCGGGCCGTCCGAGGTGACTGACGTCGTGCTCGCGCATGGCCGCGACGAGCTGCTCGGGGATCGCGCCCTGGACCGCCTCGCCGAGGATGGCCTCGCGGCCCACCCGCTGGTCGATCACGGCCGCCGGGACCTTGCCGCGGCGGAACCCAGGGATCGTCACCTGGGCGCTGATGTCTCGGTAGGCCTTCTTGACGCTCGGCTCGAGCTCGGCGAACGGGACCTCTATGTCCAGACGCACCCGGGTCGAGCTCAGCGTCTCGACGGTGCTCTTCACAGGCGTGCTCCCTCAGGCGATGGTGACGGTAGGAATGAGTCTAGGAGTCCGCGACGCCCGTTTCCCGATGGGGCCGCCCGGTCGCCGGCCTGCCCGGTGGCCTGGTCGGCCGGCCGTGGGCTGGCCCGGGCTGGCTGGTCGGGGTGGCGGGATTTGAACCCACGGCCCCTCGCTCCCAAAGCGAGTGCGCTACCAAGCTGCGCCACACCCCGTGGCGAGGTGCAAGTCTACGGCTCACGCGTCTCGCCCGCTGTCAGGGCCCACACGGCAGGGCGTCCGCTCGCCTATACACCGGCGATCGCAATGGCTCGCTCCGCTCGTCAGCCGCTCGCGCGGGTCGGCCGCGGCAACCGGTACCCTTGACGCGGCCGGCCAAGCCCGGTCATCGCGGCCGTAGCTCAATGGCAGAGCTTCAGTCTTCCAAACTGACGGTGAGGGTTCGATTCCCTTCGGCCGCTCGTAGGTCGGGACGACCAGAGCTGACTCATCCACCGGCATCGGACGGTGGGCGGTCGCGGTCAAGGTCAACGATGCGGCGGTTGGCCGTCGCCAGACGGTCCCGCAGCCCGGTCACCTGTTCCTCCAGTCCGGTCACCTGGTCTTCGAGGCCGCTGACCTGGTCTTCGAGGGTGACCACGCGGCAGGCGGCCGCGAGGCTCATACCCTCGTCGACGAGTTGGCGGACCCGGCCGGCGAGCTGGAGTTCGTGCCGGGAGTAGCGGCGGTGCCCACCGTCGGATCGGCGTGGCGTGATCATCCGCGCCTGGCCGAGAGCGCGTAGGAACGCGGGGGTGACGCCCAGGATGTCGGCCGCGGTGCCCATGGTGTACGCGGGATAGTCCCCGTCGTCGAAGGCCTCCGCGGCTGAGGGCATGGTCAATGGCGTCACCTCGGATCGTGCGCGAACATGTGTGGCGGCCCCGGCGACGCTGCGTCGCCGGGGCCAGCGAACCGAGAGCACCTACGGTGCCGCCTGCGCCACGTCCCGGCCGCCGGTGGCGGGCTCGCTCCTTGTCGTTACGTCGGGCGGTCGACGCCATCCACGCAGCCTGTCAACGTCCAACCGGCGGAACGGGACCGCGCAGGTCCGATCGCGATCATTGTTCGCGCGTACGTACCTCCTCTGCTTCGAGGACCTTCCGGCCCTGGACCTGACGGGTTCGTGCGAGCTCAGACCTCGATCAACACTCGTATCGTAGCCAGGGGGTCCAGAAAATCTCAAGCCTCTGATGAAGATTTTTGCTACTAGGCCTGGTACTTACCGCGTACGAGTGCTAGTGATATTTGTGGTCCCACTCGGGGGCGTTGGTGGGGCTGGGCACCGGCGGCGATCGAGGAGGTGTGGTGAAGACCCCGGCACTTCGGTTGGGTCATCCGGTAGCGTCCCGGCGCGGGAAGCATGGACTGCGGGTGGCGATGGTGGTGCCGCCGTACTTCGACGTCCCGCCACGGGCATACGGCGGTGTCGAGGCGGTGGTCGCGGACCTGACCGACGCACTCGTCGACCGCGGCCATGAGGTCACGCTGATCGGGGCCGGCCGAGCGGGTACGCGGGCCCGGTTCCTGCCGGTGTGGGACCGGACCGTACCTGAACGCCTGGGCGAGCCGTTCCCGGAGGTCATGCACGCGGTCGCCACCCGCCGGGCGGTGCAGCGGCTGGTCGACGACGAGGGCGTCGACGTGGTGCACGACCACACGCTGGCCGGCCCGCTGAACGGCGCCCTGTACGCCGCGATGGGCGTTCCGACCGTGGTGACCGTCCATGGGCCGGTCGACGACGGCATGCTGCGGTACTATGCGGCGCTTGGCCCGGACGTGGGGCTGGTCGCGATCAGTAACCGGCAGCGCGAGCTCGCACGCGGGCTGAACTGGCTGGGTACCGTCCACAACGGACTACGGGTCGACGACTGGCCGTTCCGGCGGGAGAAGGGCGGCTACGCGCTGTTTCTCGGACGTTTCCATCCGGACAAGGCGCCCCACCTGGCGTTGGCGGCCGCGCAGGCGGCCGGCGTGCCGCTGATCCTCGCCGGCAAGTGCGTCGAGCCGATCGAGAAGGAGTACTTCGAGACGGAGGTACGCCCGCGCCTGGGTCCGGCCGACGTCGTCTTTGGTGTCGCCGACGCCGCCGAGAAGCGTCACCTGCTGGCCGGGGCCCGCTGTCTGCTTTTCCCGGTCCGGTGGGAGGAGCCGTTCGGCATGGTGTTGATCGAGTCGATGGCGTGCGGCACCCCGGTCGTGGCCCTACGGGCCGGCGCGGTGCCCGAGGTCGTCGTGGACGGCGTCACCGGGATCGTCCGCGACCAACCCGAGGAACTGGTCGACGCACTGCACGACGTCAGAGCCATGAGTCCGCGGGCCTGCCGCGACCACGTCACGCGGAACTTCAGCGCCCAGAGCCTGGCCGCCGGCTACGAGAATGTGTACCGGCGCGTGCTGGCCGACCGTCATCGGCGGACCGGCCGTACTCCGATCAACAGCTCGCCCATGGACTTCTCACACGGCAGAGACCAACGCGGTCTACAGCGATCGTAGGGAGGTGGCGCACCTCATGCGGAAGCCGACGCGTCGTTCCCGACCGGCGATGGTACGGCCCACCGGCCCGGCCGGCTCGCGACCGCCACGGCAGTGTCGGTGCCACTCACGGGGCCGACCCCGTTGGTGGGGTGGACGGCTGTCCCGGATCCGCTGACCGAGGGTCGAATGTGGACCGGCGGGCCAGGCGCTGGAAGAGCCGGCGTTCCTCGGCGGAGAGCTGGTCCGGGACCACGATCGTGACCACGGCGTGAAGGTCGCCGGCCGGGCCGTCCGGGTTGGGCAGACCGTGGCCGTCCAGCCGCAGCCGGCGGCCCGTCGATGTCCCGGGCGGGAGCACGAGGTCCACCGACCGGCCCGGCAGGTCGAGCCGCACCGTGGCGCCGAGGGCGGCCTCCCACGGTGTGACCGGTAGGTCCACGGTGACGTCGCGGCCGGCGACCCGGTACCGCCGATGGTCGGCGAGCCGAACCATCAGGTACAGATCCCCGTCCGGCCCGCCGCCGTGACCGGCCCCGCCCAGACCGGCGAGGCGGATGCGGGTGTCGTCGGTGGCTCCCGGTGGGAACGTCACCTGGCGTTCCGCGGGACCGTCCGAAGTAGAGACCGTGATCTGGCGCCGACCGCCGCCGTAGGCCTCCTCCACCGTGATCTCGATGTCGATCGTGTGGTCCTCGCCCCGACGTCGCCCGGTCCCACCGGCCCGCACCCACGTACCGCCGGTATGTACGCGCACCCGCCGCCCTCCGACCGCCGAACCGCTCCCGTCGGTCGCGGTGGTCCGGCCATCGTGTCGGGCGCCCGCGGCCGCGCCCGAGAGCACCGCATACGCCTCGTTGATCTGCCTGAACCGCTCCGCGGCGCCGGGATCGGCGTTGACATCGGGGTGGTAGCGACGAGCGAGCCGGCGGTAGGCGGCCTGTATCTCCTGCCGGCTGGCGCCTCGGTCGACGCCCAGCACCTCGTACGGGTCCCGTCGCATCGTCAACTCTCGCCCTCTGGAGCGTTCAGCCGGGCGATCTCGGCCTTGAGCGATGTCACCTCCTGCTCGAGCAGCAGGATCCGGCGGATGCCCTCGAGGTTGACCCGCAGGCCGGACAGAGTCGCGATGCGCCGGAGGCGGGCGAGATCGTTGTCGCTGTACCGGCGCGTGCCGCCCTCCGTACGCCCCGGCGTGAGCAGGCCCGCGCGCTCGTACCCGCGCAGCGTGTGCGGCTCGATCCCGGTCAGCTCGGTCACGACGGAGATCGGATACAGCCCCGTATCTGCTTGCGGGCCGAAATCAAAGCTCTGGCTTGACAACGACATACTCTCGTTGTATACGATGAGATTAGTTGAGTCAAGACGACTCAATATCGGGAGTGAGGAGCACAAGGGAGAGCACCATGTTGATGCGGACCGACCCGTTCCGTGAGTTCGACCGGATCGCCGAACACTTCTTCGGCACTCCGACGCGACCGGCCGTCATGCATGTCGACGGCTACCGTGACGGCGACTGGTTCTACGTCGAGTTCGACCTTCCCGGCGTGGACCCGGACAGCATCGACGTCACCGTGGAGCGCAACCTGCTCACCGTCCGGGCCGAACGACGCCGCCCCGACCGCGAGGGCACCGAGCTCGTGCTGGCCGAGCGGCCCATGGGCACCTTCAGCCGGCAGCTGTTCCTGGGTGACACCCTGGACGCCGACAAGCTCGAGGCAAGCTACGACAACGGCGTGCTGTCGCTGCGCGTGCCGGTCGCGGAGCAGGCCAAGCCGCGCAAGGTTCTCGTCGGCAGCACCGGCGACGGTCGCAAGGAGATCAAGGCCTGACACGCGGCCCGCTCCGGGCAACGCCCACCTGACAGTCACCACACGGCCCCGCCGGCGACGGCGGGGCCGTCGCTCGGCGCGAGCCGCGCCCTACGCCCGTGCTTCGTGAGTGGCCGGGAGACCGAACCTGCTGGCGAGGGCGAGACCGCCGCCGAAGACGACGACGCGGGCGATGCCGGCGTCTGTCGCGGTGAGGACGCCGATCCCGAAGGCGCGGTGGATGCCCTGGCCGTCGCGCTGGTAGGCGGCCGCGGCCGGCTGCCCGTTGGCGATGGTCGGGATCATCCGCCAATCACCCGGGGAGCCGATCACCCGGGCCAGGAAGCGCAGGCAGGTGGCGCGCCCGGAGAACCAGGTACCGGTACCGACCAGCTCAATCGCGGCGTCGGTGCGCAGGGCCCGTTCCAGCGCCGCGGTGTCGGCGTTCTCGAAGCCGGCGATGTACTGGTCGAGCAGCGCGCGCGCGTGCGGGTCCGTGGGCTCGAGGATCCGCTCACGTTCCGGATCCATCTCGTCGAGGCGGCCGCGGGCCCGCTGCAGCATGCTCTTCACGGCCGCGGTCGTGGTGTTGAGCATCGTGGCGACCTCTGGGGCGGGGAAGGCGAGCACCTCCCGCAGGATCAGTACGGCCCGTTGACGTGGCGGTAGGTGCTGCAGGCCGGCGATGAGCGCGAGCCGCAGGCTCTCGCGCGCGACGACGATCGCCGCCGGATCAGCCTCCGCCGTGACGAGGGCATCGGGGATCGGCCGCAGCCACGCCGTATCGGGACCGGCCGGTCCCGGTGGAGCATCGGCGTCGTCGGCGGCACCGCCGAGGTCGGACGGCAACGCCCGCCGACCGTGATGCCGCAGCGCGGTCAGGCAGGCGTTGGTGGCGATGCGGTACAGCCAGACCCGCAGCGACGACCGGCCCTCGAAGGTGCCGTACGAGCGCCACGCACGCAGGTAGGTTTCCTGCACGAGGTCCTCGGCCTCGTCCACCGCACCCAGCATGCGGTAACAGTGCGCCAGCAGTTCCCGCCGGTACGGCTCGGACCGGCGGGCGAACTCGTCAGCGTCGGGCACCATCGCTCTCCCACCGTCGCGCTATAGGCCGAGCCGGGGCCGCACCCAGGCCGCCATCCGGCCGATCGCCGCGTCCGCCTCGGGCGCCCGGCCGGCGGCCATCTGGAAGGTGTGCAGCATGTCGGGGAAGACGTCGAGCCGGACCTCGACGCCCGCTCGACGGGCGTGTTCGGCGAGCCGCCGGGCGTCGTCGAGTAGTGTCTCGTCCCCGCCGGCCTGGATGTAGATCGGCCCGAGTCCCGACAGGTCGGCGAACAGCGGATTGGCCAGCGGGTCGCGGGGGTCGCCGAATTCACCCAGGAAGGTGCCGGTGAGTTGGCGCACGAACTCCCGGTGGAAGAACGGATCGCGGTCGCGGTTGGTGTCGTACGACTCGCCGAGGACCTCCATGTCCACCCAGGGCGAGAACGGCATGGCCGCGGCCGGCCGGGGAAGCCCCAGTTCGCGGGCCCGCAGTTGCGCCGTGATCGACAGTCCGCCTCCGGCCGAGTCGCCGGTGAAGGCGATGTGGTCGGGGCGGATGCCCTCGTCCAGCAGCCAGCGGTACACGGCCGTGGCGTCGTCCACCTGTGTCGGGTGGGTGCGCGCCGGGGCGAGGTGGTAGTCGAAGATCAGTGCCCGCGCACCGGTCGCCTTGGCCAGATGGCCGAACAGCTTGCGGTGCGTGTAGAGCGACCCGCTGACGAAGCCGCCGCCGTGCATGCACAGCAGGACCCGGTCCGCGACGCTCTCCTTCGGCACGGCCCACATCGCGGGCCGGCCGCCCGCGCCGGTCTCGATGTAGTCGACCCCGCGTGGTTCGGCCGTCAGGTCGCCCCACGACTCCCCGTCGGCCGCTGCGCCATCCGGCCCCTCGAGGGCCAGGCGGGCCGCGATCCAGTGCCGCCTGACCGCCTCGGACTGCGCGCTCGGCATGGTCGGCCTCCTTTCCTCCGACGATTCCTCCGATATTCCTCCGACGATGCAGACCGCGGGCGCCGGGCAAAGGAATCGGTCCGACGAACCTTCGCCTCGTTCGGCCGTCGATCCGCGGGTGGCCCGGTCGACGCTGAGGTATGACTGACAACATGACTGAGCCGATCTCGACGCGCAATCTCGACCGATCAGGATCCGCGGAGCTGCCCTGGAGCCGACCGCGCGACATCCTGGCCAGTGACTCGCCCACGGCCGACCTGACGTTCTTCGTGGCGACCGTCCGACCGGACGGGCGGCCGCATTCGGCGGGCGTCGGGGCCGTATGGGTGGACGACGCGCTGTACTTCGTGAGCGGGCCGGGCACACGCCGGGCCCGGAATCTGACGACGAATCCCGCCTGCACCGTGTCGGTGCGCCTGCGTGGCATCGACCTCGTGCTGGAGGGCGAGGCTCACCGCGTCACCGACGTGTCCACCTTGGAGCGTGTGGCGGAGGTGTACCGCACGGGCGGCTGGCCGGCGTCGGTCGACGGCGACGCCCTCACGGCCGAGTACAGTGCGCCCAGCGCCGGGCCGCCGCCCTGGCACCTGCACCGCCTCACGCTGCACACCGCGTTCGGCGTGGCCGGCGCCGAGCCCCATGGCGCGACCCGCTGGGACTTCGCCCACTAGCCGGGAATGGTTCCGCCGGGCATGAGGGCGCGGGCCATCTGACTCAACACCGCGCGGCCACCGCCGTAGGCGTCGCGGGTTCCCTCCGCCAGCAGGGCAACCGCGTACCGGTCGTCGTTGACGAAACCGGTCGAGTGCACATAGGACCGGTCGTTCACACAGCACATCCAGCCCTGCTTGATCCGCCATCCGGTCGTCGCCTCGGGTATCCCGAAGTGCTGGGGGAAGCCGTCCGAGCCGGTGGCCGCGGTCTGCGCCATGGCGTCGACCAGCCAGGGCCCGACGAGCTCGTCCTCGGCGACGGCGGCGTAGAACCTCACGACGGCCCGCGCCGTGATCCGCGTGAGGTACCACGCACCCGGCTTCGGCGATGCGCCGATGCCCCGCGTTCCGTACCGCTGGTTGATCCACGCCGCCAGCCCCTCCCCGCCGGCCACCGGATAGAGCGCGGTGGCCGCGCCGTCGTCGGAGGCAACGATCATCCGGCGCATCAGGTCCTCGGTCGCGGGGTCCCGATGCCGGCCGTCCACGAGCAGCCGCGCGGCCACGAACACCTTGACCACCGAGGCCGACGGAAAGGCGGCGCCATCGCCGGCGGCATACACGGCGCCGGTCCGGCGATCGAGGACGGCGACCGCGACGCGGTAGCCGTGAGACTCACCCACCGCGGCGGCCGCTTTGACCGCGGCCTGCGGGCTCCTCGCGCCGGTGCGCGGGCGGGCCGTTGGCACCACGGCCGGTGGCCGACCTTGCGGCGCCCGGGCCGCGGGCTCGTCGGCCGATGCGGTCGTGGGAGGCCAATGGTAGGCGACCACCCGGGTCACGACGGCCACGACGAAGAAGAGCGCCGCGAGCCGGAGGGCCACAACGCCGTACCGTGGTCTGGCGCGCCAGGACCGCGACGCGTACAGGCGACCCGCGGGCATCCATACTCCCTTGTGGACGAGACTCAGCAGCTGTTCGCCACCGGGCACAGACGTCGGGCCGCCTTGCGGGCCAGGGCGTCGCTGGTGGCTTGATCCGCCGGCCGGGCGAGGATCTCGGTCAGGAGGGTCCCCTCGCGTACGAGGGCATACAGGCTGCGGCCGTTCCGGGTGCTCGTCTCCACGAGGATCGACTCGTCGCCGGTGAAGTTCCGGGCCAGGATCGTCACCGTCACGGTGCCCTGGAATTCGAACCGCGGGCACTCCGCCACGGCCGAGGTCCACGCGGCGAGCGCGGCCTCGGCCTCGCCGGCGGCGTAGGCCTGCACGCTCTGCAGCACGAAACTATCGGAGTTCGCGGTGAACAACCGCTGCCGGTCGCCGATCGGCGGGTGGTCGAAGAGGTTGGTCACCCGGGTCGGGCAGTATCCGAGCAGCCACCAGAGCTGCCAGTCCTCGGCACCACGCGGCTCGTCCTGCGCGGAGGTGATCCCGGTGTCCGCGGCCTGGAGCATGGCCGAGACGGGCACGCTCTTGAGTACGGCCGGCGGCGCCACGCTCGACGGGGAGGCCGAAGGCGATGCCGGGATCGACAGCGGTGTGGCGGAGGTCGGGCCGCCGGGTGGGACGGGCGCCGCGGCCGGGCGCCACACGAGGACGGCCGTGCCCGCGGCCAGGAGAAGGACCGCCGCGGCGGTGCTCGCGACCGCGCCCGCCCGCTGGCGGAGAGCACGTTGCCGGCCCCGGCTGCGAATGACCTCGGTCGGTTGCCAGTTCATCGTCGCGGTCTCCCGATACAGACGTTCGAACAGCCGCTCAGGCATTGAAGGACTCCTCCGGGAGGGTCGCGCCGAGCAACCGGGCCAGCGTCCGGCGGCCACGGGCCAGCCGGGCCTTGATGGTGTTGGCGGAGACGCCGGTCTCGCGAGCGACCTCGGCGACCGGCAGGTCGAGGAGGTGGTGCAGGGTGATCGCGTGGCGTTGTTCCGGGGGCAACTGGCGTAGGGCCACGACCAGGGCCACCACATCGTCGCCGGGTGGGGCCGTGTCCGGCGCCGGACCGTGCCGGCGGTAGGCGATCAGACGGTTGCGCGCCTTCCGCCAACGGTTCATCACCAACCGGTAGGCGACCGCGCGGACCCAGGCCTCCGGTTCGTCGTAGGTGGAGATGACCGGCCACCGTTGCCAGGCCCGGGCGTAGGCCTCCTGGGCCGCGTCCTGCGCCTCGGTCCGGTCACCGCAGATGGCGTACAGAAAGGTTGCGACGCGGTGCCTGCTTCCCCGATAGAAATCGTCGAAGCTGTGGTCGTCGACCATCCGTTCGCCCTCCCGCAGACCTACCGACTAACACACGCCGGCGTTGGCGGCGGTTGCATGGTTCGACCGCGTCGCTGGGTACTGGCTACGGGATGGGCATCGTGGCCCGCAGGCACTGTTCGACGCGGCGTAGCCCCTCGTCGACCCGGTCGACCGGGATCGCGCCATAGCCGAACACGAGCCCGGGCCGGGACGGTCCGAGCCCGGACACCTGCGAAAAGTCGAACACTTCGACATCGGCGGCCGCGGTGCTGGCCCGGAAGGCGTCGAGATCGGTACCCGGAGCCCTCCTGAAGTACGCGCCGACGTGCAGCCCGGCGGCCGAGGGGATGAGCTCCAGCCACGGTGCCAGTGGACCGGCCAGTGCCGCCGCGATGCGATCGTGGCGCAGCCGGTACTGGCCGCGCACCCGGCGCAGGTGCCGACCCAGGGCGCCCTGGTCGACGAACTCGGCCAGCGCCGCCTGGGTCGGCAGGCTCGTGTGCCAGTCGGCGACGAACTTGGCCACGTGCAGGGCCGGCCGCAGCGACGGTGGGGCGACGAGGAATCCCACCCGCAGGGTCGGCAGCAGGATCTTGGAGAACGACCCGACGTACAGGACCCGGCCGTGGGTGTCCAGGCTGTGCAGCGGTTCCAGGGTCTGGTCGGTGTAACGGAACTCGCTGTCGTAGTCGTCCTCGACGATCGCGGCGTCGTGCCGCTGCGCCCATGCCAGCAGCGCCATGCGCCGGCGCAGGGACATCGCGACGCCGGTCGGGAACTGGTGAGACGCGGTCACATAGACCAACCGCGCGTCGTCGGGCAGGGCGTCGACGACCAGGCCCTCCTGGTCGACCGGTACGCCGACGACGCGCGCGCCCAGTAACCGCCACGCCAGCCAGGGCACGAAGTAGCCGGGCTCCTCGATGGCCGCGCACGCGCCGGGCTCCAGGAGCACCCGACCGATGACGTCGAGCGCCTGCTGGATCCCGCTGGTCACCACCACGTCATCGGCCGTGGTGTCCACGCCGCGGGAGACCTTGAGATGGCGGGATAGCGCGACGCGAAGACCCCAGTGGCCGGCCGGCTCACACGGCATGCCGACACCGACCGCCGTGGCCCGCAACTGTCTACTGAGGAGCCGGCGCCAGGTCGCGTACGGAAACAGCCGGGCATCCGGCGCGCCCACGCGGAAGTCGTATCGCCGCGCGGCCGACATGTCGCCCGGTATCACGATGTCGTCCCAGAGCGATCGCGGCCGCAGCTGTCCCTCGCCGGCCCCCTGTTCCCGGTCCGGCGGTGCGGACCCGGCCGGACGGCCGGAGACCTGAAGGGTACTCACGAATGTGCCCGCGCCGATCCGCGTAGTCAGAAAGCCTTCGGCCACCAGGCGGTCGTACGCCGACACCACCGTGTTGCGGGACACCCGCAGGCGGACCGCCAGTTCCCGGCTCGGGGGCAGGGCCTCCCCCGGCCGGAGCCGCCCGTCCAGCACGCTCTCGCGCACCTGCCGGTAGATCTGCCCGGCCAGATCCGCCGTTCCGGCGAGGCCGATATGCAGGTCCACGCCGAGATCGTAATTGGCCCGGTCGAATCCACCCACGATTGGCTCTGGGCCCGTACCCGTATCGTCCATAGCCTCATCGCGGTCGCTGCCGCGGCTGTGTCCGGCGCCGGGCAGGCGGACCCGCTCAGTCCGTTTCGGGGCGGTCCGGCGCCGGCACCCCTCACCGCCGCCGTACCCTCGCTGGGTGGACGAGTCGATCGTGAAGCGCTACCTGACGCTGGGCCTGCAGCTCGACCGCCACGTCGACGGGACGGTCGACGCGTACTTCGGACCGCCGGAGCTGGCGGAGGTGGTCAAGGCCGAGCCCCCGCCCGAGCCGCGCACGCTCGTCGCCGCGGCCGAGGCCCTCCTGGACGAGATCCACGACGGCTGGTTGCGCGACCAGGTGACCGGGCTGCGCACGTTCGCCGGTGTATTGGCCGGGGAGTCCCTCTCCTACGCCGACGAGGTCGAGGGGTGCTACGGGGTACGACCGTCCTACACCGACGAGGCGGTGTTCTCCGCCGCCCGGGAGCGGCTCGAGGAGCTCCTGCCCGGCCACGGCACGCTGACCGAACGCCACGAACGCTGGCGGCACTCCATGCTCGTGCCGACCGATCGGATCGAGCCCACGATCGCGGCCGTCATCGAGGAGGCGCGCCGCCAGACGCGCGACCTGGTCGACCTTCCGGACGGCGAGGGCGTCGCCCTGGAGATCGTCCACGACGTGCCCTGGCTCGGGTACAACTTCTATCTCGGTGACCTGCGCGGCCGGGTGGCCGTCAACGTCGACCTTCCGATGTCGGCCCTCGACCTGCTCGTCCTGGCCATCCACGAGACCTATCCCGGCCACCAGGCGGAACGGGCGACCAAGGAACGCGTGCTCGTCCGCGCACAGGGGTTGACCGAGGAGACCATCGTCCTCGTACCCACGCCGCAGTCGCTCGTGTCGGAGGGCATCGGCCAGGTCGCGCCGAGGCTGCTGCTCGGAGGCGATGGCGCCGACGCGCTCGCCGCCATCGTCCGCGACGCCGGCGTCGAGTTCGACCTGGCCCGCGCCCTGGCCGTGGAACGGGCCACCGAGCCGTGCCGGTGGGCCGAGGTCAACGCCGCCCTGATGCTCCATGACCGCGGCGCGAGCCGGAGCGAGGCGCACGCGTATCTCGACCGCTGGAGCCTGCTCGGCCCCGATCTGGTCGCTCACCTGATCCGCTTCATCACCGAGCCGACCTCACGCACGTACGTGATGAACTATCCGGTCGGGTACGCCCTCTGCGGCTCGTACATCGCGGGCGGACCGGACCGGTTCGTTCGCCTGCTCACCGAGCAGGTCCGCGTCCGCGACCTGCTGGACGCCCAGGCCGAGGCGCGGCCCGCCGGGACCACGGTGGGTCCAAACGGGCCGCGCTCGTAGGCGGTCAGCCCCGACGGGCGATCCGGTAGGCGTGGATCATGGTCTGCTCCACCAGGTTGTGGTTGGCGTCCTCGAGCCTCGTGCGCAGTGACACGAACCCGTTGACATTGGGGTGTTGCAGCACCACGAACCGGTGACCCAGCAGGTTGATCACGGTGGCCGGCCGCCAGTTGGCACCGTCGTCATAGGACACCTCGACCGCCAGGGACGCCACCCGGGCGGCGCCGGAGTCGGGCTGGGTGCTCACGGTCAGCGGCACCAGGGCGGTGTGGCCGCCCACGGCGGTGTTGGTGCGGTCGACGATCGGGTTGAACCGGACGACCGACAGCGGCAGGCGTCGCGGTTCCTCACCGTCCACATGGGAGGATCGGAACGTCCACGTGGCCGCCAGCACCGTGGAGAGGTCGAACGCCGTAGCCCGCTCGGCCCGCATGGCCACCTGGTAGGTCGCCGCCTCCGGCGGGACGTCCACGAACGCACCGAGGAACGGCTCGTCGCTGATCACCGTGCCGTCGCGCGACACGACCGTCCGCTCGGAGTCGGTGAGGCTGTACCCCTCCCGGCCGGCGGCGTCACCGAAGAACGGCGGCACCACGAGCAGCGTGTCGACGATCCGGCTGGCCCACAGGTCCGGGAACGGCGGGTTGGACAGGGAGGGTCCGAACGCGGCCTGGTTCCACCGTTCGGTGGTATGGCCGCCGGCGCGGAAGACCCGCGGAGGGCTGATCGCGACCGAGACCGGCTCCGGGAACGGGAACTCCTCGCTCTCCCGCGTCTCCTCGAAGATGCCGGTCCACCGCACCCCCTCGGCGAGGTGATACTCCGTGCGGGCGAACGGCAGGTCGAAGGGCAGGATCGCGGCCCATCCGCCGAAGCCGCTGCCGTCGGCCGGCTCCCCAAACACGAACTTGTCGCCGGCGGCCAGGTGGCGCAGGTGGTCGGCCCGGACCGTGGCCAGGTCGGCCGGCCTCACGGTACGCCGGAAGCCGGTGACGAAGCGGCCGGTGACGAACCAGGAGGTCAGGTACACGACCCGGCTGTCGGCCGCGCTGCCGTCCGGTCGCAGGTCGGCGAAGGTCACGTTCACCCGAGCCGAGACCTCGGGCACGTTGCCGCTCGGTCCGACCTGCGCGGTGTAGAGGCCGGCGAACGTTTGGCTGAGTACGCCGAATTCGGCGGTGATCTCCTCGGTGGTCACGATGCCGGCCACGTCGATCAGCACCGGCCGGACCGAACGGTTCGGCACGGTCACCCGTATCGGCTTGGCCCGACGGGCATCGAGGTTGATCGTCAGCGGACCGGTGACATCCACGCGTGGCTGCATCTGGAACGTGATACCGGGCGGGTCGGTGGTGCTGTCGAAGATCGCGCTGGCCAGCACGTACCGTCCCTTGGGCAGACGCCGGGTAACCGTTCCATCCGGTTCGAAGAGGTCGTAGAACGCGAACTCGTCGAGTCGGATCAGGGTCGAAAAGTACTCCGAGGCCGGTGCGCCGCTCCGATCGGTGTGCACGAGCGTCACGTCGTAGCTCTCCACCTCGCGGTTGACCGCGAACGGCGTCTGCACCACGACATCGCCCGACGTGGCGGTCAGCCGGCCACCGGCGACACCGTCCACATTGCCCAGACGCGTGTCGGCGGTGACGCTCACGGCGGCCTCACCGCCCGCCGGCACGGTCACCGTCGTCGGCGAGACCGTGAAGGCGCCGGGCGGTGTCGGTTCGCCGTCGGGGCCGACGGCGCTCATGGCCAGGTTCAGCGTGAGGTCGGTCGTCCCGAGGTTCTCGTACGTCACCGTCTTGGCGATCGGCTCGTCATCGTTGTGCGGCCAGATCGCCAGGCCGAAGCTGACGCTCGGCGGGCTGGCCACGACGGCCTGCCCGATGGCACGGGCCACGTCGACCCGACCGGCGCCCTGATCCGGCGCGCCCAGCGCCGGGTTCGGGGCGGACGAGGCCATCAGGGCCGCCTTGAGCCGGGCCGGGGTCCAGTCCGGGTGCCGCTGTTTGAGGATCGCGGCGGCGCCGGCCACATGGGGCGTGGCCATCGAGGTACCGGAGATCGTCGCGTAGGACTCGCCCGGCTCGCCGATGAAGCCGTCCTTTCCGCGGGCGGCGGTGATGTCGACGCCGGGGGCGGTCAGATCCGGCTTGAGGGCGTCGTCCACGGTCAGGCCGCGGCCGGAGAAGTCGGCGATCTCCTCGGTCTTGGTGACCGCGCCGACGGTGAGCGCCGCGGGCGCGGTGCCCGGCGAGGAGACCGTGCCCGGGAACGGGCCCGCGTTGCCGGCCGCGATGACGAACAGCGTGCCGTGCTCGGCGGTCAGCGTCTCGACCGCCTGCTCGACCGGATCGAGACCAGGGGTGTCGCCCCCGCCGATGCTCAGGTTGACCACCGAGGCCCCCTGCGCGGCGGCCCACTCCATGCCGGCGATCATCCACGACTCCGCGCATCCGAACTCGACGCACACCTTGCCGTTGAGCAGCTGCGCGCCCTTGGCCACGCCGGTGTAACGGCCGCTCGAGGCGGCTCCGCTGCCGGCGATGGTGGACGCCACATGGGTGCCGTGCCCGACCAGGTCGCGGTCGTCCTCTTCGCCCTCGGTGAAGTTGGCCGACGCGGCCACGCGGTCGGCGAGGTCGGGATGGGTGACGTCGACACCGGTGTCCAGCACGGCCACCTTCTGGCCCGTGCCGTCGAACCCGGCCGCCCAGGCGGCCGGCGCCCCGATCTGAGGCACGCTCACGTCCAGCGACGGTTTGAGCAACCCGTCCAGCCATACCGAGGCGACGCCCGGCCGGAGGTTACTGGCCGCGACACCACTGGCGGTACCGGTGAGACCGCGCCACACCTGTTGCGTGGCGTCCGATCCGGCCCGCACGGCCAGCGCCCGCACCGTGGGCAGCTCGCGCGTCACCTTCACGCCGGGGGCGGTCAGCGCCGACCGTGCCGCGGTCCGCCCGGAGGCGACCGAGGCGCCGCGCTGGGTCGGGCCGTACTGCACGATGAGCGGCAGATCCGCGCGCTTGTCGTAGCCGTACCCCAGCAGGGCGGTCACGTCGAACAGGCGCGGGTCCAGCCGCCGGGACCGCAGCAGGGGCAGGGCGTCGACCGGTATCGCGTACCGGTGCCCGCCGATCGTCCTGGTCAGGAACGGCACTGTGGCGCGCCCCGGCGCGTGGGCGACCGCAATCTTGTTGCCGTCCACCACGGTCAGCCGGTCACCCGTGATGAGGGTGAGCCGCTGTACCCGTGGTGCCTTGGTCTCCTTCGCCGGCGCCGGGCGGCCGGCGGCACCGGCCACATTGGACGGCAGCATCGCCATCGTGGCGACGATCACGCCGAGGCCGGCGACGATCGCGGCACCGAGACGTTTCTGGACGTGCATGAGCAGTCCCCCGTTCCCCGTGGTCTAGGACATCGGGGCAAACAATCCACCATCTCACCTAGGTCTATGCGTGGTCTGACAAGTTCCCGACACCACGCAACCTTTCGGGCGCATCGAGCCGCACGCAGGCTCAGCCGTTGCTCAACCGTGGGCCGCGACGGACACGAAAAGCCGCCGATCATGGACCCAAGTCCATGATCGACGGAGGTTGGTGAGGAGGGTCAGGCGGCGCCGCTGTCGTCGGACCGGTTGCGACGCCACCACGGCGAATCGTCGGGCTTGTCGGGGCTGAACTGGGTCGTCGGACCCCACTCCTTGGACGCGCTGAGCTCCTTGGTGGGGGTCAGCGACGCCGCGAGCGCGGGCATGGAGCGCGTCGGCTCGAGCAGGGCGTCGGCGTCGACCTCGTCCGGCGGGGCGACCGTGCCAATGAGCTTGTCGGCCGGCTCCCGCGGGACCGGCAGCTCGGCCGGCGCGATGCCGCTGACCACCTCGTCCAGCGTGGCCTCGACCGCGGCGAGCCGGTCCTCGAACTCGCGCGACGCCGCCTGCACCTCCGCCACGGCGGCCTCGGCCGCCTTGGCGATCGCGATCAACCGCTGCACCCGCTGGCGGGTGCGCAGGTTCGTCATGTCGGCGATCTGGGTGAGCGTGATCCCCGTCGCGGCCAGTTCGGCCAGGGCCCGGCCGCGCTCCCGCTTGATCGTGGTGACGAGCGCGTCGTAGAGCACCTGTTCCCGGGTCAGGGCCGTATACCGGAAGACGGGGTTGGGCTCGGAGAGGTGGTACCCGCACAGGTTGTGCAGGAGCGCCTCGACCTCCTCCGGCTCCGCCGTGACCCCCTCGGTCGTCTTGTCCATCATGGCTGGCTCCGCATTGCCGCAGTCTGCACGTGGTCGCCCATTTCAACCATGAGCGACACGTCCCTTCTTTCCGGCGACACATTATTTCCAGCGCGGGGGCAATCTAACCCGTACCGGGGGGTCGTTTTACAGATACCGATCCCACTGATCGCGTACCCAATCGATCCCGTCGACCAGCCAGCTGGTGTTGGCGAAGTACGAGACGCCGGCGACGGTGAGAAACAGGCCGGTGAGCAGGTGGGCCCAGCGCGCGTGCAGGCGCGGGCGGCCGAGGGTCTGCTCCAGGACGATGTAACCGAAGAAGCGGCTCAGCGCGAAGATGCCGGCCGCGACGATCAGCATGAACAGCAGCCCCAGGTACGGCGCGCTGATCGTGCCCCGGCCGGCGGCGGCCCAGAAGCCCCAGCCACAGAAGCCGGCCACGAGCCCGGTGGCCGTGAAGCCCCACCCGTCGGCCAGGCTGCGCAGCGCCGGGCGGCTCGCCCGCTCCCACGAGACCACCCGCACGGGCCGTCCCGCCCGTTCGGGCGCCGGCTCGAACGGCGGCATCTCGGCGGTCGGCTCGCGGGGCGGCGTTGGAATGGGGGCTCGCCCGTACATCCGAGGGACCGTCGGTTCGCCCGGCGTGTCCCACGGATCAGCCGGCGGGTGCATGGCTCCGCCTCCCTTCCGCGCCACCGCCGAGGGTAGCCGCGCCCAAGGGTAGCCAGCCAGGTCCAGACGGGTACGCGGCTCAAATCCACGCGGGTCGCCTCCGCCTCGGCTCAAATAGGTCGCCATTTCCGGCATCCACCCTGTACGACGGAGGGGTGACAGACGACATCACGATCGAGATCCCGTCCGCCGACGACTGGGACGCCGTCTTCCTCACCTCCCGGGTGGGGTTCAACCAGGAGCCGGACGACGAGATCCGGGAATCCAAGCGCAAGATCTACGAGCCGGAGCGTTCGCTCGTGGCCCGCCGCGACGGCGAGATCGTCGGGACAGCGGGCATCTTCACCCGGCAGCTGTCCGTGCCGGGTGCGATCGTGCCGACCGGGCACGTCACCCTCGTCGCCGTGGTGCCGACGGCCCGCCGCCAGGGCATCCTTCGCCGGTTCATGCGCCAGCAGTTCGTCGACATGCGAGCCGCCGGCGAGCCGATCGCGGCGCTGTGGGCCAGCGAGGGGCGCATCTACCAGCGGTACGGGTACGGGCTGGCGGCCCGGCGGATGGCCGTAGCGGTCGACACCAAGGAGGTGCGGCTGGCCGACCGGTTCCCGAGCGCCGGCACGCTGCGCGAGGCGGCGCCCGTCGACGTGGTCGAGGCGATGGCCAAGGTGTACGACGAGGCGTACGCGCGGCACCCCGGCTGGTCGGAGCGCACCCCCCGCCACTGGGACCTCACCGATCCCGAGTCGTGGCGCGACGGCGCCTCCCGGCTGCGGGCCGTGGTGCACTCCGGTGACCACGGTGTGGACGGGTACGCCCTGTGGCGGGTCAAGAACGGGTGGGATGACGCCGGGCCGGCGGGGGAGGTCCACGTCCTGGAGCAGGTCAGCACCACGCCGGAGGCCTACACCGCGATCTGGCGCTTCCTGCTCACGCTCGATCTCACCCGGATGACGCACGCCTGGAACTGCTCGGTCGACGAGCCGCTGCAGTTCATGGTCAACGAGCCCCGGCGGCTGGGCACCCGGGTCGCCGACGCGTTGTGGGTACGGCTGGTGGATGTGCCGGCCGCGCTGGCGGCGCGCCGGTACGCGTCCGACGTCGACCTGGTGATCGAGGTGGTCGACGGGTACCTGCCCGAGAACGCCGGACGGTATCACCTGTCCGGGTCGCCGGAGGGTGCCCGCTGTACCTCCACTGTGGAGCCACCCGACCTGACCTGCGACGTGCAGTCGCTGGGTGCCGCCTACCTCGGCGGGACGCCGCTGAACGCGCTGGCCGACGCCGGACTGGTCCGGGAGCACAGCGCGGGCGCGCTGAGCGCCGCCGGCACCGCCTTCGGCTGGCATCAGACGCCGTCAGCCATCGAGGTGTTCTAGCCGCCTCGTCAAGATCAGCGCAACTTCCCCGGTGACTGTTCGGGTAGGCGTGGTAGCCAGGGCTGGCCGAGGATAGCGCCAGCATGCGAGATCGCGATCCTGAGGACGAACGTGCAGTTGGGCTCCACGATTGTCCTCAGGATCGCGATCATCCTTGCGTCAGCGACAGGTTCGGCGGGTCGCCGGCCACTCTGTCGAGGGTCTAGGTTTGAGCCATGAACGAACCGCGCCGGCGCCGCCGGGTCCGGCACGCGGCCGCCCCGGGCTCCGAGATCGCCGCCGACGCGGTGGAGTCCGCCGCCGAGCCGGCCGATGAGCCCAGCCCGGTGGAGCGGGGCCTGCGCGGCCTCGTCGGTGGCGGCTCGTCACAGGTGAGCCCGGCCGCCGCCCTGCGCGCCCGGGACGCGGCCCGCGCCCGCGACGAGGACCTCGCCCGGGCCGAACGCGACCTGATCATCGTTCGCCGGCACTGGTCCCCGCGCGACTGATCCTGATCCTGCGTGTAAGGAGGGGCACCCTACTGTCACTTTTTGACTAGGAGGGTGCCCCTCCATACGTGTCGGTCAGCGCGACGGGTCGACGAGGGGGCCGAGCAGGTCACCGTGCTCGTCGATGCGGGCCAGGACCTCGCCCGGGCTCAGCGGGCGGACCCGGCCCCCCTCGATCTCCTCCCACGTGAACGGCGCCGACACGGTCGGCCTCGGCGCGGCGCGCAGCGAGTACGGCGAGACGGTCGTCTTCGCGGCGGCGTTCTGGCTCCAGTCGAAGAAGACCTTGCCGGGCCGCAGCGACTTGGTCATCCGGGAGGTCACCAGCTTCGGCAGCGCCCGCTCGAGATCCTCGGCGACCTCGCGGGCGTACTCGGCCACCTCGTCGGAGGTCCGGCCGCCGGGCAGGCGGCACACGATCTGCATGCCCTTCTTGCCCGAGGTCTTGGCGAAGGGCCGCAGGCCGTCCATCTCGAAGCGGTGCCGGGCCGCCACGGCCACGAGGCTGCACTCGGCCAGGCCGGCCCCCGGGCCGGGATCGAGGTCGGCGACGAGCAGATCGGGCTCGCCCGCCTGGCCGTCCACCAGTCTCCACTGTGGCGTGTGCAGCTCGATCGCGGCCAGATTGGCCAACCATACGAGCGTCGGGCGGTCGTCGACGACGATGTAGTCCAGCGTCTCCCGGTTCATGGTCGACCCGGGCACGGGCAGGCGTTGCCGGCGCACCCAGGCCGGCGTACCGGCCGGGGCGTTCTTCTCGAAGAAGCTCGGTTGGTGCACGCCGTTCGGGAAGCGGATACGGGTCAGCGGCCGCCCGACCAGGTGCGGCAGGATCACGGTCGCCACCCGGGCGTAGTAGTCGATCACCTCGCCCTTGGTGAAGCCGGCGTCCGGGTACAGCACTTTGTCCAGGTTGGACAGTTCCAGCTCACGTTCGTCGATCTTGACGCGCACCCGGTCAGGCATGACCGCCCGCCGATCCGTCCGTGAGCAGCCGGACGAAGCGGGGGAAGCGCAGCTTGCCGTCCGGGGTCATGTTCCCGTACCGCACCTCGACCTCGAGGACCGGCGCCGTGTAGGTCGCGTCGCGGGCGTCCTCGCGGGGTATCGGCTCGGCGAACGGGGAGTCGGCCCTGCGCAGTGCCGCCAACCGGGCCAGCAGGGTCCGCTCGGCGGCGGCGGAGATGCCACCGCCCACCCGGCCCCGGTAACGCAGAGCACCGTCGGGTCCGAGGTCGCCCACGAGCAGCGCGCTCAGCTCACGCCGCCCGGTGCGCCATCCGCCCACCAGATAGTGGCCCGTCTGCTCACACTTGACCTTGATCCAGTCCGGGGAACGGAGGCCGGGTCGGTACGCCGAGGACAGGCGCTTGGCCACGACGCCCTCCATCGACTCGGCCCTCGCCACGGCCAGGGTCGCCTCCCCATCCGGGAAGACCGGCGGCAGGACCCAACGCCCGCCACCGCCGATGCGCTCGGCCAGCGACTCCAGCCACTCCCGGCGTTCGGCGTACGGGACCGGGCACACGTCGGTGCCATTGGCCCGCAGCACGTCGAAGATCATGTAGTTGACCGGGAGCGATGCGGCCAACTGCTGCGTGCGGTGGGCGTCGCGGACATGTATCCGCTCGGCCAGGGCCATGAACGACGGGTGGCCCGCCTCGTCGAGCACCACGATCTCGCCGTCCAGGATGGCGTCGGTCACACCGGCCTCGGCCAGCGCCGGACCGAGGCGGGCCAGCTCCGGGTACGCCTTCGTCACGTCCGCGCCGGATCGCGCGTACAGGCGCATCCCGGTCTTCCCGACGACGGTCATAGCCCGTACGCCGTCCCACTTCAACTCGTAGGCCCAGCCCGCGGCGATGGGTAACTCACCGGTCGAGGCCAGCATCGGGCGGGGCACGGACATGTGTTCCACCCTACGGCGGGCCCAACCGGTCGGCTGGGAGGCGGACCAGTCGCGATCACAATGCGGATCCGGCTCCTCACAATGGCCGGGGAGATGGGATGCTGGTGTGCGGGGGTCCAGCCGCACTACGGAGGGAGCGGACAATGCGGGCAATCTGGAAGGGAGCCGTCTCGTTCGGGTTGGTCTCCATCGGAGTCAAACTCTTCTCGGCCACCGAGGAGAAAGACATCCGGTTCCACCAGGTGCACCGCGCCGACGGGGGGCGGATCAAGTACAAGCGGACCTGCTCCGTCTGCGGCGAAGAGGTCTCCTATGACGACATCGCCAAGGGGTACGACCTGGGCGGCGGCGAGATGGTGATCCTCACCGACGACGACTTCGCCGACCTGCCGCTTTCGACCAGCCGGGCCATCGACGTGCTGCAGTTCGTGCCGGCCGAGCAGGTCGATCCGATCCTCTACAACAAGGCGTACTACCTGGAACCCGAGCCGGTGGCCGCCAAGCCGTACGTCCTGTTGCGGGAAGCGCTGATCGAGTCGGAACGGGTGGCGATCGTCAAGGTGGCGCTGCGCCAACGGGAGCAGCTGGCCACGCTGCGCGTGCGCGACGGCGTCCTGGTGCTGAACACCATGCTGTGGCCCGACGAGATCCGGCAGCCGGCCTTCGACTTCCTCGACGACGACATCAAGGTGCGCTCCCAGGAGCTGGCGATGGCGTCCTCGCTCGTCGATTCCATGGCCGCGGACTTCGAGCCGGAGGAGTTCACCGACGACTACCGGGCCGCGCTGCAACAGGTCATCGACGCCAAGGTCAGCGGCAAGGAGATCGTCGCGCCGCCCGAGGCCGAGGAGGCGCCGGCCGGCGCCATCGACCTCATGGCCGCGCTGCGCGCGTCGGTGGAGCGGGCCCGCAAGGCCAGGGATGAGGGGCCGGCCGAGACCGAGGATCGCGAGACCGAGCGCGAGGCCGTGAAGCCGACGCCGATCACCGCCGCGAAGTCCGCGAAGACCGCCACCGCCAAGAAGGCCGCACCGGCCAAGAAGGCCGCGGCCGCCACGGACGAACGGCCCGCCGCGAAGAAGGCCGCCAAGAAGGCCGCGCCCGCCAAGAAGGCGGCACCGGCCAAGAAGGCGGCCGAGGAGCGTCCGGCGGCGAAAAAGGCCGCCAAGAAGGCCGAACCGGCCAAGAGCCGCCGCACCGCCTGAGCCGACCAGTCCTACCCCGCGTTGACCATGAACTACAGTTCATGGTCAACGCGGTTGGGCACCCCGGACCTCATGATCAACGCGGTATTCAGGCCGTCGGGATGGACCCCTTCGCGTGGTCCTCCCGGAGGCGCTTCTTGTCGAACTTGCCCACCGATGTCTTGGGTACCGACTCGATGAAGGCCCAGTGATCCGGCAACTGCCAGCGGGCGACCGTCGAAGCCAGGAAGTCGCGCAGATCGTCGACCGTGGCGGCCGCCCCCTCGCGCAGCACCACGGTCGCGAGTGGACGTTCGCCCCACCGGTCATCGGGTACGCCGATCACGCACGCCTCCAGGACGGCCGGGTGGGCCATGAGGGCGTTCTCCAGCTCGACCGAGCTGATCCACTCCCCGCCCGACTTGATGACATCCTTGGCGCGGTCGGTCAGGGTCAGGAAGCCGTCGGACGAGAGCACGCCGACGTCGCCGGTGCGCAGCCACCCCTCGGAGAACTTCTCCGGATCCGGCTCGGCATCGCCCACGTACCGCTGTGTGATCCACGGGCCGCGGACCTGGAGCTCGCCGACGGAGACGCCGTCATTGGGCGCGACCGTGCCGTCCGGGCCGACGATGCGGGCATCGACGCTGGCCGGGATGCGGCCCTGGCTGTACCGGTAGCTCCAGGCGTCGTCGCCGTGAAGGCCGGCCGGCGGGCGGGCCACCGAACCCAGCGGCGACATCTCGGTCATGCCCCAGGCATGGACGATCTCGATGCCGTGCCGCTCCGAGTACGCATGCATCAGCGCCGGCGGGCAGGCCGACCCGCCCACGATCACCTCGCGCAACGACGACGTGTCGGTGGGGTTGGCGTCGAGGTGGGCCAGCAGATCGGTCCAGATGGTCGGTACGGCGGCGCCGAGCGTGGGCCGTTCGGCGGCGATCATCGCGGCCAGCGGGGCGGCCTGCAGGTACCGGTCCGGCATGAGCAGCGAGGCACCCCCGGCGAACGCGGCGTGCGGCAGGCCCCACGCCATCGCGTGGAACATCGGCACCACGACGAGCACGTTGCTGGCCGGGTCGAGCCCGAACGCCTCGGCCGAGCACACCTGCATCGAGTGCAGGTAGATGGAGCGGTGGCTGTAGGCGACGCCCTTGGGGTGACCCGTCGTGCCGGACGTGTAGCACATGGCCGCCGCGTCGCGCTCGTCCACCTCGGGCCAGGGGAACCGGTCCGGCCTGTCGCGCAACAGGTCCGCCCACCGGTGGAACTGGACCTCGCCGGCGGCCACCGCCCGCAGCGGTGCGTCATCACCGTCGCCGACCACGACGACGTGGCGCACCGACTCGAGGCGGCCCAGGACCGAGGCGAGCAGCGGGATCAGCGTCGTGTCGACCAGGACCACCCGGTCCTCGGCGTGGTTGGCCACGTACGCGAGTTGGTCGGGGAACAGGCGCAGGTTCAGCGCGTGCAGCACCGCGCCCATGCTGGGCACCGCGAGGTACGCCACGAGGTGCTCGGCGTTGTTCCACATCAGCGTCGCGACCCGCTCGTCGCCGGTGATGCCGAGGTCGTCGCGCAGCGCGTGCGCCAATCGGGCGGCGTCCGCCCCCACCTCGGCGTACGTCGTCTGTCGCGACCCCTCGCCGGTCCACGTGGTCACCCGGGACAGGCCGTGCACCGAGCGGCCGTGCTCCAGCAGACGGGAGACGGACAGGGGTGTGTCCATCATGGTGGCGCGCATGCACGGCACGCTACTGCCTGGTAGGCCGCCGGAACACCCTCAACCGAAGATGTCCGCCGCGGTGACCACCAGAGTCCCGGCCGGGGACGGGGCCGGTGATCTCCTCGCGGGCACACAACGCGTACAGCGGATCGGGGTCGGTCCTCGCGGTCAGGCCGGACGCGGCGGGCAACCTGCGACTATCGCAGCCTGCGATAGTCGTAGCCTGCGACGGTCGTAGCCTGCGACGGTCGCGTCGGGCCATAGCCCAGCGGCATCGGTCGCGTCCGCAGCGGGACGGTCGACCGGTTCGGTGGGATGCGATAGGGCACGGTGCGGCCGTACGGCGGGCGGTGGCCCGCGAGCGGGGCGTGCCGCCGGTACGCGTTGAGCGGGAACACCACCGCGACCGGACGCGGGGGTTGACCGCCGGCCAGGAACCATCGGGCGTAGACGGCGGCGGCCAGACCGACGAGGAACGCGACCGCCTCGACCGCCAGCAGGGCGCCGGAGCTGGGCCGCCCGTCGTCGCGGGCCCACCACAGCACCGCGAACGTCACCAGCATGGCCGTCGTGCCGGCGCTGAGGATGCCCAGGTGCGGTCGACCCGCCACCTGGGCCGGCGTGGTGACCAGGTCCACCAGCTGTACGGTCAACGCCAGCAGACCGGTACCGACGCCGATGGCCATGCTCCAGTACGCCACCCGGGCGAAGAGCCCGACGCCGCTGGAGGTGGCCCCGACGTCCATGAGGACGACCAACCCGAGCATTCCCAGCATCAGCAGGGTCAGCGATGCACTCATCTGTTGGCTGGGGTATCTCGTGGTTGGCAACGGAGGACACCTCCCTCGGGCGGCGGCGCGACCGCGCCAGACAGATGGGTGAAGGAAGGACATAACAAAGCTCTACCCGGAGCCGCCTCGGGGAATCGAACCCCGGACCTACGCATTACGAGTGCGTCGCTCTGACCAACTGAGCTAAGGCGGCAACTTCGGCCAAAGTGTACGCGATTCGCTAAGGCGCCCGCCGCCAGGTTCCTCGCTTGGTCCGGTCCAGGCTAACGTCTGCGATCGTGAGCCGTCCCGATGAAGCGGCCGCCGCCGCCCCCCGCCCGACCTCGCTGGAACCGGAGGAACTCGGCTTCCGTCGCCGTCCGCCCGTGCGTTGGCTGGGCCCGGTCCTGCTGGCCGCGACCGGCGCCCGCGTGGCGTTGGCCGAACAGTTCGGCGCGTACCTGGACAAGCGCGAATTGCAGTACCCGTTCGAGAAGCGGCTGCACGACCACGGCGAGGGTGAAGAGTTCTGGTTCGATTTCGTCGCCGACACCGGTGACGGCTTCAACGCCACCTACTCGGTGGCCTATCTGCTGGGTCAGCCCGTCCTCGACCTGGACGGCCTGCGACTGCCGCGCGGCCAGGCGCTCGTCCTGGGCGGCGACCAGGTGTACCCGACGGCCAGCGCCAGCGCGTACGAGGATCGGCTGCGCGGGCCGTACCGGGCGGCGCTGCCGACGGTGGCACCGGGTGAGCGGCCGCCCGCCCTGTACGCGCTGCCCGGCAACCACGACTGGTACGACGGGCTCACCGCGTTCCTGCGGGTCTTCGCCCGGCGGGAGGGCACCACGATCGGCGCCTGGCGGACCGCGCAGAGCCGGAGCTACTTCGCGCTGCGGCTGCCGCGCCACTGGTGGCTTCTCGCCATCGACGCCCAGGAGGGCGCCTACCTCGACGACCCGCAGCTGGAGTACTTCCGCGAGGTGGCCGGGCAGATCCGACCGGGCGACCGGGTCATCCTGTGTACTCCCCATCCGGGCTGGGTCCAGGCGACCGAGATACCGATCCTGTACGACACGACCGACTATTTCGTCCGCAAGATCATCGCACCGACCGGGGCGGACGTCGCCCTGATGCTCTCGGGCGACATGCATCACTACGCGCGCTACTCCTGCTCGGCCGCCGGCGGGCGCCAGCTCGTCACGTTCGGTGGCGGCGGGGCGTACCTGTCCGCCACCCACGAGCTGCCCAAGCGGATCAAGGTCCCGCCCAAGGAGACGATCATCCGGCAGGCCAGCCCACCGCAGGACTACAAGCTGGCCAAGGCCTACCCGTCGCGCATGCGCTCGCGGGCCCTCGGCACGGGCGTGTTCACGCGGTTGCCGGCACGCAACTGGGGGTTCCTGGTCCTGCTCGGCGTCCTCCACACGATGCTGATGCTGGCGCTGGACAACGCCGGCCGGGACATCCTCACCGTGCCCAGCTTCATCATGTCGGCGGCCGTGATCGGCCTGACCCTCTTCTTCGCCGCCGGCCTGACCGCGGGCCGCCGCAGCGTCAAGCACTACGTGCTCGGGTTGAGCCACGGTGCGGTGCAGATACTCGTCGGCGTCGCCGGCCTGACGCTGTGGCGGATGCTCGCGATCGACGAGCTGCGGTGGCCGCTGCCCGTGCTGGTGTCCGCCGTGACGTACGGGCCGGTGGCGGCGATCGTGGCGACCGAGGTGGTCGCCCTGTACCTCCTGGTGGCCAGCCGGTTCGGGGTGAACCTCAACGAGCTCTTCGCCGGCCAGGGAATTCAGGGGTACAAAGGCTTCCTGCGTCTGCACATCGGATCCGATGGAACCCTGACCGTGTATCCGATCGGCATCGACGACACGAACAAGCGGTGGCGCGCGGTGCCCGCGGCCCCGGCCCACGCGCCGTGGATCGAGCCGACGAGGCCGCTGCGCCCCCACCTGATCGAGCCGCCGATCAGGATCGGAATGCCGAACTCGATCCGCTTCTGACCGCGCGGCTGGATGATCGCGATTCCGCGTACGAATGTGCGGCAGAACTACGCGATCGTCCGCGAAATCGCGATCACCCTCACTGGACCTTCCGGGACTCGTAGGCCTGGCGGGAACCGCACACGGACGCGCGCGAGCACATGCAGCGGGAGCCGTCCGAGTCCAGCCGTACCACTACGGCGTCCCTCGGCACGCTGTGGCCCACCACCCGACCCGGCCCGTCGTTGGTGGTGACGCGCTCTCCCACCGCCGGCGCGGCGGCCTGGAACTGCTGATAGAGCGGGTGCTCGTACTTGAGGCAGCACATCAGCCGCCCACACGCCCCGGAGATCCGCATCGGGTTGAGCGGCAGATCCTGGTCCTTGGCCATCCGGATGGTCACCGGCTCGAAGTCGGTGAGGAACGTGGCGCAGCACAGGTCCCGACCGCAGGAGCCGATGCCGCCCTGCACCCGGGCCGAGTCCCGCGCGGACAGTTGCCGCAGCTCGACCCGGCAGCGCAGCGTCGCGCCCAGATCCCGTACCAGTGCCCGGAAGTCCACCCGGTGCGGCGCGGTGAAGTAGATCGTCGTACGGGCACCGCCGGCCGGTGGCGACGACAGACCGGCCGGCACATGGTCGACCGCGACGACCTTCATCGGTAGGTCGTGCTCCCGGATGAGCCGCTTGGCCGCCACCTTCGCGTCGGCCTTGGCCCGCCGGATCTGCTCGTCGCGGCGCAGGTCCTCGGGCCCGGCCAGACCGAGCAGTCGGGGAAAGCCGGACGTGTCGACGTCGGTCCACTCGGACGCCCAGACGCACTCGGCCACCTCGGGCCCGTCATCGGTGGGCACCAGCACCCGGTCGCCGACCTCGGGCCGGACCTCGCCCGGCTCGAAGTAGAAGAGGCGGCCGTAGCGGTTGAAGCTCACCGCGCAGAGCTGACCCATTGCCTACCCTCGCTCCCGCGCACGGCGATGCCTCATCGGTCCGCCGTTGTGGTCGTTCTCCGTAGCCTCGCACGCGCGCTCACGCGAAACCCTACGCTGGTCGGACCTCGATGGTGGCCTCGCTCCGGAGCGGAGCCTGGGCGCCGGGCCGGAACGCCAGCTCACCGAGGCTCGGGCGCCAGCGATGGTGCAGCACCTCACCGTCGGTCACCGCCTCGGCCGCGGCGGCGAGCACGCGAGCCCCGATGTCGGCCGCCGCCACCACGGCCGTGGCCGGCACCCGGTCCATCACGCGGGCCGTCACCACCTCCCCGGCGGCCGGGCAGGAGCGGACCGCCACCGCCTGGGCCGACGTGAGGACCTCGGCCAGGGCGCGGGCGAGCCGGTCCCGCGCGCGCCGGTACCAGTCGGCGACGTCGTCGGCGCAGTCGGCGGTCGCTCGCAGCCGTTGGGCCATCGAGTCGTCGCCCGGCCCGGCCAGGTGTTTGCGAAGATCGGCGGCGTGCGTGGCGTACGTCTCGCCGGCCGTGCCGCGCCAGGGCAGCTCGACCGGGACCTCCGCCGTCTCGTAGCCGTCCGCCTGGTCGCGCAGCGCCGCCGCCGCGTCGGCCAGCGGCCGCGGGTCGACCCCGGCGAAGAAGGCCACGGCGTCGGCCGGGGTGGTGCCGAGCCGGCGCAGCAGCCCCCAGACAGGATGCTCTACCGGGGCGCCCAGCGTCACGAGCGCGGCGTCGACCCGGCGCATCAGCTCCCGGGCCACTGGTTCGAGTCGGGCGAGAGCATCCATCACGGCACCTCCGGCTGGCGCGCGCCGGCGTCAGCGTCGACATCGTCGTACCCTCCGCCGGCGTGGCCCAGAGCATCGGCGACGCTGACCAACCGCGCCCCGTGGGCCGCCGCCTCACGGGACCTGGCGTCCAGCGCGCGCTGGAACAACGCGTGCAGATCCCGTCCCAGGCCACCCAGTGCGCCGGGGCCGCCGGCTCCGAAGGCCCACGGGCCGGGATCGAGCGCGGCGATCGCCGCCCCGGCGTCGCTCAGCGCTTCGCCGGTACCGCGCAGCACCCGCGCGGCGCCCGTCAGGGTGTACGTCATGTGCCGCTCCTACGGTCGAGCGGTGGGTAGTCGGCGAACATGTCCTGGTGCAGCTTCGTGCGCGCCCACGCGGCGGCGTCGGCCGCCGCGGTCACGGCCGCCTGCACCGCTCTCGACAGCTCCCGGGTCGACCGTCCGTGCGCCGACTCGCTGATCACCACGTCGCGGATCGTGCCGTCGGCGGTGACGACGACCTCGACGAGTCCGTCCGGTGAGCGCACGGTCACATCGACCGTGGCGAGCGCCCGGTCGAACTCGGCCAGCAGACGCTCGGCCCGCTGATAGCGCTCAATGGCATCGTCGATCCACGCCTCCTCCACCGACACCCCTCACCGAAGGACCGATCTTCGTCTCCGCGTCGCCGCGTTCGTCGCCAGTTCCGCTCGGACGTCGGCTCGCGCATCGACGGCACGCTACCGCGTTCCGTAGTCTCCTCGGCACCCCCTGTGGATAACCTCGTTTCAAGATCTCCGGGCGCGCCTGCGTCAGCGACAGGTTCGGCGGCCGGGACATTGCACGGATCTTGAGGATCAGCCGCGCCAGAGGGAGATCATCATGGCCTCGACGGCGATCTGCGGCTTGACGTTCAGTTCGATGGCCTCGCGACAGGCGAGTACAGCCTCGAGCCGGCGCAGCGTGCTCTCCGGCGACCACTTCCGGGCCGCGGCGCGGGCGTCGGCGAAGGCGTCGGCGTGCACGGGCGCCACCCCGTTGGCGCCGAGCGCGACGGTCAGCACGTCGCGGTAGAAGCCGGCGAGGTCCACCAGCGCCCGGTCCAGGGCGTCCCGCTTGGCCCGCGTGGCCCGGGACCGCTGCCGGCGCTCGAGGTCCCTCAGCACGCCGGCGGCGCCGCGGAAGGCGCTCGCCGCCCCTTTGCCCGTACCGCCGGCGCCGAGGGCCCGCTCCATTTCGGAGCGTTCGCGGGCGTCGGCGTGGGACACCGCCGCGGCCGACTCGGCGTCGGTGGCCGAGATCAGCGCCGCGGCCGCCTCGTAACAGGCGCCGATGCCGGTCAGCCGCCGCGGTACGGCGAGGACGGCCTCGCGCCGCGACCGGGCCTCCGGGTCGCGGGCCAGCCGTCGGGCCCGCCCCACGTGGCCCTGCGACGCGGCCGCCGCCCAGCCCGCCGAGCGCGGTTCGACCCCGTCCCGGCGTACCAGCATCTCGGCGATCGACTCCGCGTTCGGGGTGCGCAGGCTCACGACCCGGCAGCGGGACCGGATGGTCACCGAGACGTCGTCCGGATGGGTTGACGGTGTGCACAGCAGGAACACCGTGCGGGGCGACGGCTCCTCGACGGCCTTGAGCAGCGCGTTGCCCGCCTTCTCGGTGAGCCGGTCGGCGTCCTCGATGAGCACGACCTGCCAGCGCCCGCCGACCGGCGCCGAGCCGGCCCGCAGTACCAGTGAACGCATCTCCTCGACCGAGATGGACAGACCCTCGGGTACGACGGATCGCACGTCGGCGTGCGTGCCGGCCAGGGTGGTACGGCACTCGGCGCATTCGCCGCATCCGCCCCGGGCGCACTGCAGCGCGGCCGCGAACGCCCGCGCCGCGACGGACCGGCCGGAGCCGGGCGGCCCGGTGAACAGCCAGGCGTGCGTCATCACGCCCGGCGGGGGCGCCTGGCCCCGCACGATCGCGGCGGCCGCTTCGGCGGCGGCCATGAGAGTGTCGACGGCCTCGCGCTGGCCCACCAGGTCCGCGAAGACGGGCGCGGCCGACGCGGCCACGACGGCCGGCGCGGCACCGGTCACTGGATGTCCACGTTGGACCGAGCCGATGCCGGGTTGGGCACCTGCTGTACCCGTCCCCGCCCGTTGCCCTGCTCCAGCTGGTCCGGGGTCACCACCGGCGGTGGCGTGGGCTCGGCGTCAGGGCGTCCCAGCGGTACGGGTGAGGCGAGGTTATCGCGGCGCAGCGCCGGATGGGCCTGTACCCGTTCGATCACGGCGGCGGCGATCTCATCGGCCGGCAGCGTGGCATCCACGACCAGGTACCGGCGCGGATCGGCCGCGGCGAGATCGAGGAACGCGTAGCGCACCCGCTCGTGGAAGGACAGCGACTCGGCCTCCAGCCGATCGGCCGGGCCCCGATCCCGTACCCGGTCCAAACCCACGGACGGGTCGACGTCGAGCAGGATCACCAGATCCGGCCGCAGCCCCGCGGTCGCCCACACCGAGAGCCAGGACACCTCCTCGACCGGCAGGATCCGGCCGGCGCCCTGGTAGGCCAGGGACGAGTCGCTGTACCGGTCGCTGATGACGACCGCACCACGTTCCAGCGCGGGACGGACCACGGTGGCCACATGGTGGGCGCGGTCCGCGGCGTAGAGCAGCGCCTCCGCGCGCGGGGCCAGGACCACGCCGGCCAGTCCGGACGAGAGCCGACGGTCGAGCAGGAGGGCGCGGATGCGCTCCCCGATGTTGGTGGCGCCCGGCTCGCGGGTCACGACCACATCACGACCGGCCGCGCCCAGCGCGGCGGCGAGCAGGTCGGCCTGGGTCGTCTTGCCGGAGCCCTCGCCGCCCTCGAAGACCACGAACACGCCGTGCCGGGCGGCCGGCTCGGGCCGGCTGAGCGGGCGCCCACGCAACGACCCCCACACGTCGGCCAGGATCGGCACTCCCCGCTTGTCGTCCATCTGCCGGAACGCGGCGATGCCGGCCAGTACGCCGACCACGCCGGCGATGAGCAGCAGCAGGCGCGTGGTCGAGATGGAGACGGACAGCCCGCCCAACTGCACCAAGCGGTCGCTGCCGAAACCGACCAGCACGCTGGAGACCGAGATCGCCAGCATCAGCACGACCCGGGTGGCCATGTTGACGAAGCCGAAGACCCGGCCGCGCAACTCGTCCGCCACCTCGCCGCCGAGCAGGGTGGTGCCGGCCAGGAACGCCATCCCGGCCGCGATGCCGACCAGCAGGACGAAGAACACGGCGATGGACAGGTGCCAGGCGAAGGCCAGCATGGCCACCGCTACGCCGGCGAGCACAATGGACAGGCCGAACCAGCGGCGCCGGGACAGCGCGCCGATCAGGCGCGGTCCGGCCGAGATGCCGATGGCCAGACCCACGAAGATCATGGCGAAGAGGATGTAGAACGTCGACTCGCCACCGGAGAGCGACTTCGCGTAGAACTGGGCGCTGCCCACGACCATGCCACCGGCGGCGAACGCGGCCAGGATCCCGAGCACCAGCCCGCGCACGAGCGGGGTCTTGCCGACGTACGACCACCCGTTGACGAACTCGCGCAGCACGCCCGGCGTCGGGCCCCGGGGCACGTCTCGCCCGCTGATCTCCTTGATGCCGAAGAACACCACGAACGCCGTGGCCAGCCGGGTGAACGCGAGGAAGTACAGGGAGAACGTGGTGGGCTCGAGGAAGCTCTGGTCCGTGGCACCGTACACACCGGACAGACCCTTGGTCAGCGCGGCCAGCAGCAACGCCGCCGCGACGGGCGTGATCCCGTAGGTGGTGGCCAGCGTGAGCTGGTTGGCCGCCTCCAGCCGCCCCCGCGGCAGCAGGTTCGGCACGGCCGCGTCCTTGGCCGGCAGCCACGCCATCGTGATCGCCTCGATGAGGAACGTGGCGATCGCGGTCCATCCGATCACGGCGGCGCTGTTGTCGGTCAGCAGCGCGGCCACGGGGATCGACGCGAAGAGCACGAACCGCATGAGGTCACAGACGACCATGGTGTAGCGGCGGTCGAACCGGTCGGCCAGCACGCCGGCGATCGGTCCGAGCACCAGGGCGGGCAGCAGGCGTACCGCGATCACACCACCGAACGCGACGCCCTTGGCGGTCGGGTTGGCCACCTGCTGGGCGGCGAAGATGGATGTGGCGAGCAGGCCCAGCCAGTCACCCAGGGACGCCACGCCGAGCACGATCCAGAGCCGGCGGAACGGCCGGATCCGCAGTAGCGCGCGCTGGCTGACCATGCCGCTCGGGTCCGCCTGGTGATCGACGACGCGTTCGGTGTCCGAAGGGCGGCGCCGCGAGTCCGCGCCCGTCACGCGAGAACCACCCTTCGCTCCGCGCCCTTCTCTGGCGATGGCGGCACCTCCGCGTCGGGCCCCGATTCTGCGGGGCACAGGAGCGAGGTCTCCCCCGCACGGCCTCGCGGGGGCGGCACCGGCCACGGTGGCGGCGTCGCCGCCGCCGGCAAGGTCGGCGGCGTGACCGCCGCGCTGGCCGCCCGCTCGCGCAACACTGTAGCCGGCAGTTTGACCATGTGCGCCCCCGAAATTGCGGTGGCGTGCCCGGAGTTTCCCCCGAGACCAGTCTGCCCCGACCGGCCGAGCGGCACTAACGCGAAACACTTTCGCGTTAGTGGAGATGGCGCTACGGTGCAGAGCGTGTCAGCCCACAGGTTCGACCGGGCGACGGGGCACCTGGACCCGCCGATCGCCATCGTGGACGGCGCGGCGTTCCAGGCCAACGCCGAGGCTCTGGTCGTGCGGGCCTCCGGCAAGCCCCTACGGGTGGCGAGCAAGTCGGTGCGCTGCCGCGACCTGCTGCGCGACGTCCTGGCCCGACCCGGCTGGCGCGGCGTCATGGCCTACAGCCTCGCCGAGGCGATCTGGCTGCGCCGCGGGGATGTGAGCGACGACATACTCATCGGATACCCAACGGCGGACCGGGCCGCACTCGCCGAGCTGGCCAAGTCGGACGAGCTCGCGGCCGCGATCACGCTCATGGTGGACGGCCCGGAGCAGCTCGACCTGATCGACTCCGTCGTGGCGCCGGCGCGCCGGCCCCCGCTGCGGCTGTGCGTGGACCTGGACGCCTCCTGGCGACCATTCGGCGGCCGGGTGCACATCGGGGCCCGGCGCTCCCCGCTGCACCGTCCGGCCGCGGTGGGTGATCTCGCCCGAGCCATCGCCGGACGGCCCGGCTTCCGCCTGGTGGGCCTGATGGCGTACGAGGCGCAGATCGCCGGCGTGGGCGACGCGCCCGCGGGCCGGCCGGTGCGTGGGTACGCGGTGCGCACCGTCCAGCGCTGGTCCTACGCCGACCTGCTCGCGCGCCGGGGCGCCGCGGTACGGGCGGTGGCGCCCCACGCCGAGCTGGAATTCGTCAACGGCGGCGGGACCGGCAGTGTCACCGCGACCGCCGCCGATCCGGCCGTCACCGAGGTGACCGCGGGATCCGGCCTGTACGGACCGGCGCTCTTCGACGGATATCGGGCGTGGCGTCCCACTCCGGCGGCCTTCTTCGCCCTCTCGGTCGTGCGGCGGCCCGGCCCCCGGCTGGCCACCGTGCACGGCGGCGGCTGGGTGGCCTCCGGGCCGGCGGACCGTACCCGGCTGCCGACCCCGGTGGTGCCGCCCGGGCTGTCTCTGCTGCCGGGCGAGGGCGCCGGGGAGGTGCAGACGCCGCTGGTGGGCGAGGCCGCCGACACGTTGAGCGTCGGCGACCGGGTGTGGTTCCGGCACGCGAAGGCCGGAGAACTGTGCGAGCACGTCGACGAGTTGCACCTGGTCCGCGGCGACGAGATCGAGCGGGCCGTCCCGACGTACCGCGGCGAGCACGCCCCCGCCTTCCTCTAGACCCGTCCTCTCCCCTAGCGTTGATCATGAACCTAGGTTCATGATCAACGCTGTGGCGGCCCCCAACCCTCATGATCGACGTGGGTTAGCGGTCCAGCCGGGCGTGGAACCGGCGGCTCAGCCGACCTGGCGGTGGAGGTATTCGCGCACGATGTCCTTGGCTTCGCCGATCACGGTGTCGTCGCCGTCCGGGTCGCGCCGGAACGCGAACTTGATCAGACCGTCGGCGATCTCGACGGCGACGGCGAGGGCGAAGCGCATCTTCGGGGCGTCGGCCAGGCCGAAGCTCGTGACCAGCACGGTGGCGAGCTGGTCGACGATGACCGCGTTGTTGTCGCGCTCGTCGTCGAGCAGGTGCAGGTCGACCACGTCACCGAAATGCAGCGTGCGGAAGCCGGGCACGCTGCGGTGCATGTCGATGTACTCGTCGATGGCCGCGTCGACCACGTCCCACCAGTTCGGCAGGTTGCCCTCGGCGATGCGGTCGGTCAGCCGCGCGACGTACGCCTCCAGGTTGCGCAGCGTCAGCGCCTGCACGATCGCCCGCTTGTCCGGGAAGAACTGGTATACCGATCCGATGGCCACCCGCGCCCGTTCGGCCAGCAGCGTCGTGGTCAGGCCGTCGTACCCGACCTGGTCCACGAGATCGGCGCACGCGTCCAGCATGCGATGGACCCGAGCGAGACTGCGCCCCTGGACGGGCACGCGCCGCAGCGGTCCCACCGGCGCCGAGCTGATCTGCGTCACCGTGCCCTGCCCCCACGACCACCCTGTGCGCCACAATCGGAAACCTCAATTCTGCCGTACTACCGCGGAACGCTGTTGACGACTCGCATATGTGAGGAGTATTCACCTTCTCATGAATGACCGCTGGGTCAACTGGGCCGGCAACGTCGAGGCGGTCGCCGCCGAGGTGGCCCGGCCGGCCAGCACCGATGAGGTGGCCGAGGTGGTCCGACGCGCCGGCCGTACCGGCGCGAAGGTCCGCGCGGTCGGCAGCGGGCACTCGTTCACCGACGCGGCGGCCACCTCGGGCGTCCGGCTGGAGCTCGACCGGCTGGCCGGGCTGGTGTCGGTCGACCGGGCCGCCCGGCTGGTCCGGGTGCGGGCCGGCACGACGCTGTCGGCCCTCAACATCGACCTCGCCGCGCACGGGCTGGCCATGCCCAACCTCGGTGACGTCGACGTGCAGAGCGTGGCCGGCGCGCTGGCCACCGGCACGCACGGCACCGGCGCCGGGTACGGGTGCCTGTCCACGTTCGTCACGGAGCTGGAGCTCGTCTCGGGTACCGGCGAGGTCGTGCGCTGCTCGGAGACCGAGCGTCCGGACCTGTTCGCGGCGGCCCGGGTCGGCCTCGGCGCGGTCGGTGTCGTCACCGAGGTGACGCTGCGGTGCGCGGACGCGTTCGTCCTGCACGCCGACGAGCGGCCCGAGCCGCTGGCTTCGGTGCTGGCGCGCCTGGACGCGCGGATCGCGACCAACCGGCATTTCGAGTTCTACTGGATGCCCTACACGGACCGCACGCTGACCAAGGCCAACAACCCGGTCGACGAGGATTCCAAGCCCCGCGGCCGGTTCGCCCGGTGGTTCAACGACGACCTGCTGGAGAACACGGTCATCGGCGCGGTATGCCGCCTGTGCCGGGCGGCGCCCCGGCTCGCGCCCACCCTGCTGCGGACCACCGCCCGGTTCGTCTCGCCCCGCGTCTACACCGAACGCTCCGACCTCGTGTTCACCTCACCCCGCCGGGTGCGGTTCATGGAGATGGAGTACGGCGTACCGCGCGCCGCCATCGGCGAGGCGTTCGCCGGTCTGCGGCGCGTCATCGACGGGCTGGCCCACCCGGTGGCCCTTCCGGTGGAGGTGCGCTTCACGGCGGCCGACGACATCTGGCTCTCGCACGGGTACGGGCGGGACAACGCCTACATCGCGATCCACCAGTTCGTGGGCATGCCGTACGAGGAGTACTTCCGCGCCTTCGAGACCGTGTGCGCCGAGCTGGGCGGGCGGCCGCATTGGGGCAAGATGCACTACCGCGACGCGTCGTCGCTGCGGCCGGCGTACCCGCGCTTCGACGAGTTCCTCGCCGTCCGCGACGCCTGCGACCCGGCGCGGGTGCTGACCAACGCGTACACCGAGCGGGTCCTCGGCCCCTGACCCGCGCTGGGGTGGGTGTAAGTAGGGGCACCCTACAGAACAAAAAGCGTCTGTAGGGTGCCCCTGCTTACATGGGGGAGGTCAGGTCGACTTCTTCGGCGCGGCCTTCTTGGGGGCGGCCTTCTTGGCCGTCGACTTGGTGGCGTTCGCTGCCTTGGTGGCGGTCGACTTGGTGGCCTTGGTGGCCTTGGTGGCCTTGGCCGGCGCGGCCTTCTTGGTGGCCTTGCGGCGCGGCGTGGACGGGTTGGCCCGCTTCTCGGCCAGCATCTCGCTGGCCTGCTCCACGGTGAGGCCCTCGATCGTCTGCCCCCGGCGCAGCGAGGCGTTCGACTCGCCGTCGGTCACGTACGGCCCGAACCGGCCGTCCTTGATGACCAACGGCTTCTCGGTGATCGGGTCGGGCCCGAGCTCGCGTAGCGGTGGGGCGGGGGCCCGGCGCTGGCGCGACTTGGGCGCGGCCAGCAGGGCCATCGCCTCGTCCAGCGTGACGGTGAAGATCTGTTCCTCGGCCTCCAGCGAGCGGTACTCGTCGCCCTTGCGCACATAGGGGCCGTACCGCCCGGCGCCGGCGAAGATCTCCACGCCGTCCGCGTCGTTGCCCAGCGGGCGGGGCAGCGCGAGCAGGCGCAGCGCGTCCTCGAGCGTGACCTCGTCGGGCGACTGGGTCTTCAGCAGCGACGCGTTGCGGTCGCCGGTCGAGACGTACGGGCCGTACCGGCCGGACTTGAGCACGATCGGCTCGCCGGTGTCGGGGTGCTCGCCGAGCTTGCGCTCCCCCGACCCGCCCAGCAGGATCTCCTCGACCTTCTCCGGGGTCAGTTCGTCCGGGGCGATGCCGTCGGGCAGGGAGGCCCGGTCACCCGAACCGCCGTTGCCGTCGTCGACGGTCTCGGCCCCGGGCACGGTGCGCTGGATGTAGGGCCCGTACCGGCCGACCCGGACCACGATGTCGCGACCGGCGTCGTCCTTGAACAGCGGGATGGAGTTCACGCCGCGGGCGTCGATCTCGCCCAGCCGTTCGGTGACCATGCGCTTGAGCCCGCCGCCGCCGGAGATGGTCTCGGACTTGGCGGCGTCGCTGCCGAAGTAGAACGCGCGCAGGAAGTCCAGCGCGGCGGCGTCCCCACCGGCGATCTCGTCGAGCTCGTCCTCCATGGCCGCGGTGAAGTCGAAGTCGACCAGGCGGGGGAAGTGGCCCTCGAGCAGCCCCACCACCGCGAAGGCGAGGAACGACGGGATCAGCGCCTGGCCGCGCCGGAACACGTAGCCCCGGTCCTGGATCGTCTGCATGATCGACGAATACGTGGACGGCCGGCCGATGCCCAGCTCCTCCAGCGCCTTGACCAACGACGCCTCGGTGAACCGCGCCGGTGGCTGGGTCGTGTGGCCGACGGCCTCCAGCGAGTTCGCGGTCAGCGGCTGGCCCTTGGTCAGGTTCGGCAGCCGGTGCTCGACGTCCTCGGCCTCGACATCGGCGTCGTCGGAGGACTCCACGTACGCCTTGAGGAAGCCGGGATCGGTAATGGTCTTGCCGCTCGCGGCGAAGTCGCACTCCTCGTTGGCCGCGGTGACCGCGCGGATGCGCACCGACACCGACGAGCCCACCGCGTCGGTCATCTGGGACGCGATCGTGCGGCGCCAGATGAGCTCGTACAGCTTGAACTCCTCGGTGGACAGCTCGTTGGCGACCTCGCCGGGCGTGCGGAACGTGTCACCGGCCGGGCGGATCGCCTCGTGGGCCTCCTGGGCGTTCTTCACCTTGCCGGTGTACCGGCGCGGCTGCGGTGGCACGAACCGGTCCCCGAAGAGGTCGGCGATCTGCGCGCGGGCCGCGGCCAGGGCGGTCTCGGAGAGGCTCACCGAGTCCGTACGCATATAGGTGATGTAGCCGTTCTCGTAGAGGCGCTGAGCCGTCCGCATCGTCTGGGCCGACGAGTAGCGCAGCTTGCGGGCCGCCTCCTGCTGCAGGGTCGACGTGATGAACGGGGCGTAGGGCCGGCGCCGGTACGGCTTCTCCTCGACGCGGATGACCTCGAACGGCCGGCCCTCCAGGCGGGCGGCCAGCCCGCGGGCCCCGTCCTCGCGCAGGTGGATCACGCCGGCCGACGGCCGCACGGCGCCCGTCGTGGGTTCGAAGTCCTTGCCGGTGGCGACGCGGTCGCCGTCGAGGGCGATCAGCGTGGCCGGGAACGCACCGGGGGCATCCTCGCCGACCTTGCCGTTCTTGGCGGCGAGCATGGCCTTGATGTCCCAGTACTCGGCGGAGCGGAACCGCATCCGTTCGCGCTCCCGCTGCACCACGATGCGGGTGGCCACCGACTGGACCCGGCCCGCGGACAGCGCCCGCCCGTCCGGACCCTTCGGCATGACCTTCTTCCACAGCACGGGCGAGACCTCGTACCCGTAGAGCCGGTCGAGGATCCGCCGGGCCTCCTGGGCGTCCACAAGAGACTGGTCGATGTCCCGCGGGTTGGCCACGGCGTTCTGGATCGCCGCCCGGGTGATCTCGTGGAAGACCATGCGCTTGACCGGCACCTTGGGCTTGAGCGTCTCCACCAGATGCCAGGCGATGGCCTCGCCCTCGCGGTCCTCGTCCGTGGCGAGGAGCAACTCGGCCGAGTCCTTGAGGAGGGTCCTGAGCTTGGTGACCTGCTTGGTGCGGTCTGGGCTGACGACATAGAGCGCCGCGAAGTCGTTGTCGACGTCCACGCCGAGGGTCGCCCACGACTCGGACTTGTACCGGGCCGGCACGTCGGCGGCGTTGCGGGGAAGGTCGCGGACATGGCCGTAGCTCGCCTCGACCACGTAACCGGGGCCAAGGTAGCCAGAGATCGTCTTCGCCTTGGCGGGTGACTCGACGATCACCAGGCGCTGCGACTTGGCGTTCGGCACCTTGCTCCTTTACTCATGACGACACTGCTCATCACGACTGTGCTCTCGACGTCTCCCCATGACGTCATCGTTGCCCGCGTTCGCTGCGCATCACATGCGGGGCTGACGGTTGTCAAACGGTACACGTCCGGTCAACCACTTCCGGCGTCGCGTCGAAACCCGACTAACCTGCCCATATGTGACAGTCGCTCCGCCCTCCCAGGCTAGCTCGACCGAGTGTCTACACCGGCCAGATGCCGGCCGGTGCCTGCTTGGGTGGCTCGCCGATCATTTCGAGGAGTCGTGATATGCGGCGTTTCCCGACAATCCGGTACCAAGGCCGCCCCTCACCGCGGGGGCTGACCAACTGGGCGGGCAGGCCGACCGTGGCCAGGGCGGCCCCGAGCGGCTCACTGGTGTGCTGGTCGCCCCGTCCCAGCGGGAGGGCGTAGGAGCCGGGACCCTCGGACCGGCCCTCGGCCTCGGCCCAGAGGCGCAGGATCCGGCCGTCCAACAGGAGTCCGGGCGGCGGTCGCTTGACCGATCCCTTGGTCCATGCCTGCGCCAAGCCGGTGAGCAGAGCGGAGTACGCGGTCCGCACGCCGATGTGGTCGTCGACGGTGGACACACAGGTGGCCGCGAGGCCCCGCCGCGCGCACTCGGCGACGAGCACCGAGGCGCGCCACGGATGATCGACCACTATCGACACGCGCGCGGTGCCGCCGAGCCGGGTCACGTGGCCCGAGCCGGCCAGCAGACCGGCCAGGTCCCCGGGCTCCGGGGCCGCCGCCTCCGCGCCGAAGAGCGATAACTGTCGGATTACCGACATTGCGGAGCCCGGTCGAACGCCTCGCGGAGCGTCTGCGAGTCCAGTTCGGTGGTGTCGAGGGCGCTGCTCGCGTAGGCCTCGCCCAGCCGGCCAACGACGGCCACGACCCCGTCGTAGAACGCGTCCGCGTCCTGCGTCGGAAGGGCCTGCAGGTCCACGCGGGCCCTCGCGTACGCGTCGCGGGCGCCGGCCAGCGCCCCCTCGAACCGGCGAGCGACATCAGCTCCGCCGTCCACGTCGGGCGTCCCCGCGCTGGCCACGGCGTTCCGCGCCGATTCGGTGGCCGACTCGGCCCCGGAAAGGAGTTCCAGCAGGCCATCGCGGGTCTGGGCCGGCGATGTCGCCGACGACACCGACTGCTGGGCGGACGCGTTGAGGGAGTCGATCTCGCCGCGCCAGGGCTTCAGGGCCGCGCACACCTCGCCGGCCCACTCGTCGGGCGGGGTACCACCCGAACACGCCGCGAGCAGCGCGACCAGGTAGAGGCCGACCATGACGCCGAGCGGCCGGGGCTGTGATGGTCGCCTCCGCCTCGCTCGTGCCTCGCTCGGTCGTCGGCTACGGGCCACGTTGGTCATTTGGCTGGCCAGCATAGCCGTCCGGGCCGCGGCGTGGCGGTATGCGCACGCGCCGTCATCGATCCGGTCGCGGCGATGTCGAGCCGACGACCGGTCGAGGCTCGGTGGATTGATTACGTTGTGGGTAAAACGACGCGGTGCGTACGGTGGCGTGTGGTCCACCATTACCCTCCGACGAGGAGGTTTTGCCATGTCAGGACAGCTCGGCCGCCACGCGCGCCTCGTGGCGGCGGCGCTCGCGGCGTCCGTGATCGGTGCCCTCGCGCTCGCCGTCCCGGCGTACGCCGAGGGCGAGGTGGACGTCAACCTGAGCAGCCTGGACTCGTCGATAGACCCCGGTGATGACGACAACTTCACCGTGCGCCTGCGCAACCGCACCGGGCAGCAGTTCCAACCACTCCGGATGGTCTTCACCGTCAGCCTGGACGGACTCGAACCCCGCCACATCCAGATGAGCGGGTTCGGCAACGGGCTGTTGGTCGAGCAGGGTGGTGGCGGCCAGGTCCGCCTGGTCGAACGGATCGGGCACTTCCTCAACGAACAGGGCCGGCGCAACGACAGCATCAACATCCAGTACCGGATCGCGTTCTCCGACTCGGTTCCGGGCGGACGCGCGCGGGTCACCGCCCAGGCGATCTTCGGCGACCAGGTGCTCGGCACCGATCAGGACGAGATCGAGATCGAAGGACAGCCGGCGCCGACCCAGACCACCGAAGCGCCGCAGACCCAGAGCCAGGGGCCCGTGGTCGAGGCGACCGGGCCGCCGCTGGCTCCGGTTGACGGCCAGCCCGCCGCCTCGGCCAGCGAGGACAGCGGTACGCCGACCTTCCTCTACATCCTCGGCGGCCTGCTCGTGCTCGCCGGCGGCGTGATGCTGTGGCTGCTCTTCCGCCGCCCGCGGCCGGCCCTGGTCGACGGTGTCCCGGCCGGCCCCGACACCGGTCCGTTCATCGCGCCGTCGCGCCTGTCCCATCCGGTCTACCCGCCGCCGGGACCCCGCCAGGCCACACCGCCGACCGCGCCGATCCGGCCCTACGGGTCGGCTCCGCCGACCGCGGCGATGCCACCGCACGTAGCGCAGCACGCGGCCGTCGACCCGTGGGCCGACAGCGCCGAGGACCAGTTCCCCCGCTGACTTTCTTGCCGGTCGCGTCGGCGTCCAGACGCAAGATCGCCACAACTGCCGTGCACTCGTGTGGCCTCACGACGTTTAGGAGACCACGAGTGCCGTGCGGTTGTGGCGATCTTGGCGTTGATGAGGCGACCGCGGCTCAGCGCTTGGCGGGGGTGGCGGGGCGCTTCTGAGCCGGCTTGGGACGCGCCGGCTCCTCGCCCGAGACGGCGATCGGCTTGCGCTTGCTGATGATCACGGCCACGGCGATGACCAGGGCGGCCCCGACGGCGATCGTGACCCGTACCCATGTATTGGCGTCGACGCCGGTGCTGAACAGGATCACGGCCGGGGCGATCAGCAGCGATACGAGGTTCATCACCTTGAGCAGAGGGTTGATCGCCGGGCCGGCCGTGTCCTTGAACGGGTCGCCGACCGTGTCGCCGATGACAGTCGCGGCATGCGCCTCGGATCCCTTGCCGCCGTGGGCGCCGTCCTCGACGAGCTTCTTCGCGTTGTCCCAGGCACCACCGGAGTTGGCCAGGAAGATCGCCATGAGCGTGCCGGTGGCGATGGCGC
>Ga0307415_100000053_pt1 | contig 49897 bp, 38 predicted proteins | sample DK1Cmetagenome_FD_204524 | JGI IMG/M metagenome (GOLD analysis project Ga0307415, IMG submission 204524) | Maize rhizosphere microbial communities from greenhouse at UC Davis, California, United States - DK15-C-2 | ecosystem: Host-associated > Plants > Roots > Rhizosphere > Soil | place: USA... | reverse complement strand
TGGCCGTCGACGGGGACGGCTCCGGGCGGCGGGCCGCCCATCCGGGCCAGGTGACCGTCGCTCAGCAACTGAAACCACATCGCGTGCGGTACCAGCACGTCGGCGACCTCATTGACCTCGGTACCGGCGACGTAGGCGTCCCGGGCCGTCGGCGCCGTGCCCACGCCAGCCCAGACGAGGTCGCGCGCGTGGGCCAGTACCAGGTCACGCAGTGAAGTGAGGTCGGCGCACAGGTCGCGGTCACCGGCGGCGGTGAGCGAGGCCGCCGGTGCGGTGTCGAGAAGGCCGCCCTCCACGGCGAGCGCGGTCGCCGCCGCGCGGAAGTCGCTCGCAACCGCGGCCACCGGCGTCTGCGTGTCCAACGGGAGCGAGAGCGCGCCGGTGAGGGTGCGCCAGTCCAGCGGCAGCTCGGCCGAGACGACCAGACCGACGGGTGGCGCGCCGGGCGGGTGGTGCGCCGACAGCCAACCGGCCGCGATGTCGAGCAGCCAGCCGGGCGGACGCCGGGCCGCGACTCCGAAGGGCCGACCGCGTGGTCCGCACAGAAGCGCCCGCGCGGCCGGCGCGAGCGCGGTAACGGTGGCGTGGCGGTCGCCCATCCGCGGTGCCGCGCCGATCAGGGCGTCGCGCACGCCCGCCTCGGCGAGCCGGCGGGCGATGAGGTCCGGCACGGTACGCACCAGGTCGGCGGGCGTGCCGCCGAAGTCGACCATCAGCAGGTACCCGTCGCCCACGGCGATCGGGCCGGAGACGTACTTCGGGCCGTCGACCTCGCTCGCGGCGAGCCCGCGCATCGACTGCCGTTCGCCGAACCCGGCGATGTCGGCGGACGCGGCTCGCAGCGCCGCCTCCCCGTCGGCCCGGGACGGCGGGTCGAGCGGGGCCCGCACGTGCAGCAGGACGGTCGTCCCGTGCACGGGCTGCGCGAGCAGGCCCCGCTCGATCTCGATCATTGGACTACACCGGTACCGGCGTTCTGACGAAGGGTATGAGGATCGGCGGCACATCGACGCAGACGTTGCACGGTTTCTGGTCGCCGTCGGCCGACCGCTTCACCTCCGCGGCCGCGCGCACGTTCGCCGGCGCCTTGTCCTCCTCGGCGAAGTACACGTGTCCGGGCGGGTTGTCCTTGCCCCACACGTATACCAGATCACCGCCGAAGTCGAACTGCCGCTTGAACCAGTTGCTGTAGACGATGAAGGCGTTCGCCCAGTCCTGCAGCTCGGTGCCCGGTACGAAGATGATCCCGTACCAGAGGCTGGCCGTGCCCACGTAGCGGGCGAGCTGGGCGGTGACGTCGGCCGTCGTGTGCGGACCCTCGAATCGCTTGACCTCGAAGATGTTCCTCTCGTTGGTCACGATGTCGATGCGGAACCCCTGGAAGCCGATGTCCGCGTCGGAGTCGCTGTTGCCGACTTCCCAATCGACGTCCTTGCTGACCGTCGTGCCTCCCTGGAGCTGGTCGTCCCAGAACCGGTCCCACCAGCCCTCGCGGCGCCGGTTCAGCTCGTTGATGGTGAACGCCTGCGCGGCCCGCTCCGGCTGGTGCCCCAGGTACAGGGCCTCGAGGCAATTCGGATCGGCGTTGAGGCAGGCCTCGGAGATGTACCCGCGGGTGCGCAGCGGACCAGTGCCCTGGAAGCACTTGTCGTGCCGCTCGATGCTGTTGCCCGGATCGTCGTCGTCGCAGTCGAACCCGGGTCCGCGCAACGGGGCGAACAGCGAGGCGAGGAGCTGACCGATCACGTCGGACAGCGCGAACCTGCCCTGGGGATCGACGAAATTGACCGGATCGTTGTTGCCGTACACGTACGGGCTGTCAGGATCGGTCTGGCCGATCAGCAGGGCGGCCGGATCCCGGGCGCTGAACCGGCCCACCGTCGTGTCGTACTCGCGGGCCCGCAGGTATACCGAGTCATCGTCGGAGAGCTCACCCCGGTACCCGAAGCCGGGCACGATCAGCGCGGGCTGGTTGGCGTCTTCGGGGTCGCCGAAAACGTCATAGTGGCCAGATTGCGCCCACTCCGCGGTCTCGCTGGTGCGGATCGTGGATCCGTACACGTCCCGCGAGAACGTCGCCGATCCGGCCGGCGAGTCGACCGTGACCCGGCCGTACCCGTACGTGAATTCGGAGTCGTTGCCGGTGAGGATCTGCGGCACCGTGTCGCCGGCGCTCCACGTGAACGCCTGCGTGGCGACCTGCGGCGGCGGGCCGCCCGGGGACCGGGTCGTGTCCACCTTCGTTGGCAGACCGTCCCCGTTGTAGGTGTACCGGGCGGTGCGCGTGACGCCCCCCTTGGTGCGTACCTTGCTCGCGATACGCCCGAACGAGTCGTACGCGACCGTCAGCGTGTCGTACGTGACGTTGAGGGCGGGGTCGCGGCCGGTGCGGGTCAGCAGCCGGCCGGACCGGTCGTAGGTGTAGGCGACGTGCTTCGGTCCGGTGTCGATCGAGACCAGCTCGTCGGCCGCGTCGTAGGCCAGCGTGGACTGCACGCCGGCCCGCTTGATCGTGGTGCGGTTGCCGTTGGCGTCGTAGGCCAGCACGAGGTCTCCCCCGGGCTGCCCGGTCACGTGGGTCAGCTGGCCGGCCGCGTCGTAGGTGTAGGTCAGGTTCTGGCTCGGGCCGACCTGCCGGACGATACGGCCCTCGACATCGCGGGTGAGGGTACTGTCCTGTGTGGACGCACTGCCGCGGGCCTCCTGGAACCGACTGAGCAGCCCGGCGGCGTACGTGTACGCACGCGTCCAGCCGCCCGGCAGCGCCTCGGTGCGGAGCCGGCCGTCGGGGTCGAGTGTGTAGGTCGTGGTACCGGCCCGGGAGTCGGACAGGCCGATCAGCCGGTCGTTGGCGGCATAGGAGTACCCGAGCGTGAGCCCATCCGGGTAGCGCAGGGCCGTGCGCCGGTTGGCCGCGTCGTACTCGAGCGCGAAGACCCGGCCGTCCGGCTGCGTGTAGGACGTGAGCCGCCCGGCGGCGTCGTAGGCGTACCGGGTGGTTCCCGTGCCGTCGGTCATGCTGATGCGACGGCCGGCCGCGTCGTAGCCGAGCGACACCGTGGCGCCGTCGGGCGCCACCCGCCGCACGAGCTGACCGGCCGCGTCGTAGACGAGCCGTGACACCCGGCCGTCCGGGTCGGTGACCGTGCTGAGGTTGCCGGCCGCGTCGTAGGCCTGCCGGACGACCCGGCCGAGCGGATCCGTTGTGGATGTTTGCCGGCCGGCCGTGTCGTACCCGAACCGGGTGACCGACCCGCTGGGCTCGGTCAGCGACGTGAGGTTGCCGGCGTTGTCGTACGCGTACCTGGTGGTCCGCCCGTTCGGGTCGATGGCCTTGATCAGCTGGAACGCCGCGTCGTACTCGACCCGGTTCACCGCGCCGCTCGGCGTCGTGGTGGAAATCTTTTGCCCACGGGCGTTGTACGCGTACCGGGTGATCCCGCCGCGCGGGTTGGTCTCGGTGATCCGCCGGCCGTTCTGGTCGTGCGTGTACCGGGTCACGAGCCCGGCTGGCGTCGTGATGGACGTGCAGTTGCCGTCGGCGTCGTATGTGTACGCGGTGACGCCATCGATCGCGTCGATGACCTTGATGACTCGTCCGGCCGCGTCGTAGGCGTAGGTCCTGGCGTGGCCGAGCGGGTCGGTGATCTTCACCAGCCGGCCGGCGGGGTCGTAGGTGTACGTCGTCGTGTGGCCCAGCGGGTCGGTGCGCGAGATGACGCGGCCGGCCGCGTCGTAGGCGGTCCGCCACACGGCACCGGTCGGGTCGGTGACCGCGACGATGCGGTTGTTCGCGTCGTAGGTGTACCGGGTGGTCCGCCCGAGCGCGTCGGTGGTGGTCGCGACGTTGCCGCGGTTGTCGTAGCTCGTCACGCTCGTGCCGGCCGGTACGGTCCGCTCCGTCTGGCGGCCGTCGGCGTCGTAGGCGTAGCGGATCTGCGTGCCCGCCGGGTCCGTGACGGTGCTGATCCGGCCGAACTGGTCGTAGGTGTACCGGCTCGTGCCGCCGGTCGCGTCGGTGGAGGTGGCCAGGTTGCCGTTCCCGTCGTACGTGTAGGTCGTGGTCCGGTTCAGCGGATCGGTGCTGCTGATCAGGTGCCGGGTGGCGTCGTACTGATTGCGGGTGGCCGCGCCGGTCGGATCGGTGACGGTCAACAGCAGGCCGGCCGCGGAGTACCCGTAGCTGGTCGTCGCGCCGGATGGTTCGGTGGTGGCGAGCACTCGGCCGGCCGCGTCGTACTCGTAGCCGGTCGTGTGCCCGAGCGGCGTGGTGACCGCGGTGGCGCGCCCGGCGTCATCGCGGGCGTACCGGGTGACGCGCCCGAGCGGGTCCGTCACCGAGGCGAGCCGGCGCCCGCTGTCGTAGGCGTAGCGGGTGGTCGCGCCGTTCGGATCCACTGTGGACGTAATGAGCCCGTCGGCCACGGTGTTCGTCGTGGTCGCGCCCGTCGGGTCGGTCACGGTCGTCGGAACGCGGGAGATTCCCGTGTACTGGAATGAGGTCGCCGCGCCGCTCGGATCGGTGATCCGCGTGAGGCGGTCCTGGGCGTCGTACCGGTATGCGGTCACGGCGCCGCCGAGCGCGCTGCTGGCGACGTTGCCCCGGGCGTCGTACGAATACGCCGCGGACGTCCCGCCGAGCGAGGTGACCGAGGTGATCCGTCCGTCGGCGTTGAACGTCTGCTGCGTGGCGTTGCCGTTGGGGTCGGTGAGGCGCACCAGGTGACCAGAGGCGTCGTGCTGGAAGCCGACCCGGGCGTCGGTCGCGGCCACGGTCATCGTGGCGGTACCGGCGTCGGCGTCGTAGGCGATATCGACCGCACCGCCCGGCCCGAAGTCCTGGTGGGACACGCGGCCCTGACCGTCGTAGGTGTTGGTCAGCACGGTCCGCTCCTCGGCGTCGATCACCGAGCGCAGCCGGCCGTCGGAACCGGTCGTGTAGCTCACCGCGAACCCCGGCCCGGAGACGGCCGCGAGCGCGCCGTCCGCGCCGTAGGTGTACCCAACGGCCCGGCCGTCGCTGGCGGCGACCCGCGTGATCCGTCCCGCCGCGTCGTGGGTCAGGTCCAGCCGGTACCCGGCGGAGTGCGCGACCGACGTGAGGCGGTCCTCCGCGTCGTACGTGAACGAAACGCTCACCCCCTCGGCCGTGCGGCCCGTGGCGCGGCCGGACGCGTCGAAGGTCCAGAGGTCGCCGGAAAGGTACCGCAGCGCGAACGTCCCGTCGGCATTGGCGGTGAGGTCGGCGAGCAGGTCCATGGGGCGGGCGAACCCGCCGCCGGTCAGCGACGCGAACGTGAGCGTGCGTCCATCGTCGTCGCGGAACCGCACCGAGCCATCGGCGGCCGGCGTGAGCCGGGCGGCGTACGTGGAGGTCCAGCCCCGGCCGAGGCCGCCGACCGTGTCGTCGAGCGAGTTGTACGTACGCGACCAGCCGAGGAGCGCGATCGGGAAGGTCAGGTCGGCGTACCGACGGGTGTAGTTGCCGGTGGCCGTGCTCACGCCCTCGCCAGCGAACCCGTAGCCGGTGTGCTGTCCGAACAGCTCCACGACCGGGCGGGTGATGATCGGACCCTCGGCGCGGGCAGGCCCGGCGAGTCCGGCGAGCAGGAGGGCGGAGACGGCCAGGCAGGACAGAACTCTTCTGTGTCGCATGCGCTTTCCCCGTTTCGTCATGCGGTTGCTCACGGCCGCGCCGAGGATAGCAGCAAATCTATCGATCTTATGTCCCCACGCTGATGTTGATCATGAGCCCGACTAGACGACAACTCTGTCAAAGTCGTCGTCATTCGCGCCCCTGAAGCGACAACTTTGGCAAAGTCGACGCGATCTTGGGACCGACGGCGCCTCGATGAACGTCAAGGAACCTTCGACGCGCGACAAGTTACTAGAGTTCGATGCTGACACGGGCAAGGACCATGACGGCCAGCAAGGCGATCGCGGCGGTGCCGGTTCTCCACCAGATCCGGGATCTTCGGAGTGCGCTGTTGGCGCCGGGCAGGTCGCCGGCGGCGAACCGCTGCTTTGCCTTCATCCCGTACATGAACGCGACGGCCGCGATCGGCACTCCGAGTAGGCAGACCGGCCCCCCGACAACGCCCGCCAGGATGGGAAGCGCCGACAGGACCAGGTTACGGCCGTACGTCGACGCATGCGCGGCAGGCGCGGCCACCGGTGGCGGCTGGGCGGAGTCGGTGCGTGCCCCTGCCGGGGACGGCGGCTCCGGTATGGGCGACGGCACCGTCGGCGCCGCGGCGGTGGGCGCCTCAGCCGGGCGGCCAGCCGGGGGCGGTGGCTGGGGCGTCGGCGGGCCCAGGGCCCGCGCGGCGGCGGCGGAGACCATGCGGCTGTCATCGTCGACGAGGTGTCGCAACGCCACACGCGCGGCGAGGGCGAGCCCTTCGTGCCGACCCTCCAGCAGGCGCTCGAGTTCGCCAACCGCGCCGGCCCGTACGCCGCTCAGTGGATGTTCGATCGCCTCCTGCAGTAGCGGGGGCAGTGATGCGGGCCTGCTGACCGGTCTGCCGCGGCGGGCGATATGCAGATCACCGCGCAGGTCGAAGATCCACTTACCGGGTGTCTGATTGGGTGTTGATCGTCGAACCCGGTCGTTCACGTAGTCATACAGCTCGTCGAGCCCCACGTAACCGTCCTGGTCGCGGTCGGCATCGCCCGTGTCCAGCCCCTCCACCAGGGCGCTGGTGAACACCGACGGGCCGCCTTCGCGGGTGTCGGTCAACTGCTGGTCCTCGAACGCGTACTCCACCGCGCTGGAGGCGGTGATGACAGCGCGGCCGTGGCCACCGAACTGTTCCTTGATCGAAATGTCGGTGCCGGCACGAGCGATCATCCCGCGGCCGAACGCACCCGCATAACAGCAGTCCAACAACAAGACGATTCGTCGCGACCGGCTGCGGGCCATCCGTCGGTTGACGAAGTCCGCGGCCACGGCCGTCGCCGCCAGCCGGTTGAGCTTGGTGGACGCCGCGGCGAAGTAGAGTTCGCCGTCCTCGTCCTTGACGCCATGGCCGGTGACGTACAGCACCAGCACGTCATCCGGGCTGCGGTCGGTGAAGAAGTCTTCCACCGCCTCGTTGATGGCCGGCGCGGATTCGTTGAGCAGGGTCCGAACGGTGAAGCCACCGATTGCCGGGTCACGGAGAACGCGTGCGAGCTCTTCGGCGTCATGCGCGGGCGCCCGCAGCCGACGCAATCCCGGATCCTGATAGTCGTAGTTCGCCACGATCAAGGCATAGCGGCGGTCAATCGAGCTGGCGACGCTCGGGTGCATGTCGTGGTCGGGTTGGTGCCGCCGTAACCAGGCATCGATGGCCCGGCTCTGTTCCTGTGACGGCCGGCCCGACAGCTCCAACAGGTCCCCGTCGAGCTCGAGCCGCACCGTACACTGCCGACGGTGGCCGAGCCAGCTCGAGACCGCGGTGATGATGGCCGGGAGAAGCGGTGATTGCGCGAGCGTCACCAGTAGCGCACCCACGGCGGCGATCTCCACCGACTTGGCACTCGGCGGCGCCTCCCCGGCCGTGACCGCCTCCACGGGCACGTCGAGCGCCGTCAACTCGTTTCGTAGCTGTATGGCGATCTCATCGAGCTGCTGGTCGTCGGCGTCGGTGTCGCTCACCCGAAGAATCATGCGCAGTGGCTCGTCCATGCCGGGTACCTCTTCAGCGCCGAATCGCCCGTGCACCGCCATGGTAGGAGGGTCGACCTCGGCGCGGTAGGAACGAACAGATAGGCGACACCGACGTTTGATTGAATGAGCCAGGCGCGGATCTGCTCGATCGCCTCGGCCAAGCGCGGTCCTGTTGTCGTTGCACACTGTTCGGGTGATCAGCGACGTCGAAGTCGCGCTGCTCCGATGCCGTGGGGGGGCGCTGACCGGAAGCCTCAGACCTTATTGTCGGTGCCGTTGGGTTGCTCCCGTCCGGCTTGCCGGTCCTGCCACATTCGCCGTGCCCGGCCGCTCAGCCCGCGAGCGCGGTCGGCCGCCCTGGTACCGAGGTGCCGTGCGTGGTCAACGCCGTCGGCGCCCATGGCTCGCACGCGTTGGCCAACGTGTGACTCGAGGGCGTGCTGCACGCCGTCGGAGCCGGCGACGGCCTCGGCGCCCTGACGTGCCAGCTGCCCGGCTACGCCAAACGCGTCGGATGCCCGGTGGGCGGCGCTGGTGGCTATGGCGGTTGCCCTGCGTCCGGCTGCAGCCACCACCGCCGGGTTGCGACGTTCACCGGCGACCGCGGTGTGCGTTGTCTCGTCCGTCAGCTCGGCCGCCCTGGTTTGTAGGGAGGCGCGGACGACGATCGTACCGGCCAGCCGGTCGATAACCGTGCGGCCACGCGGCCCGAGCGCGCTGAGCGCGTTGATCCAAAAGACAAGAATGGCGACGGCCCACAGCATCAAACCAATCGAGAACTGGCCAAGGGCAATGATGAGCAGCGCCACGCTGACGAGGCCGGTTTCCAATCCGCTCGTCATGAGCGCTCGACGCACCGCGAGCCGTCGTGGAAGTCCCGGCGAGCGGGCCATACCGTTGACGCGTGCGTCAACGGTCGCCATGCCTACGGTGCGCCCTCGCCATGCGAGGAACGTCAGGTGATAGAGGAATTGGATCATCGGTAATGCCACGAGCGCACCTAGCAGCGGCAGGGCCAGCATCAGTCACTCGTCCGATGCCGCCGTCATAAGACCGCCTTCGCCGTCGCCACGATGGGTGAACAGTCGGACGAGGCTGGTCCAGCCAGCCTCCGCGGCGACGGCACCGACGTACGCGGGCAGGCCCTTGACCAGTTCCCATAACGCGTAAGCCACCAGCGTCATGCCCGGCACCATGACAATGACGTAGTCGATCACCCACCCAAATGCACGTCGAGGGCTCGACACCTTGACGGAGCTCGCCGCGGAAATGGACGGGTACGGCTCCATGCGTGCCACCCTTCTTTTGCGCATCGGCTTCGAGAGTGTTCCCCAGGACTATTCGCACGAACGCGTTACGTGGCCGAGCATATTGATGGTCATTTCGCTGCGATTCCACGGAACGGGCTCCGATCCTCACGAATAGGCAACTGCGGACGGCCGATTGGCCGCACAGCGCTCTGATCATGGATGGGACGCCACAGACGGCGTAGCGGCGTCCCCATCGTTTGTCGGTTTTCCTCGTCCGTTCGGCCGTGGGCCTCGTTCACGCAGCCCCGGCGGAAGGTCCGTGGTCCTGGCGCGCACCGCGGTTTCTGAGCGGTCAGGTGGCGGCTCGCATGGCTCTCCAACTTGGGGCGGCCGCTCGCGGAGCCGACCCGGGTCAGGCCGGTTGCCGGACCGACTCGAAGAAGGAGATCAGCTCCTCGGCGATGGACTCGGGTGCCAACAGCGGCGCGAAGTGGCCGACGCCATGCAGTTCGCGGACGTGCGGGTCGGGGACGTGCTGGGCGATGTGCTGCGCCGCATCGGCGAAGAACGTGCGGAGCTTGGTCTGTCGTCCCCGCAGGAGCAGGACCGGAGCGGCAACCCGACGGAGCTGCTCGGGGTCGGTCGACCGGGGCCCCGCGTAGGTCGCGTCGTGTTGGAAGAACTGGAGCATCGCCGGGACGGCCCCTGCCCATCGTGCGAAGAAGTCCGTCCCCTTGAGAGCGGCGATCTCGTCGTCGGTGCAGATCCAGGGGGTGAACGCGTGAACCGCATCGACGAGCCGGCCGTCGGCAGCCGCCGTACCCATCTGCTCCACGGTGGCGCGGGTACGGGCGAAGTCGTCTTCTCGCATCACCGAAATCACGCCCGGCTCGTAGGCGGCCACCGCGGCCACAGAGCCGCTGTGGGCGGTCGCACCGAGTACCCACGCGCCGCCGCCCGACCAGCCGACCAGGCTGACCGGTTCGCCGATGCTGTCGACGAACGCGGTGACGTCCTCCTCCAGGCGCGGGGGTGAGTGGTCCGGGTTGTCGCTCGACCGCCCTCGGCCGCGGGTACTCGGCAGGTAGCAGGTGAAGCGGTCGGTGAGGTGGGGCAGCAGCGCCTCCCAGGCAATGTCGCCGTCCCCGATCGCGCCATGGACCAGGACCAGCGGCGGCCCCTGTCCCCGTACTCGTCCGGCGATCTCGGTGCCGTCGGTGGAGACGGCTCTGTGGATCCGGTCCTGAGTCATGGTGGTCCTTCCCGGTCGATTGCCGCGCCGGTGTTCGGCGCGTCCACCGGGACGCTAGGCCGGGCGGCGGTTGCCCGGCATCGGCGCGATTGACCAACCGACGATGGCGGACTACGCGGTTCTGCGTAGCCGCGTCGCCTTCACCGCGTGGCCGTCAACCCGTGGTCGATGGCGTAACGCGCGGCCTGGGTCCGGGAGGTGACATCGATCTTGTGGAAGATGTTCGTCAGGTGCCGGGCGACCGTTCGGTCGCTGATGTGGAGCGCCTCGCCGATCTCCCGGTTGGAGCGGCCGTCCGCCACCAGCGTCAGCACCTCACACTCGCGCTGGGTCAATCCGTCGGGCGCTCCCCGCGCCGGCCAGTGCGCGCCCAAGCGCTCGTACGTCGTTTCCGCCCGCGCGACCTCCGCGGCGGCGGACGCCTCGTCGCCGAGCGCCCGATACGCCTCGGCCAGCCGGACACAGGTGCCGGCGGCGTCGTACACCGCGCCCAGATCGAGCCAGCGCCGACAGGCGTCGCGTAGCACCGCGAGGGCCTCCTCCGCGCTGCCCTCGGCCAGCAGCACCGCACCGCGCGCGGTGGCCGCCATCGCCTCCAGCCCCGATGTTGCGTACATTCCTGCGGTGGCCACGAGCTCGGAAGCGGCCGCCGCCGCGTCATCCAGCCGTCCCACCGCGACCGCGATCTCGACCGCCGCAGCACACAGCGAGGCCCGGCGCAACGGGTCGGTGCCGGCCGCCGCCAGGGCCGAGCGCACCGACGTCGCGGCACCCGCGGGGTCACCCTCCTGGAGCCGTAGCAGCGCCCGTCCCGGTTGCGGGTCACGCCCGCGGGCGTGCGCCTCGGCGTACGCGTCGGCGGCGTCCGGGTCACCGCGCAACCGGCGAGCCTCGGCAACGACGTACCAGGCCTCCGCGGCGTAGTCGATCCGGTTGGCGTCGAGGTCCGCCCCCACCCGCAGCGCCGTCCGCTCGGCCTCGTCCCATTCGCCGCGGAACAGGTGCAGTTGAGCCCGGTGCACCGCGCACAACCCACCGAACGCCACCGCCGCGGGGAATGTGGCCAGCCACCGCTCGGTCAGCTCGACCCAGCGGGTCATCCGGCGGATGTCGGCGACCTCGTGGCAGGCCGCGATGGTGTGGCAGTAGAGGGTGCCGGATGCGAACAGGCCGAGTTCGCCGCCCACAACGGCGACCATCGCCTCGTCGAGAAGCTTCAGCCCATCGACCACGTGACCCGACTTGATCAGGGCGCGGCCTTCGCCGTTGAGGCCCAAGGCCACCAGATCGGGCTGGTCGAGCCGGCGGCCGAGGCCCTGGATCCGGCGAGCCGCGTCCACCGCCGCGGCCGGTTGCCCGGCCTGGAGACTCGCCTCCACCCCGCTCAGAAGCAGCAGGTACCCGTGCACCGGGCACTCCGGAATCCCCTCCAGCAGACGCGCGGCGCGGCCGATCCAGCCCATACCCTGCGGCTCGTCGCCTCGCCCCAGGTGGAAGATTCCCAACACCATGGCGGCCCACGCGGCCTCGACCGGTCGGGAGTCGGCCAGGAAGGCGTCGCACGCGGCGGCGCTCAGCCGCAGGTTGTCATCGATGCGGCCGAGCCACCACGCGGCATCGGCGTAGGCGGCGAGGTCGTCCGCGGTGAGTCCCCCGGTGGCGACCGTATCGAAGTGCGCCGCGGCGGTACGCCAGTCCCGTGCCGCGTAGGCCAGCCGGGCCTGAGTCAGCTCGTTCCCGTGGTCGTCCACGCGCCGCCCTCCGTCGGTAGACAGAAAGGCTACCGAGGGCGCAGGTTGGGTCGCCACAAGTACCCGAAATCCGGCCTAAAGCCGACGGGCGAGCCACCGGTAGCAGGGCTCCACAATCCTGCGAACACCGGCCCGGTCGGGCGGAGCGCGCCGGCCGGAATCTGGGCCGAGCTGGCCGACACACCCGTGAGGGCGCGCGTTACGCCGGACAACAAAGCGGTCCCGGGCCGCGTATCCGGCGACCCGGGACCAACCAATGTCTGCGGGAGTCGAACCCGCGACTCTCGGATTGCGAGTCCGATGCTCTGCCAACTGAGCTAAGACGTTGGCGCCGCCACGTGTCACGCCAGCGACGTTTAAGGGCACCACTGCGTTCCTCAATACGCGCGCTCTGCCGTTAAGCCAGGCCGCCAGGGAGAGGCGGCCACGAGATTCGAACTCGTACCTCGCGTAGCTGGTGGTGTCCGCTCGATCTGGCGATCGACGGCAATGCTGAGTCTGGGACGAGAATCTGAGCTTGCCGCACCCGGGGCCTCTGCTGGTTGGGCTACCGGCGCATGGGTGCACCGGGCGGGATTCGCACCCGCACTTGACCGGGCGTTCGTGTGACATTGAGTTGTGAGGTTGAGTCTGCGTCCCACCCCCGAAGGGGTGCGTCTCTATGCTACCCGAACAGGTAGCCGAGGATCCTGTCGCCGATCTTCTGGTCGGTCACCGGCGTGGAGTTGGCCGACTCGCGCGCGACCTTGACCGCCTCGGCCAGCTTGACTACGCGAGCCTTCAACTCGTTGACCCGAGCCTGGGGCAGGGCGCCGGAGAACTTCATCGTCGTCCAGTAGCCGACCAGCACGTCCTCGAAGTACATCTCGACCTGGGCGGGGTGCTTGTCGGTCGCCTCTGCCTTGACGTGGTTGCGCGGCACCTTCTTCGACCGGGTGGTCTGGGTCGGCGCGGTGGCGTACGCGTCGCTCGCCTCGTCGTAGGCCCAGGTGTCGGCCGGGTCGAGGACGGGCAGCTTGCCGACGAACGTGTGCAGGTCTGTGAGCTGCTTCTCAAGGAAGAGCAGGTACGTCACCGGTACCTCGGCCGCCAGCACGGTTCCGTCCACGACGATGTCCGCCTTGGCGACGCAGTTGCCCGTGTCCTTGGTCAGGGTGACGTCGAAGAGGCGCGTCAGCGCGACCTGCACGTCCTTGAGCACCTCGGCCGCCCGGACCTGCACCCGGGTCGACTCAGGCGGTAGCTGCTCGCCCTCCTCGTCCTTGGGCTTGTACGTCCGGGAGATGCCCGACAGGAGGGCGGCCTTCTGGAGCTGGTGGTGGGCCGCGGTGACGTCGGCGTGCGTGCGCGACTTGACGCCCTTCTCCAGCGCGATGATCTGGTTGAGCTGAGCCTGTGCCACCCGTACCCTCCCCGCAGTGCCGTGCGCTCCCTCACCGGGAGCCGGATCATGACGGTAGACCGGACGACGCACGTCTGGCAATCAGATTCGGCGGCCCATCCCGCGCGGAGGCATCCATCGCAGCGCTGCGTCATGGACCGGGTTGGGCGATGTCGCTTGTGGATGGTGGCAGCGAATGCCCGGGCCGGTGCGCTATCGGCCCGGTGCGGACGTGGTGTCCGCGCCGTGGGCCCACACGAAGTCCCGGATGCCCCGCCGGGTGAGCATCCGTCGCTGGTACGCGGGGAAGGCCGGCAGCGCCTGTGCCGGCCCGATGAGTTCCGGGTGCTCCAGCGGGTGGTCGCGTCCTTTCGTCCGCAGGACCAGGTGGCCGGTCGCCATGGCGTTGCGGACCCATTGCGACCGGATGCCGTACAGGACGGCGATGACGAACCCGTCGCCGAGCGGATACGCCGAGACCGGATTCCGGTACTCCCGGCCGCTGACCCGGCCCACATGCCGCACGATGGAGTAGGCGCGGACCGACCGGCCCGAGATGGCTAGGAAGAGACGATTCGCCACGGCCTTGACGACGTCCCGCCGGCCCGATGCTCCCACCTTTCACACTCCGTTCCGGCGGCTTCCAGCGCCCGCTGCACCGTCACCGCGAGCATATCGGCGCGTTCCGGTGTCGGAGGAGCAGCTCGAAGTACCGCCGTGACACCAACCGGTGGCGTCGCTCGCCGGCCGGATCGGCGTGGGCCAAGGCCGAGCAACTCCTCCGTACCGGCGATGAAGCGGCGAGCCGAAAGTTTCGGGTCGATACCGCAAACTCATACCGATCATCGTCGCCGTGGCGGGCATGGTTGTCGTTGACCGACGCAGTAGTACTGGGTATCGTCACACGACAGATGTCACACGACGAGGGTCATCGATATCGGAATGTTTCCGGAACACCAGCGTGAGGGCGCTCTCGACGGGGCCGCGGCTCGTTCCTGAGCCCGATATGAAGAGACTCCGCCACCACGCGGTGCCCGGACGGTACACGGTCACCGTCATTCACCGCGGTCACTCCGACCGCCGGCAGTTCACGACATCCGTATGGAGGGCCGCGTGAAGCGCGTCATCACCACCGCAGCCATCTTCGCCGTAGCCGTGCTGTTGGTCGGCGGCTGCACACCAGGATCGAACACCAACCCCGGATCGTCGGACTCGAAGTCGTTCGAGTTCTGGTCCTTCACCGCGATCAACCAGAAGCGCCAGGTGAACCTCTACACGACGAAGCACCCGGACGTGCAGATCAAGCTCACCGAGGTGGGCAGCACGACCGAGACGGCCCAGGCCCTCACCGCCGCGCTGGCCGGTGGCAAGGTGCCCGACCTCGTGCTGATCCAGGGTGACGACCTGCCGAAGTTCATGCAGTCCCCGGACAACTTCATCGACCTGGCCACCCTGGGCGCCGACACGATGAAGGGCGACTACCTCGAGTGGGTCATGAAACAGTCGGTCACCGAGGATGGCAAGATCATCGGCATTCCGACGGATGTCGGCGGCATGGCGATCGCGTACCGTACCGACCTGTTCAAGGCCGCCGGTCTGCCCACCGATCGTGCCGAGGTGTCCAAGCTGTGGCCGACCTGGGACGCGTTCATGGAGGTCGGCAAGCGGTACGTCCAGAAGACCGGAAAGGCGTTCGTGGACAACACGTCGACGAGCGTCTTCTTCCAGAACGTCAACCAGGGCTCGGAGCGCTACTACGACGCGAGCCGCAACCTGTCGTACGACAGGAACCCACAGATCAAGGCCGCGTTCGACCTGGCGCTGAAGATTCACACGTCCGGCATCACCTCCAAGATAACGTCGTGGTCGCCCGGCTGGACCGCGGGCATGGGCAAGGGTGCCTTCGCGACCATGTCCGCGCCGTCGTGGATGCTCAACGCGATCCGTACCAACGCCCCCAATACGTCCGGCAAGTGGGACGTCGCCACCATCCCGCTGGGCTCCGGGAACTGGGGCGGCAGCTACCTCGCCATCCCGAAGCGGGCGAAGAACCCGCAGGCCGCCTGGAACTACGTCAAGGAGATGCAGTCGCCGGCCGGCCAGCTCGAGCACTTCCTGGCGCAGGGGGCGTTGCCGACGACGCCGTCGGTGTACTCGGACCCGAAGCTCCTGGCCGCGACCGACAAGTTCTTCTCCAACGCGCCGATCGGCCAGATCTACACCCAGTCCGTGGTGGGTATCAAGCCCTTCTACATCGGTCCGGAGGACGCCACCATCGGCAGCGAGCTCATCAACACGATCATCAGCGTCGAGCAGGGCGAGGTCGCCCCGGACAAGGCGTGGGACACCGCGATGACCAACGTCAAGAACGCCCTCCGCGGCTGAACGGACGACTGATGGGCGGCGGCCGGGGTGGGCCCGGCCGCCGCCCGTCGGGAAGGTGACCGCCGTGACCACCATGCTGACCCCGGCCGCGGCTGCGGATGCCGCCGCCCCGCCCACCCGGCAGCGCCGCATCAAGCAGGGCCGGCGCGAGCGACTGGCGCCCTACGCGTACGTGACGCCGTTCTTCGTGCTGTTCCTCATCTTCGGCCTCTTCCCGCTGCTGTTCACGTTCTACGTCGCCCTGTTCGACTGGGATCCCATCGGCGAGCGTCGTTACGTGGGGCTGGCCAACTTCTCCGAGCTCCTCAACGACCCGCGCTTCTGGGGCGCAATGCGCAACACGTTCAGCATCTGGGTGCTGTCGACGGTGCCGCAGTTGCTGCTCGCACTCGGCATGGCCCACGTGCTCAACCACGTACGGCTGCGGGCGGCCACGTTCTTCCGGATGTCGGTGCTCGTTCCCTACATCACGTCCGTGGCGGCGACGACCATCGTCATCGCCCAGCTCTTCGACCGCGACTACGGCATGCTCAACTGGTTCATCGGGTTGCTGGGCTTCGAGCATGTCGACTTCACGGCGTCGGTGTGGGGCAGTCACATCATGATCGCCGTGATGATCGGCTGGCGGTGGACCGGATACAACACTCTGCTGTATCTCGCCTCGCTGCAGTCCGTGCCTCGCGACCTGTACGAGGCCGCCGCCGCGGACGGCGCGAACGGCTGGAAGCAGTTCCGCCACATCACCATCCCCGCGCTGCGGCCGATCATCGTGTTCACCGTCGTCACGTCGACGATCTACGGGCTGCAGACCTTCACCGAGCCGCTGCTGGCCAACGCGGTGGGTGGACTCACGTGCGGAGCGGCCCGGCAGTGCCAGACCCTGACCCTCTTCCTCTACGAGCAGGGCTTCGGCCGGTTCCACTTCGGCTACGGCGCGGCCGTCGGCGTCGCGCTCTTCGTGTTGGTCGTGATCTTCGCCGGGATCAACTACCTGCTGATCACCCGCATCCGCCCGGAGCGTCCATGAAGGCCACATCCTCGACCGCCGTACCCGCACGCCGCCGCCGGCGCCGGCTCAACCGGGTCCCGTTCGTGGTGTACGTGCTGCTCGGCGTCATGGTGTTCGTCAGCGTGTTTCCGCTCTACTGGATGTTCGTGGTGTCCACGACGGACTCGGCGACCGCGACGAGCCTGCCACCGCACGTCCTGCCCGGCGACAACTTCTTCCACCTGGCCGGCCTGGTCTTCGACACCGTGCCGTTCGTGCAGGCGCTCCTCAACAGCCTCATCATCGCCACGGTGATCGGAGTGGGCTGGGCGTTGCTGTCCGCGCTGGCCGGGTTCGCCTTCGCCAAGCTGTACTTCCCGGGCCGCAACACGTTGTTCATCATCGTCGTACTGACCATGACGGTGCCCCTCCAGCTGGCCATCATCCCGCAGTACCTGATCATGTCGAAGCTCGGGTGGGTGGACACCCTGCAGGCGGTCACCGTCCCCGGGCTGGTGAGTGCCTTCGGCATCTTCTGGATGCGCCAGCACATCGGCAGCACCATCGACGACCAGCTCATGAACGCCGCCCGCGTGGACGGCGCGACGACCTGGCAGATCTTCTGGCGCATCGCCTTCCCACTGGTCCGCCCGGCGGCGTTCGTCCTGGGCCTGTTCGGGTTCGTCACCGCGTGGAACGACTTCCTGTGGCCGTTCATCGTGCTGAAGTCCCCGGACCGGTACACCGTCCAGATCGCCATCAAGGCGCTGCAGAACAGCCGGGACATCGACCTGGGCCTGGCCATGTCCGGCTCCTTCCTGGCCACGCTGCCGCTGCTGGTCCTGTTCGTCTTCGTCGGGCGGCGCCTGGTGCAGGGGATCATGGAAGGGGCATTCAAGGGTTGACGAGCTCCAGTCCCGGCTCCCGGGCCCGCGTGGTGCTGCCTCCGGTGATCCGCTCGGGTACCGCCCTGCCGGGCGGCGACCGGCTCGGCACCGACCATCCCGATGTCGACGTCACCAGCGGCGTGATCACCAGCCGCGCGGCGACCACGGTCGGCGCCCGCGTCACGGTGGCGGCCGGGCTCGAGGCGACGGACACGTTCGACATCACGGTGCTGCCGGCGAACGCGCCGACATTGCTTGTCGGCACCCGGCGTCCGGACGCAAACCCGGCGGTCTACGGACCACGCATCGCGTTCAGCCTGCACCTGGCGCTGGCGACGCCGGACGGCGCGATCACCCGGCTCAACGACGACCGCGGCGTGCTGTTCCCCCGCGCGGTGCCCACCGAGCACGTCGACGTCCATCGCGTGCGTACCCTCACCGATCCGTGGGTGTTCGCGGCCCCCGGTGGCTACGTCGTCGTCGCCTCACCCGCGCTGCCGGACGGCTCGCCGGAGCTGTCGGCCGCCTCGGCGGTGCTGCTCTTCGAGTCCCCGGACCTCATCAGGTACGAGGAGATCGGGCTCGTCCGGGTGGCCACCGGCGGCGGCGTGCGGCGGCCGCGCGGGGTGTATGACCAGGCGCGCGCACAACTCGTGCTGTGGTGGACGGATGACGAGGGTCAGGCGTGGTCCTCGCGCGCGGCCGTCCTACGTGGACCGTGGGCACCTCCGGTCGCGGCGGCACCCGTGGTACCCGTGCCGCCCGTGCCGGACGGGTCACCCGGTCACGTCCTGACCTGCGCCCTGCCGCTCGGCGAGGCCGACGCGGTGCGGTTGCGACGCCGGTTCGGGCGCATCCGCAACGTCGCCGTCGACGTCCCGCCGCTCGAGACGACGGCCGGGGCGGCGCCCCGCGAGATGCCGTGGGCGCGGCTGGCCTACGACGACGGCTCGGCCGCGCAGCGCCCCGTCGACTGGGACCCCGACAGCCTCGCCGGTGTCGGCTGGGACCGGGCGGGCGAGTACGTGGTGACCGGCACGGTACGGCAGCGGGTCTATCCATTCCCCTTCATCGCCGACCGCGCCGATCCCACCGTGCTCGCCTACCTGGGCCGGTACTACCTCATCGCCACGGACGACCCCGATGGCAATTGCGTGGCCACGAGCCGGTTGGCGATCCGCGTCGCGGACAGCATCGCCGGGCTCGCCACCGCGCCGGACCACACCATCGTCGAGGTCGGCCCCGCGGATATCGCCGGCTGCTTCTGGGCGCCCGAGCTGCACGTGATCGGGGGACGCCTGCACTGCCTGTTCGCCCCCTGCGTCGGCGCCGCGGACTGGACGAGGGTGCGCTGCCACACGATGCGGCTGCGGGACGGCGGCGACCCGGAAGTCGCCGCCGACTGGGAGCCGCCGCGGCCGGTGCTCCAGGCGGATGGTTCGCCCCTGCAACGTGACGCCGGGCACCCGGGGCTCAGCCTCGACATGACCTATGTCGAGGACGGCGGTCGCAGCTACGTCATCTGGTCCCAGCGGTACATCACGGACCGCATCGGTGACGCCGAGCTCTGGATCGCGACGATCGATCCCGCCGACCCGTGGCGGCTGACCAGCGATCCGGTCCGTATCGTCACCGCCGAGTACGGATGGGACCACGAGGTCGCCGAAGGGCCGTTCGCGCTGCGGCACGGGGACCGTCTCGTGGTCACCTACTCGGGATCCGCGGTGGGGCCGACGTACGCGGTCGGTGCGATCGAGGCGCGTAGCGGTGCCGACCTGCTCGACCCGCGTACCTGGACCAAGGCGCCCACGCCCGTGCTCGGTACCGGCAGCAACTTCACCCAATGGGGACCCGGTCACAACACGTTCAGCCGCGACGAGGACGGCCTCGAACTCGTCGTCTTCCACGCGCATCCCACGCCCACCACGCGCGGGCGGTGCGCGGCGCTGCGACGCATCCACTGGGCCGCCGACGGGCACCTGGTACTCGATCAGCGACCCGACGAGGAGGTGGCGCCACACCTGCGCCGGGTTCGCGCGGTCGTACGCGTCGCGCCCGCGGATGCGGGGTGAGCCGATCACGTCGCTATTCCTGGGCCTTGCCTCCGGTGATACGGGACACGACGAGTGCGATGAGGATGATGACGCCGTTGAGCGCGCCGATCCACTGCGCCGGTACGCCGGCGAGTGTCAGCACATTTTGGATCATGAAGAGCAGCAGGATGCCGGTGAAGGCGCCGAACATCGTCCCCTTCCCGCCGTTCAGGCTGACGCCGCCGATCACGGCGGCCGCGAAGACGGTGAAGATGGCGCCGTTGCCCTGGGACGCGGCGACGGAGGCGAGCCGGCCGGAGAGCAGGAGGCCGCCGAGCGCGGCGAGCACACTCGCGCCCACCAGAGCGGTCCACAGCACCCGGTCGGTGCGGATGCCGGCGGCTTTGGCCGCGTCGACGTTGCCGCCGATCGCATACAGGGAGCGCCCGAAGCCGGTGTAGCCCAGCAGGACGATGCCGCCCGCGAACAGTGCGACGCAGATGAATATGGAGGCGGGGACGCCGAGCCAGACAGCGGTGCCGAGGTACATCATCGACGTGGGGAGGTTGAAGAAGGTCTGGCCGCCGGAGATGCCGGTCAGGAGTCCACGCAGGACGATGAGCATCCCGAGTGTGACGATGAAGCCGTGCAGGCCGAACCGGACGATCAGCGCCGCGTTGGCGACGCCGATGAGGGCGCCGACGGCCAGCGTGATCGGTATGGCCCAGGCCCCGGGCAGCAGGCCGGTGCCGTGCCCGGCGCCGACCGCGACCGTCATCCACGCCGCGACTCCCGGGGCGAGGCCGAACGTGGATTCCAGTGACAGGTCCATCTTGCCGGCGAGGAGGACCATGGTCTGGGCCAGGACGAGCAGCGCGATCTCCGCCATGGTCTGGGCGATGTTGATGAGATTGTTGGGCTGCAGGAAGACCGGGTTCACGATCTGACCGACGATCGCGATGAGCGCGATCGCCGGTACCAGGGCCAGGTCCCGCAGCCGCGCGATGGCCTGCCGGCCGATGGTGCGGCGCGGGACCGGGCCGGGCGTAGCGGTGGAGTCCACCATCGAGGTGTTCCTTGCGGTCACGGTCTTAGCCATCGACGGTCAGCCCTTCCATCGCGGCCACGAGGTCGTGGTCCCGCCAGCCGCTGGGCACCTCAGCGGCGATGCGACCCTGGACTACCACCAGGATCCGGTCGCAGATGCGCAGATCGTCAAGCTCGTCGGAGGCGACGAGGACTCCGGTGCCCGCGCTGGCGACCTGGTCGACCTTGTCCAGGAGAAACTCCTTCGACCGGACGTCCACGCCCGCCGTCGGTGTGATGAGGACGAGCAGGCGCGGGTCGTTGGCGAGGGCGCGGGCCATGACGACCTTCTGCTGGTTGCCGCCCGAGAGCCCGGAGACGGGTAGGTCCGGTCCGGGCGCCATGATGGCCAGGTCGTCGATCAGTCCGGTGGCGATGGCGTCGCGACGCCGGGTACTGACAAAGCCGGCCGAGCCGAGCCTGTCCGGGATCGTCAGCGTGGCGTTGTCGGCGATCGACATACCGGGAACCAGGCCGTGACGGTGGCGGTCCTGGGGTACGAACCCCAGGCCGCTGGACAGCGCGGCGCCGACGTCTCCGGCTCGGGGTCGTTGGCCGCCGACCCTGACGGTGCCGGCATCGGGCCGGCGAAGCCCGACGATCGTTTCGGCGACCTCGGTCTTGCCGCTGCCACCGGAGCCGGCCAGGCCGACGACCTCGTTGGACCGGACCTGGAATGAGACGTCGTCGAATACGCCAGCGAGGGACAGGCCCGCCACGTCGAGGATCACGTCGCCGGCCGGTACGGCGCGCAGGCGTGGGCTCTGGAGCGTGGTGGCTTCGCCGGTCATCGCGGCGATGAGCGCGCCGCGCGGCAGGTCGGCCACCGGAGCGGTGACGATGTGTCGGGCGTCGCGGAAGACGGTCACCATGTCGCAGATCTCGTAGACCTCCTGCAGGTGGTGGCTGATGTACAGGAATGTCACGCCCTGGTTCTGAAGTTCACGGATGTGCGCGAACAGCCGGGTGATGGCGGCGGCGTCGAGCTGAGCGGTCGGTTCGTCGAGGATGATGAACCTGGCCCCGAACGACAGGGCCCGAGCGATCTCGACGAACTGGCGCTGCTCGACGGTGAGCACCTTGGCCTTCGCCTCGACGTCGACGTCGACCGACCATACGGCCAGCAGGTCCCGCGCCCGGCGCCGCAGCGCGGGCCAGTCGATCAGCCCGCCGCGGCCGCGGTCGTACCGGTTGAGCAGCAGGTTCTCGGCCACGGTCAGCTCGGGAATGATGGTGGACTTCTGATAGACACAGGCGACGCGACGTCGCCATGCGTCGCGGTCGGCCAGGCGTGGCGCCGCGGCGCCCGCGAACCTCACCATCCCGGCGTCCGGGCCCTGCAGCCCGGTCAGGATCGCGACCATTGTGGACTTCCCGGCGCCGTTGCGCCCGACCAGGGCGTGGGTTTCGCCCGGGCGCACCACGATGCCGGCCCGGTCGAGCGCAACGGTGGGGCCGTACCGTTTGGTGATCTCCCTTGCCTCCACCACGGGCGGACCGGGCCGGGTCCGCCCGGTGTCGGTGAGGGAGGATGGCGCCTGCGCCGCAGGCACCTCATCGCCGCTCATGCGCCGGTCTCCGCGAGTGTCAGCCGATGTTGTTGCCCCACAAGGACTTGTCGTCGGGTTTGAGGCTCGACACGCCGCCGTAGGCCAGGCCGTCGCGGGTCACCAGCGGTGCGGAGAGCTGGTCCTCGAGAACGCCGGCGCGGACCTGGATGATCGTGCTGTCGTGGTCGGTCGGTCCGGGCTGGAACGCCTTGCCTTCGATGGCCGCTTTGACGTAGTAGAGGGCGTATTTGGCGTAGAGGTCGGCCGGTTGGGAGACGGTCGCGTCGATGTTGCCGGCGGCGATGTCCTGCAGCTCCTTTGGTATGCCGTCGTTGGAGACGACGAAGACGTGCTTGGGGTCGTCGGGTGGGGTGAGCAGCCCGCGCTGTTTCAGGAGCTGAAGGGTGCCGGCCAGGGCGAAGCTGGATTGCATGTAGACGCCCTTGACGTCCGGGTGCTCGGTCAGGCGGATCTGCAGCTTCTGCGAGGCGAGCGCGCCGTCCCAGTTGGTCGCCTCACCGAAGACCGTGATGCCGGGGTAGCTCGTCTTCATGCATTCGTTGAACGCCTCGGTGCGGTCCCGCCCGTTGATGGATGCCAGGTCGCCTTGCAGCATCACGACCTTGCCGGCGCCCTTGAGTTTGGTGCCGAGGAATTGGCACGCCTTCTCGCCGTAGGCGCGGTTGTCGGCGCGCACGACCATGAACACCTCGCCCTGGTCGGGGCGGGTGTCGATGCTGACGACGGGGATCTTCTTGGCGGCCAACGACTGCAGGGTCGGGGCGACCGCGGCGGTGTCCTGCGGCGCCATGGCGATGCCTTTGACGCCCTGACTGATGAGCGTCTGCACGTTGGACGACAGTTTCGCCACGTCATTCTGGGAGTTGGTCGTCTTCAGTTCCAACCCGAGCTCGGTGGCGTATTGGGGCGTGTACCTGATGTAGGAGTTCCAGAAGTCGGTGTCCGACCGCGGGTAGTCGACACCGACCAGCGGCGCGGCCCGGCCACCGTCCCCTGTGGAGCCATCATTGCCGGAGCAGGCGGTGAGCCACGCGGCGGACACGATGACCGCTGCGGCCGTGGCGATTGTTCTACGTTTCATGACGGCTCCTGTCAGCAGGATATTGATCTTGGTGCTTCCATTGGTGGCCGGCCGGGAAGCGGTAGGCGGCGATCGACTCGGCGTGCATCCGCGCGCCCATGCCCGGGGACAGAGGCGCCATGTACCGTCCACGCCGGATTACCACGGGATTGACGAAGTGCTCATGCAGGTGATCGACGTACTCGATCATCCTGTCGTCGACGGTGCCGCTGACGGCGACGTAGTCGAACATGGCCAGGTGCTGCACCATTTCGCACAGGCCCACCCCGCCGGCGTGGGGGCAGACCGGTACGCCGAACTTCGCGGCGAGCAGCACGATCGCGATGTTCTCGTTGACCCCGGCGACCCGCGTGGCGTCCAGCTGCAGGACATCGATGGCCTCGGCCTGCAGCAGTTGCTTGAACATGACCTGGTTGTGACAGTGTTCGCCCGTGGCGACCCTTATCGGCATGACCGCTCGGCGGATCGCGGCATGGCCGAGGATGTCGTCCGGCGAGGTGGGTTCCTCGATCCAGTAAGGGTCGTACGGCGCGAGAGACGCGAGCCAGGCGATCGCCTGGTCGACTCCCCACGCCTGGTTGGCGTCGATGGCGATCCGGATGCCCGATCCCACCGCCGCGCGGACCAGCGCCATCCGCCGTATGTCGGCGTCGTTGTCCGCGCCGACCTTGAGCTTGATCAGATTGAAGCCGTCGTCGACCGCCTCTTTGGACAGCCGGACCAGTTTGTCGTCGCTGTAACCGATCCAGCCCGGTGTCGTGGTGTACGCCGGGTAGCCGTGGGCGAGCAGGTCCCGCTGCCGCGGTGCCCGTCCCGGCTGCGCGCGTTGGAGGATCTCCAGCGCCTCATCGGGGGTGAGCGCGTCCCGCAGGTACCGGAAGTCAATGAGGCGGACAAGCCGCTCCGGTGACATGTCCGACAACAGCCGCCAGAGCGGCTTGCCTTCGCGGCGGGCGGACAGGTCCCAGATCGCGTTCACTATCGCGCCGGCGGCCATATGGACGGCGCCCTTGTGCGGGCCGAGCCAACGCAGTTGGCTGTCGCCGGTCAGTCTCTCCGAGAACGCCCGCATGTCGCCGAGAACGTCATCCACAGGAAGGCCAATCACGAGCGGGGCCAACGCCTGGATGGTGGCCACCTGCACGTCGTTGCCGCGTCCCACGGTGAACGCCAGCCCGAACCCCTCCTGTCCACCGCTCGTGCGGATGGTCACGTAGGCCGCCGAATAGTCAGGTTCCCGGTTCATCGCGTCGGAGCCGTCGAGGTCACGGGACGTGGGGAATCGGACGTCCACCGCGTCGACGGCGCTGATCAACTCGGTCATGACGACCCGCCCCGTCCACTCGGGGGTCCGGTCGGAGGCGGTGCCCCCATCCGCCGCGACGGCGTCCCCTCGGCCCCGAACCACGCCCTCATGGGATGTCTTTATAGCCCTTTGTGAATGTGAGGTCTAGACGCAGCTTGGAATCACGCGATCTACCAGCGGTTTTGCCCGTCCGTGGCGGTGCCGCCCATGCGCGGTGAAAGATCTGAGTACCCAGACATGGGATTGCTTGCTACGGTTGGTTGACGCGGAACGCCCGCGATCCGTGGGTCCTGCGGTGCGGGAGAACACACGACATGTCGCTGACGGACAAGGCGATGACGCGCATCCGCGAGCTCATCCAGTCCGGTGAGCTGCTGCCTGGCTCCCGACTTCCGCCCGAGCAACAGCTCGCCGCGGAGCTGGGTGTGGGGCGCAACATCATGCGCGAGGCGGTTCGGGCGCTCGTGGCCGCCCGCGTGCTGGACATTCGGCGGGGCAATGGCACCTTCGTCACCAGCCTCCAGCCGCGGGTTCTCCTGGACGGAATCGGCCGCGCGGTCGAACTGCTGCGGGGCGACACGATGCTCGAGCTGACCGAGGTGCGCCGGCTCTTCGAAAGTGCCGCCACGGGCCTGGCCGCCACACGGATCTCGCGGGACCAGCTCGCCGAGGTCAAGGGCCACCTCGACGCCATGCGCGCGGCGGCCGACGATGTGGAACTGCTCAACCAGCATGACGCCGCCTTCCACCGCGCGGTCGTCGCCGCGACCGGCAACGAGACCCTGTCAACGGTCCTGGACGGCATCTCCAGTCGGACGTTGCGGGCGCGGGTGTGGCGCGGGCTGATCGACGTCGACGCCGCCGGACGGACGCTGCGCGAACACGAGGCGATCTACGTGGCGCTCGCCGCCGGCGATGCCATCCAGGCCCAAGCGGCCGCCCTGATGCACATCACCACCACCGAGACCTGGCTCCGCGATCATCTGGCGGAGGATCGGCAGGAGCCGGCTGACCCGGATGACAGCGACGCACCCTGATCGTCGGTGGTCCTGAGTTGTCTCGACCCTGCGACGTCTCGACCCTGCGACGTCTCGACCCCCCGACGTCGATGGCCCCCGGGTGCTGCCGGGGAGCGACGTATTGACTACTCCCTATCAATCCATCTAACGTATGACGTCTCACGAGTATCCGCCTGAGGGTGCCCGAGGCCGTAGTTGTGCGCTGCTTGGAGAAGCACGATGGCAGAAGTGACGCGAAGGAAACTTCTCTCGGCCGGGGCGGCTGGGGCGGCGGCCGCGCTGCTCCCGGCGGGGTGGACCGCGGTCGCCCGGACCGGCTCGGCGGCACCGCCTGAGGTGCTGGCGGCCAACGACCTGGCACTCTGGTACGACGAGCCGGCGGGCTCGGACTGGTTGCGGGCGCTGCCGATCGGCAACGGACGCCTCGGTGCCATGGTCTTCGGCAACATCGACACGGAGCGGCTACAGCTCAACGAGGACACCGTCTGGGCCGGGGGCCCGTACGACTCCAGCAACACCCGCGGCGCGGCGGCGCTACCGGAGATCCGGCAGCGCGTCTTTGCCGACCAGTGGAGCCAGGCGCAGGATCTGATCAACCAGACGATGCTCGGCAACCCGGTCGGGCAGTTGGCCTATCAGCCCGTCGGTAACCTCAGGCTGGCCTTCGGCAGCGCCAGCGGGGCGTCGCAGTACAACCGGACGCTCGATCTCACCACCGCCACCGTCTCCACAACGTATGTGCTCAACGGTGTGCGATATCAGCGGGAGGTCTTCGCGAGCGCACCGAACCAGGTGGTCGTCATCCGCCTGACCGCCGATCGGGCCAACGCAATCGGCTTCAACGCCACCTTCGACAGTCCACAGCGGACGACTGTGTCCAGTCCGGACTCCGCGACCATCGGTCTCGACGGTGTCTCCGGCAGCATGGAAGGCATCACCGGCTCGGTCCGCTTCCTTGCCCTCGCCAACGCCACCGTCACCGGAGGTACGGTCAGCAGCTCCGGCGGCACGCTGCGGGTGTCCGGTGCCACGAGCGTCACCCTGTTGGTGTCCATCGGCTCCAGCTACGTCAACTACCGCACCGTCAACGGCGACTACCAGGGCATCGCGCGCAACCACCTCAATGCCGCTCGCAACGTCGGCTTCGACCAGCTGCGCGCCCGGCACCTGGCCGACTACCAAGCATTGTTCAATCGGGTGACGATAGACCTCGGTCGCACCGCGGCGGCCGACCAGACAACCGACGTGCGGATAGCCCAGCACGCGAGCGCGAACGACCCGCAGTTCTCCACACTGTTGTTCCAGTACGGCCGATACCTGCTGATCTCCTCGTCGCGACCCGGCACCCAGCCGGCGAACCTGCAGGGTATCTGGAACGAAGAGATGGCACCCTCCTGGGACTCGAAGTACACGATCAACGCGAACCTGCCGATGAACTACTGGCCGGCCGACACGACGAACCTCTCCGAGTGCGTCCTGCCGGTCTTCGACATGATCAAGGATCTGGCCGTGACCGGTGGCCGCACGGCCCAGGTGCAGTACGGCGCCGGCGGCTGGGTCACCCATCACAACACAGACGCGTGGCGCGGCTCGTCGGTCGTCGACGGCGCGGTGTGGGGCATGTGGCAGACGGGCGGCGCCTGGCTGGCCACGATGATCTGGGACCACTACCTGTTCACCGGCGACGTCGCGCTCCTTGGTGCCAACTATCCGGCGATGAAGGGTGCCGCCCAGTTCTTCCTCGACACGCTGGTCACCCATCCAACGCTCGGATATCTGGTCACCAACCCGTCGAACTCCCCGGAACTTCCCCACCATGCGGGGGCCAGCGTGTGCGCCGGCCCCACTATGGACAACCAGATCCTGCGCGACCTCTTCAACGGCTGCGCACGGGCCAGCGAAATCCTCGGCGTGGATGCCACCTTCCGCACCCAGGTACGGGCGGCCCGCGACCGGCTGGCACCGATGCGGGTGGGCTCACGCGGCAACATCCAGGAATGGCTCGCCGACTGGGTGGAGACCGAGCGAACGCACCGGCACGTCTCCCACCTGTACGGCCTGCATCCCAGCAACCAGATCACCAGGCGGGGAACGCCGCAACTGCACGAGGCTGCCCGCCGGACGCTCGAGCTGCGCGGCGACGACGGGACGGGCTGGTCGCTCGCCTGGAAGATCAACTTCTGGGCGCGGCTGGAAGATGGCGCGCGCGCACACAAGCTCATCCGCGACCTGGTACGAACCGACCGGCTCGCGCCGAACATGTTCGACCTGCACCCGCCCTTCCAGATCGACGGCAACTTCGGCGCCACGTCCGGCATCGCTGAAATGCTGCTGCACAGCCACAACGGCGAGCTGCACGTGCTGCCCGCGCTGCCGTCGGCGTGGCCGACCGGCAGCGTCACGGGCCTGCGCGGTCGTGGTGGATACACGGTTGGCGCCGCCTGGGGCAGCCGGATCGAGCTCGTCATCACCCCCGACCGCGCCGGTCCCGTCCGGGTTCGCAGCCGGATCTTCGCGGGCAGCTTCGAGCTGCGCGATGAGACCAGTGGCGCCCAGATCCAGCCCACGCGGGTCGAGGCCGATCTCATCGAGTTCGCCGGCCAGGCCGGCCACGCCTACCGCGCATCCGCGGTCCGGACGGGTCCGGTCGAGCCGGGCGTGAACTACCGTTTGGTGGCCCAGCACAGCGGCAAGGCCGCCGACATCAACGGCGGGTCCACGGCCGCCGGTGCGCGGCTGATCCAGTGGCAGATCAACAGCGGACTCAACCAGCAGTTCGAGTTCCTGCCCTCCGACGGCGGCTACTACCGGATCCGGCTCCGGCACAGCGGCCTGGTCCTGCAGATCGCCGCCAACAGCAGCGGCGCCGACATCACTCAGCAGCCCGACACCAACGCCGCCAGCCAACAGTGGGGAATCGTCGACCACGGCGGCGGCGTGGTCAGCCTGGTCAGCCGGCAAAGCGGCCTGGCCATGGATGTCTGGCAGGCGTCAACCGCCGACGGCGCCCGCATCTCCCTATGGACGCCGACCGGAAGCGGGAACCAGCGGTTCCAAGTCCAACGCGTCTGACCGGTGGGGCGCCGGTTTCGAGTCCGAGTGGCGCCAACCGCGGACCGTCGTGGCAACGTCGGCTTGGACCTGCTGTGGCAACGTCGCCTTGGACCTGCTGTGGCAACGTCGCCTTGGACCTGCTGTGGCAACGTCGCCTTGGACCTGCTGTGGCAACGTCGGCTTGGACCTGCTCTCGCCGGCCGAGGCCCCCGGATCTCCTGGCCAGGCGGATCGGCGGGGACCGGCTGGCCGCCCAGCCCGGAGCCCGCGCGCGCCGCGGCCGCGGCTCGGATCTGCCGCGGCCGCCGCATGTGGTTGGTCAGCTGCGCAGGCTCCATTGCTGGTTCGCGCCGCCGTTGCACGACCAAAGGATGATCTTCGTGCCGTTGGCGGTGGCGGCGCCATTGGCATCGACACACAGTCCGGACTGGACGTTCGTGATGGTGCCGTTGGCGTTGACGTTCCACTGCTGGTTGAGCCCGCCATGGCAGTCCCAAATGATGACCATGGTGCCGTTGGTCGTGCCCCCACCGGACGCGTCCAGGCACTTGTTGCCGTTCCCGGTCAACTGCCTGCCGGCCGTGTAGGTCCACCGCTGGTTCGCGCCGCCCGAGCAGTCCCACAGCTGCACCTGGGTGCCGTTGGTGGTCGTGGAGTTGGGCACGTCGACACAACGTCCCGATTGGCCGCCAACGATCTGCGAGCCCTGAGCGCCGCCGCCTTGCCGCCTGACGAGCGACCTGGACTCGGCCGATCGATTACCTTGCGCGTCAACGACGTAGAGCCGGTAATTGCCCGCCGACGTCGGCACCGCGATGGAGGTGGCGACGCCGTCGGCCCTGGTCATCGTCGGGCCCACGGTGAAGGTGGTCGTGCCGGAGGGAGCCAGCCAGATCGACCTGGTCGCGTCGCCGATGCTTCGGATCGGAATCGACGACGTTCCGCTGGCGACGAACGTGCTGGCCGGCAGGGCGTGATCCGGTGCGGAGAAATTGCTCGGCGGAACGATATCGCGGAACGCAACCTCAAGCCCGGAGTTCACGGCTATGCCGTAGGCCGGCGCCGGCCAGACATAGTCGGAAGAGACCAGAATATCCTGGATGGTGCTGTTCGGAAGGTTCTTGTTGGAGACCTTGTTGATCGGGCCATATGTTTGCGTGATGCTCAGGTCGTGCTTGCGTCCGAAATCGTCGGAGTTGATGAGCCACGTGATATTCGTATCCACGCTGAGCACGTTGTCACGGAACGTGATGAACGCCGAGCCCTCGTCGGGGTGAAGTCCGTACTTGTGCCCGGCCGGAACGCCTTGGAGATAGTTGTTGGTGATTGTCGTACCCGGCTGACTACCCAACGTATAGATGGGCGCGGTGTCGCTGAGGCGCTGCACCGTGTCGATGATGTGGTTGAAGCTGATGTTGTTGTTCCGCGCCGTCGTGGTCGGCCGGTTGGGCGCGATCGAGCCGGCGGATCCGTCGAAGTTCCACCACCCCCAGCCGAGCGTAATGCCCGCCCACGGAGCCTTTTCGATCCGGTTGCGCTGCACGGTGAGGGTGTCCGCGAAGTACGCCGAGATGGGGTTGTGCCCGTTGAACAGCACCGCGCTGTCGTAGATGTAGTTGTTCTTGATGTCGATGTTGCGGGAAAGCCCTTCCACCTGCGGTGGGTACTTCTCGCGGTTCGTCGACGTGTGGTCTCCGATGTAGACGTGCTGCGGATGCCCCACGGTAATGGCTGATCCGGCGACGTCGTTCGTGTAGTTTCCGATCAGCTGCGAGCTCTGCACGTCGTTGACCATGTTGATTCCGTCGGCACCGGTGTGCTGGATCCGGTTTCGCTGAAGGAGTATCCCGTCCGCGTTCTGGATGTGGATGATGCCGGGAGTGACGTCGACGTTGCGGTAGTAGTAGACATGGAAGTTGCCCTTCGCGTACGCGAGCGCGCCCAGGTTGCCCTGTTGCGCTTGCTTGAACGCGGAGCCGGCCACGGTGAACAGGTTCCAGTCGGAGTGCTGCACGGTGAGGCCGGAGAACGTGATGTTCCGTGCGTGACTGGTCGTCGACGTCCCGGCGATCCGCAGGACCGTAACCACGTTGTTCGGCGCGAAGACCGTCGCCGTCGCCATGTTGTCCGAGGCTGCCTTGAAGTAGTACAAGGTCCGGCTGGTCTTGTCGAAGAAGAACTCGCCCGGCGTGTCCAGGAATTCGAAGGCGTTCATGACCTTGTGGCTGCCGCCGACCTGGGCGTTGCCGTTGAAGGCACCCTGGGCGATGGCGGCGCCGGGTTGCTGGAACAGCGCCACCCGGTTCGCGCCATCAGCACTCGTGGCCACCTGGCGGACCCCCACGATGGCGGTGGTCCAGGTCGTCGCCGTTTCAATCTCGATATCGTCCTGGTTGCGGGCAATGGCCGGAAAATCGGCCAGACTGTATCGGGCTCCTTCGCACTGTGACCCTGATTCCCAGGCCCACGAGGCCTGCCCGGCCGTGACGTTGTACGTCCCGTAGCATCCGGCCGAGTTGATTGTCTTGGAAGCCATGAACGCCCGCTTCTCGTTGACATAGAGCGCACGCAGCTTGTTGGCGCGGTCGAGCGGGGCTTTCCAGATGTTGCCGCTGTGCTGAGTCCAGCCGGTCACTTGAACGCCGCCCTCGAGGACCGGCGTTTCGCTCGGGTACGCAGAATAGATGACCCGGAAGCCGTTGGTGCCGGAGTCGCCCGGCCCAAACTCGATCGTGCTGCTCACCGGGTAGTTTCCGCCGCGAAGGTACACGTAGATGTCGCCGGTCATGTTGGCGTTCGCCGTGCGCACGACGTCGCGCGCGCGCTGCAGGGTTCTGAATGGCGACGTGATCGTTCCCGGGTTGGTGTCGTTACCGTTGGGGGCGACATAGTAGGTTGCCTGGGTCGCGCCCGAAGCCGGGGTTTGACTTGCCACTATGACCGTCAACGCGGCGGAGACCAGCACCACGAGGGCCAGCAGCGACCATCCGACGGTGCTAACGGCTGCCTTCACGTACGGCTCCTTCCCTTACTGCGGCCGCCTGCATAGGCAACGCTCGTCAGACGTCATACGTTATGCGGATTATAGGGAACAGTCAATACGTCCGCGGCCGCCGCACGCCTGGCGCCGACCGCCGATGAACCGGCTTGACCGGCGCCCTCGGAGGGGTGAGGCGTATCCGCGTCACACCTTCCACCTATGGCCGAACGCAGACGGGGCCACACCGCAACGTTCGGTCCAAGCGGCCACCTGCTCCGCAATGCTCGTCGCCCGCAGCGCTTCGGTGGCGGCCGCGTCGCCGGGCAGCTCGACCGGCCACTCCGGCTCGCCGCGGGCGCCGTCATCGTCGGTGAAGGAGAACGGCGCCGCGAAGCGCCACCGCCGCCCGCCGGCGTCGCGTACCCCGGCACCGTCGGGCACCATCGGGAACGGCCGCAACAGGAGCTCGCAGTCGAACGTCTCGTCGGCCGAGGGATGGAAGTACAGCCCCGAATCCTCGACCTCAGGTTCGGGGATACGGCCGACTTGGAACCCGAACCAGGCCGACAGTGACGGCCACCGGCTGTCGATCTTCACGCCGAGCAGGTACACGTCCGTGGGCGGCACATGTAGGTGGACGACGTCGCCCGCCTCCACTCCGGACAGGTCCTCCCGGATGCGGTAGAGCACGTTGTCCCAGCCCTCGAGGTCGAAACCCCACCCGGACGGCTGCGGCGCGCGGACCGAGTTCAGCGTAATCGTGTACCGGTTGAGCCGCTGCACGACCATCTCGTGCTCGGCTCCGGTAATCCGCCAGACGTCACCGATCCGGCCGTCCTCGGGCCGCACGCGCGCCAAGTACAAAGCCTCCCCGCCGCATCGTGTGGATCTTGTTGCCCGGCGGACGCGGTCACGCTATCACGGTGTCACGCATGGCTTGGCCTGATCGGCGACGAACCGAGGACGTCAGAGGTGCAGGCCCATCCAAGGATTGTTCAAGCTCCGCTACCAGGTCGTCGGGAATCAATGACGTCGACCAGCCGACGGACGGGTCGGCTGGCCGCCAATTGTGAAGGGAATGGTGGCATATGCGGCTCTTCGGTCGGTCCGTGGGGGTCATCGCGTCGCTCGTGTCGGTCGCGGCCATGGTCGTGGTGTGGCCGTCGACGCCGGGCTACGCCAGTGTCGCTCTGACCCAGATCAGCGCGGACCCGTTCACGAACGCTGACGGCCAGCACCGCACCGAGGTGGCCCCGGACATCTTCCAGCCCGGCACCGCCACGATCTTCTCGGTGTTCCAGGCGGGACGCAGTACCACCGGCGGATCGGCCGGCGTCGGGTTCGCCCGGGCACTGAACCGCGAGGGCACGCTGTGGTCCGCCGGCTTCCTCAACGGCATCACGGTGCACCGGGGCGGTGGCCTTACACGGGCGTCAGCGACGTGGCGCTGGCCTGGCACATCAACTACGACCGGTGGCTGGTCTCCCCGCTGGCCACCGGCGGTCCGGGCGGCTCGTCCGCCGTCCTGGTCAGTACCACACAGAACAGCGGCCTGAACTGGAACGGGCCGTACACGGTCGCCACCGGCCAGCTGGCCAAGAACTGGATCGTCTGCGACAACCGTTCCTGGACGTTCGCCGGCCGCTGCTACGCCGGCTACTCGGTGACCAACGCCGGCAACGCCATGCGGATACACGTCTCAAGAGACCGGGGCGTCACCTGGGGACCCGCCATCGCCACCGCGGACAACGCCACCGGGCTGGCCGGTGGACGACCCACCATCCTGCGCGACGGGACCGTGATCATGCCGTATCTGGCCAGCAACGGCCAGATACGGTCGATCCGCTCGACCGACGGCGGCGTCACCTGGCGCTCGACGCTGGTCGCGACCGTTCAGCGCCACACCGTCGCGGGCGGACTGCGGACCAGCCCGTTGCCGTCGGCGCAGCTGGACAACCTCGACGTCACCTACGTCGCGTGGTCGGACTGCCGGTTCCGCTCCGGCTGCGCGGCCAACGACATCGTGCTCAGCACAACGACCGACGGCCTGACCTGGACCGCGCCGAGACGGGTGCCGATCGCCTCCACCAGCAGCCTGGCCGACCACTTCGCACCGGGTCTCGGCGTCGACCCGGCCTCATGGAGCACCGAGACCCGCATCGGCCTGACCTACGCCTACTATCCCAACGCCAATTGCACCGCTTCAACCTGCCAGCTCCACTTCGGCTTCATCTCCTCGACCAACGCCGGCGTGTCGTGGAGCGCGCCGACCCACATCGCCGGCCCGATGAGCCTGTCCTGGCTACCGCAGACGCCGCAGGGGCGGATGTTCGCCGACAGCCTGACCACGCTGATCACTCCGCGCGGCAACGCCATGGTGAGCTTGCCGGTCGCCCGGGCGCCCAGCGGCGGCCAGTTCAACCAGGCCATGTACGCGCCGACCGGCGGGCTCCCGTTGACCGGTGGCACGGTGCGCTGAGGCCATGCTGGGTATGGCTCGCGAGCTCGGCGGGGATGGCTCGGGCGCGAGCACGTAGCCCGGCCATTACCTGGGCGGGACGGTCCGGCGACATTGGCGCCGGGCCGCCCGCCGCCGGGCCGTACCTTGCTGGTGTTGGCCGGCGTAGCCCCCCGACGCGAGCGGCACGGCCGCCGGCGCCGACGTTTGTTCTCGACGCGCTCGTCGCGGCAAGTCGCCGGTCCCCCGGCTAGGACGATCATGATGGACGCGCCGGGGAAGTGACGGGCCAACACGTCGCGACCCACCGGAATGTTTCTCCTAGGTGTTCGACTTCGGGCGCCCCCCGGGAGATCATGGCTCGATGCCGGCGCAAGGTCCGTCCGTGGACATCAACCAGCCTGTCGCTGTGGTCTTCCGCTACCTCGTTGAGCTCAACGACGCCCAGTGGCGCAGCGCGATTCTGGAGATGCGACTACTGTCCCAGTCGTTCCACGGCGTGGGCGCCCGACATGTCGAGGTACGGCGGGTTCCGGGTCGAACAGTGGAAACGGTCGCCGAGGTCACGGTGTACGAGCCAGACCGCCGGTGGGCCGTGCGCCGGGCAGCTGGTCCGGTCCGGCCCGAAGTGACCTACCACCTCGACCCGACATCGGCCGGCACCCGCCTACGCTTCACCTTCGATGTACCCGTTGTCGTCGGTCCAGCCAGGACTCTTCGACCGCTGATCCCGCTGCTGCAGCGGATCGTCTACCGCGCGTTCAGGACCGACCTCGTCCGGCTCAAGCGGCAGGTCGAGGCCAATGGTTAGCGCCGCGTGGCTTCAGCTCTGGCGGCGGCCGAACAACAGCACCGCGATTTCGCGTCGGTAGCATTCGCACTCAGCCGCCGTCGACACCGTAGATCGGATTCACTGGGGAACGGCCGTCGGTGCAGACCGCGTGGATGGGTGTCCGTCCAGGGTGTACTGCCCGGGGTTCGAATCCTTCGGGCACGCATCTCCCCCAGTGAGCCGGGGGTCGGCTCCAAGATCAAGCCACGCCCCTTTCGGTGGACCTCGCGCCGTGCCCGTGCGTCCATGCCGCCGCGTCGTCGTGAACCAGGCGACCCGGCACGCGCCCGGCGATGGCCACCGGCGCCCACTCCGGCGGACCCGCGCTCTCCCCGCCGTACCGGGCGTCGTGCTCCGCTACCGGATCCGTCACTGGATCAGCCATGCCGACCGACCGAGTGATGAGTTGTCGCGCCCGCACCCGTCACACCTACGACGGACACGACGAGGCGGAAGGATGACGTGATGAGTGCGGACACGCGGCTGAGGGAGCTGGGCGTGAGCGGTCTGGGCGAAAGCGGACTGGGCGTGAGCGGTCTGAGCGAGGTCGACGAGCCGGCGTTCTCGGGGCTGGCTGAGCGGCACCGGCGGGAGCTGCACGTGCACTGCTACCGGATGCTCGGGTCGTTCGAGGACGCCGAGGACACCGTGCAGGAGACGTTCCTCCGTGCCTGGCGGCGGCGGGAGACCTTCGAGGGGCGGTCGACGTTCCGGGCCTGGCTGTACCGGATCGCCACCAACGCCTGCCTGGACCTGCTCGCCAAGTGCCGCCCGGAGCCTGCGACCGGCGGCGAGGTGCTGTGGCTGCAGCCCTACCCCGACCGGCTGCTCGACGAGCTGCCCGCGGGCGACGCGGACGAGCCGGAGACGGTCGCCGTCGCGCGGGAGACGATCGAGCTGGCGTACCTGGTCGCGGTCCAGCACCTCGCGCCGCGCCCGCGGGCCGTGCTGATCCTGCGGGACGTGCTCGGCTGGCCGGCGAAGGACGTGGCGGAGCTCCTCGGGGACTCCGTCAACTCGGTGAACAGCGCGCTGCAGCGGGCCCGCGCCGGCATGCGGGAGCACCTGCCCGCCGAGCGGCAGGACTGGACCGGCGGCGAGGAGGACGCCGGGACGCGCGAGCTGGTACGCCGCTATACCGACGCCAGCGTGGCCACGGACATCCCCAGGATCGCCGCACTGCTGCGGGACGACGTCCGCTGCTCGATGCCGCCCACGCCGGGCCTGCACGTGGGACGCGACGCGGTGGTGAACGACTGGGTCGAGAGCGGCTTCGAGGACCTCAAGCACCTGCGCGCCGTCCGCACCTCCGTGAACCGGCAGCCGGCCGTCGCCTTCTACCTCTGGGGGGAGCGGGAGGGTGCGTACCTGCCGCTGACGATCGACGTCCTGCGCGTCACCGGCGGGGCGATCGCCGAGATCGTCACCTTCCACAACGACCAGTTCCCGCGGCTCGGGCTTCCGGAGCGCCTACCGGCGGACGGCACGGAGTAGTCCTCGTGTGGACGCTCGCGCTGCGCGCTGGCGCGCGTGTCGCGGTGGTTGCGGCGCAGTGGTGCGACGCGTTCGGCGTCGTCACCCGTGGGCGGGTGCAGCTGGAGCTGCGCGACGGCGAGCCCGGGCCAGTCCTCGGACGCGGCGCCGGGTTCTGGCTCCGCGGCACCGGCGTCCGCGCCCTGTGCAACCCCGGCCGTCGCACGGCGAGGGTACGCATCGTCACCCCCAGAGCCCGGACCGTCACACGCCAGTCAACACACCGCATACGCCAGTCACCGAATGATGGAGGAACGACATGAACAGCATGAATGACACCGGGGTCGTCGCAGGCCCGGCATCGGGCCAGACCAGCCATACCCACCGATTCCGCGGGCTCGCCGGCACCGGCTTCATTGCCACGCTCGCAGCGATGGCGGCCACCACCCTCGCTGCTGCGCTTGCCCAGGCCGTGGGCGTCGACTTCGAGGTCCCCGATGGTGGCGAGACGATCCCGTTGTCCGGGTTCGCCGTGGTGACCGGCTTCTTCTCGGTCGTGGGCATCGTCATTGCCGTCGCTCTTCTGCGTTGGAGCGCTCGCCCCGCCCAGCGATTCGTGTGGACGGCGGTGTCGCTGACCGCGATCTCGTTGGTCCCGCCCCTCCTCTCCGGGGCAGACACCGCCACCAGAGCCGCCCTCCTCGGCCTACACCTCATCCCGGCCACAGTGATGATCCCCACCCTGGCGCGGAGCCTCCGCACCCGGACCGATTGACGATCCCGCAACGGAACAACGCGCGGGGCAAGGGGCGTACGCGAGCGCACTCACTGGGCCACCCCGGCAAGAATACCCAGTGACGAGCGTGGGCATTTCGCCCGATGACGAGCCGGGTCACGTACCCCTACGGTGGCCACAGCCGCCCGCCTTGGTCGTAGGGCACGACACCGGAGTTTGCATCGCCTGCGAACTGGTGGCGCACCACCCGGCATTGGCCATCGGTGCGTGCCCGCCACCGGCGCGCGCGGGGCGATCGATCCAGAGTGGAGGAAGACCTTGACGAGCCACGGTGGTCAGAGGCACTTCGAGACCATGGTTGTCGGGGGTGGCCAGGCGGGGCTGGCCGTCGGTCACCACCTGGCGAAACGACAACGGTCCTTCGTCATCGTCGACGCCAACGAACGGATCGGCCACTCATGGCGGCAGCGGTGGGACACACTGCGGGTCTTCACGCCGGCGCGGTACAGCGGACTGCCCGGCTGGCCCTTCCCGGCGGCCGCGGGGTCGTATCCCTCCAAGGACGAAGTGGCCGACTATCTCGAGGCGTACGCGGCCCGGTTCCGGCTCCCGGTCCGCACCGGGATCCGCATCGACCGGCTCGCCCGGGAAGACGGCGTCTACGTGCTCACGTCCGGACCGGACCGGTTCACCGCGGACACCGTCGTGGTGGCTACCGGCGGATACGATGCGCCCCGGATCCCTGCGTTCGCCGCCGACCTCGATCCCGGCATCGTGCAGCTCCACTCGAGCCAGTACCGCAACCAATCGCAGCTGGGCGACGGCAGTGTCCTGGTGGTGGGAGCCGGCAACTCCGGGGCGGAGATCGCCCTCGAATCATCCGCTGGTCACCAGACGTGGCTGTCCGGCCGGGACACCGGCCAGGAACCCTTCCGCCCCGGGGGCGCCGCGGACCGGCTGTTCGTGCCGGCGTTCTGGTTCCTGCTCTCGCACGTACTGACCCTGCGAACGCCGATCGGCCGAAAGGCTCGGAGCCGACTGTCCAACCGAGGACTCCCCCTCGCCCGGGTCAGGCGGACAGATCTGAACCGCGCCGGCGTCACCCGGGTGCCCCGCGTCGTCGGGGCACGCGACGGTTGGCCGGTGCTGGCCGACGGCGAGATCGTCAAGCCCGCCAACGTGGTCTGGTGCACCGGCTTTGTCGAAGACTTCCGATGGATCGACCTGCCGATCCTCGACCAGGACGGCAAACTCCGACACGACCGCGGCATCGTCGACTCACAGCCCGGGCTCTACTTCGTCGGGCTCTTCTTCCTGTACGCCGCATCCTCAACGCTGATCGGCGGCGTCGGCCCAGACGCCGAGCACATCGCCCAGCACATCGCCTCGACTCGTCAGCCAGTCACCGCCCAGGGCAGGCCGCCGAGGCGCTGACCTGAGGCGAGTTCCGGCTCCTCGCGGTACGGGGCCTTCGTCCGCTCGTAGACGAACTGGCCGGGGCGGCGATCGGGGTCCCAACGAACTCCAAAGCCTTGGGGTCCGGCCAGGATTTCTCAGAGCTGCAGCTGTGACAGGTCGGTCGACGCCGGCACCGCCCAGCCGTTCGATCGCGCGTGGTCGACGAAGCCGTCCGGCAGCCGGAGGTGGTACGTCCGGACGTAGTAGGCGACATCGCCGGGCCAGACGTAGGTGCCGTCGGTCAGGTAGTGGGCCGGCCCGATCGGCGTCCGGCCGTCGACAACATCGGTCACGATGCCCGCCGTGGCGATGTACACGTGGCCGGCGTCCAGATAGGAGGCGAGCGCCTCCTCGTCCGGGCCGGCCACGTCCGCCGACGCCGCGGTGATGTCGGGATCGGTCGGTTCGCCGTGTGGCATCTGCCGGTAGAAGCCGACCCGCTGGAGCTTGGTCATGCCACCGTCCTACCGCTCAGGCCATCGCTGGTCGCCCAACGCCGCCGCAGGGCGGCGACAGTCGATCGTATCCAAGTCAGGTGGACGTCGCCGTCCTCTTCGGTGGGCGGGATGGCATAGCCTTCCGTGAAGCCGTTCCACGTGTCGACGGACAGGCCGCCGGACCCGAACTCGAGGGCGAGCTCCCGCTGAGCGCGCCGCCACGCCGGGTTGAACCCGTACACACCGCTGCCCGGGAACACGACGTGTGCGTCGTAGCCGGGGATCACCGGCGCGATGAAGGGAATCCCGGAGCCGGCCCACCGCGCCATGATGCTTCGGGCGTAGGCCAACCGCTCCGCCTCGGTGATCTGGTCCTGGGGCTTGGGCTCACCGGGTCCCTGTGAGGTGATGTTGAAGGGGTTGACGGCCAGGATGCTCGCAGCCTCTCGGAGCGCCGCCGGCTCCGGGCCCGCGTGCGTGCCGTAGGCCGGCAACGGCGACGGATCGACGACGAGGCCCACCCGGTACCCCAGCTCGTCGTACAGCAGATCGGCCGCGCGGTCGAATCCCGCCGCGAACTCGATGGGGTCGACCGGACCCACATGGATGGACTCGATCAGCCAGACGACGTGACGAGGCCGCCCGTCCTTGTCGAAGATCCGAAGGTAGTTGGGCGCGTCGCCGAAGTTGCGCAGCAGCCAGGCGGCCCGGCCGACCAGTCCCTTGAGGTTGGTCGGGAACTCCGCCCAGAAGCGGAAGGCCGGCGACACCTCGAGCATCGGTGCGACGAGCAGGTTGCGCTCGGCCGCGATGCGGAACAGCTCCCGACCTCGGACCACCTGCTCCGCCTCGGTGTAGAAGCCGGTGCCATCGCCGCTCCAGCGCTGCCGCGAGAACAGCCACGACGGGGACCACTGGTCGGTCTCGCCGTCGTGGCCGAAATACGACAGCTTGATGGTGTTGAGCCCCGGAGACGCGAACCGGCTCAACACGAATCGCACGTCGGACGGCCCGGACCAGTCCTGCCGGTCGGGCCAGAGCGGATGGCGGGTGTAGAGGGGCAGCGAGTTCGGGTTGGGTGGACCCGCGAAGAAAAGGGCGGAGAGCGGTCGCTCGCCACGGTGCGAGGGGTTCGCGATCCGTCCCCACAGTCGCGGTCTGTCCACGGGCGACACAGGGTCGGGCGGTTCCCCGGCGAAGGCGAGGGGTAGGCCGGCCGAGGCCAGCACGGCCGCCCCGCCCGCCAGAATGCCGCGCCGCGTCCAGGCTCCCGTGCCCCCGGCCATACCGCCTCCAACCCGTCACCGTCGTTCGGAACAGCGCCATTGTGTTCCCGGGGGACCGCAGGTTCGTCGCAGACAATCCAATTCGGCTGCGGACCGGACGAGCAGTCTGGGTGACGAGCCGCGTCCCGGCCGACGAGACACGCGGCCAACGCGTCAGTCCCTGGACGGTCGGTCGTCCGCCGGGACGGCGGGGAGACCCGATGACGCCTGCCCACGCAGGATGGCGACGTGGAGCTCGCGGGTCGCGATGGCAGGATCCAGGCCGAGCTCATCGGCGAGCCGGGCGCGGAGCCGCTGGAAGGCGTTCAGAGCACGCACCGGTTCGCCCGACGCAGCATAGGCCCGCATCAGTAGCCGGCAGGCGGCCTCATCGAGCGGGTCCACTGCGAGCGCCGATTCGGCGGCGGCGAGCGCGGTCGCGCTGTCGTCGAGCCGCAGCGCCGATCGGGCCATGCCGTGCCGGGCCCGACGAAGAAGGTCGCGGAGGTGCACTCTCGCCGGCTCGGCCCATAGCTCATGCGGCTCGTCGTCGAGTATCCCGCCGCGGCTCAAGAGGCGCAGGGCGCGCCGCGCGGCCGTGAGAACGATGAGCGGCTCGCGGTCGACCGGGACCACCTCGGTCTCCGCGACCAGCGCCGCCGCCTCGTCCAGGTCTACTCGGACGGCGTCTCCGAGCGTGTAGCCCGCCCGATCACCAACGATGGAGTCACCGCCAAGTGTCCGGCGTATCCGACTGACCATCGTCGCGATGTTGTGCGCGGGATCGCGGGGAAGTTCGGCCCCCCACATGACGTCGACGATACGGTCTTGACGCACGAGACTGCCGCGCTCCAGAGCCAACAGGGCTATGAGGAGGCGCGCCTTTCGGCTGCCTATGTCGGACTTGATCAAACGCTGATCGACCCGACGGACCTCCAACCGGCCTATGACCCGAACGGATAGTTCACTCCCCCCGACATGAGCACGACGGCCGATCACGCGGACCGGCCAGCGGGTCGTGAGCCGATGCCGGTCGGCGCCGGCACCGGGCACCGGACGTCCAACCCGTACAACGGGCGTGTGGTGAAAGGGTGTGTACGCGTCGATTTGCTGCCTCCCCGTTCGAGAGTGTTCAGGCCTCTGGTGGGGCGGTGCCATGACCGGAGGTGGCGATCGACCGGGCCACCATGGCGGCATCCTCGCCCACGCCGAAAAGCACTGCGGACTTGCGCTTGCGTAGAAAGTGGACGCCGCAGAAGTACAGACCGGAGATCACCGTGCTCGCACCGTCGTCGGTGAGTGGGAAGCCCATGGCGTCGAAGGCAGGCAGCCGTATCCAGCGGGTGTAGTCGGGGCGAAACCCGCAGGCAAAGATCGCAACGCCGAATTCGGTGAGGTCCAGTTCGAGTGGCGGGTCGGCGCCGAACGGCGGAGGGTCGGGCAGTTCGGGCGGCGTGATGCCCTTGGTGGAAAGTTGCTCGATGAGCAGCCTTCGAATGTCGGCGTAGCGGGCATCACCGAAGGCGACGGAGTCGACCAGGTCATCGGCGAAGGAGGCCCGGTGTCCTTGTACGCCGACCAAACGACCCAGGAGCTGCACCCCCATTGCCTGCAACGTCCGATAGTGCAGGTCATGACCGCCTCGCTGGCCGCTCACCAACACGTTGGCACCCAGCCGGGCCGCCGGTGACGGCAAGGCGCCGAGCGGGGCGTCGAAGAAGGTGGTCTCCCGCAGCCAGGTGACGATGTCGCGGCCGTTGATCCGCCGCGGCAGCCACGGCGCCCGGCCGCAGGCCAGGAACACCTCGCGGCCCGACTCACGTAGCTCCTCCGAGATCTGGCAACCGGTCTGGCCACTGCCCACCACCAGGACCTTCCCGGGCGGAAGCGCTGCCGGATTGCGGTACTCGTTGGCATCAATCGACCGCACATCGTGCGGGAATTGCGCCGCTACCTCGGGGCGATGCGGCCGCTGGTAGGCGCCCGTACATACGACGACGGACGTCGCCCGCAACTCGCCAGCCGAGGTGCGAAGCAGGAACCCGCCGTCGGGTCCGGATTCGAGACCGTCCACGTCGACACCGTCGCGAACGGGCGCAGCGAAGCTCGACGCGTACCGCTGCAGGTATCGCACGATCTCATCGCGGGGGACGAAGCCCTCCGGGTCATCGCCCACATAGGCGGCTCCGGGCAGACTCATGGTCCAGTTCGGCGTCACGAGGCAGAAGCTGTCCCACAGATCCCGCCACGTCTGGCCAACCCGCGCGCGCTCCAGCACCACATGCTCAATGCCGCGGGCTGTCAGCTCGTAGCTCACGGCCAGACCGGCTTGGCCCGCTCCGACCACGATGACTGGCGATCCGCTGGGCAACGCGACCATCACGCCTCGTTCCACTATTCGATGAAGGGCACGACCAGCCTCGATGGTGATGCGCGCAGGGCCGCAGATGTAGTGCAATGTCTGAACCCGCGACCCATCCCCACCGGTTCAGAAGATGAACTGGCGCCCTGCCCAGGCCGGCCGCGGGGCCGAACGGGAGGGGTCCGTGAGATTTCTCCTGGCAGAGTTGTCGGATCCGGGGCGAGGCGTTCGTAGTACAGACAAGAGGCGGCCGCAATAGGCCGCCGAGGACAAGGGAGTCATGGGATGACGCGGTATCTGATCTCGTTCGATGCCGGCGCGATGGACCACATCCCCGCCGAGGACATGCCCGCCGTGAGCCAGGCCGCGCACCAGGTGATCCAGGAGGCCGTGAACGCCAGCGTGTGGGTTTTCGGCGGCGGACTGGAAAGCCAGCGGGCGAGCGTCGTGGCCACCGACGGGACGGTCATCGACGGCCCGTACCCGGAGACCAAGGAGGTCATCGGCGGGTTCGCGGTTGTCGACGTGCCCTCACGCGAGGAGGCGCTGAAGTGGGCCGCCAAGATCGCTGTGGCCTGCCGTTGTGCGCAAGAAGTACGAGAGCTCCTACCCGACCCGGAACAAGACGCGATGCTGCGCCGAGTAGGCGCCTGACCCGTCACGCATTGTGACGCACAATCGTTTGACGGGTGAGCGCGCGCCAACCGAACGCGCAGGTCGGTCGGCCAATCGGCTCATTTTCACCCGAGGTCATGGCGCGTACGCTCCGTGACGTGCGCCGTCCGCGGGTGGCTCAAGGGTCGGTGAGAGGACGCGAAGGGACCGGGTGAGACGGGCCCGGCGCGGACCGGGGCATCCCAGCCCCAGTTGGAGGCTGTCGTGACCATCCGCCGCTCCGTTTCCGTAGCCGCCGCACTCGCCCTTGGGGCGGCGATGTCCGTCAGTGCACCGCTTCCAGCGCACGCCGACACTCCCGCGTGGACGATGGGCGGCCATGACCTGCAGAACACCAGGTCCAACCCCGTCCAGAAGACCGTCTCCGCCTCGAACGCCAGTCGGCTTGCCGCCAAATGGACCACTACCACGCAAGGGGACGTGTCCGCGACCCCGGCCGTCGTGGGTGGAGCGGTCTATTTCCCTGACTGGGGCGGCTACATCACCAAGGCTGACGCCAGGACCGGCGCGACCATCTGGACGAAGAAGCTATCCGACTACGGCTACAACTCCGCACCCGACCTCGTCGCGCGCACCAGCCCCGCCGTGGTCGGCCATGTTCTCTACATTGGTGATCAGGGCGGCGGCAGCTTCGTCGATCCCCGCCCGGGCCGGCTACTGGCGATCGACGCGAGGAACGGCAAGCTGTTGTGGAGCACCGTGATCAATCCACACCCGTTCTCGATCATCACCCAGTCCCCCATCGTGTCCAATGGCACGGTGTACGTCGGCGCAGCCTCCGCAGAGGAGAACAACGCCGCCTTCATCCCCGGCTACGTCTGCTGCACGTTCCGTGGCTCGTTCAGCGCGGTCGACGCGGCGACGGGACAGGTGAAGTGGACGACCTACATGGTCCCGGACAACGGCGGCGCTCCCGGCGGCTACTCCGGGGCGGCGGTATGGGGCAGCACCGCTGCTCTGAACGCCAAGTCGAACACGGTGTACCTGACCACTGGCAACAACTACGCCGTCCCGGATTCCGCAAAGACCTGCCAGGACAACGGCGGCAGCCCATCGCAGTGCCTGGACCCGTCCGACCACATCGATGCCATCGTGGCGCTCAACGCCACTACCGGCGCGATCAAGTGGGCCACCGGCGTGCAGGGCTTCGACGACTGGATCGTGTCCTGCATCCCGGATATCGCCCCGAACCCCTGCCCGACCGCGACGCCCGGCCCAGACTTCGACTTCGGCTCCGGCCCTAACCTGTACACCGTGAAAAACCCTACGGGCGGGACCCGGCAACTCGTCGGCGCCGGCGCCAAGAGCGGAATCTACTGGGCCCTGGACGCCACCACCGGCCAGATCGTATGGAGCACCCAGGCCGGCCCCGGCTCCACCCTCGGCGGCATCCAGTGGGGCAGCGCCACCGACGGCGTTCGCATCTACATCGCTGAGGCCAACTCCGGATTCCTGCCCTACGACAACAACCCCAGCCTGCCGCCCGTCGGCTCGTGGGCTGCCCTCGACCCCGCCACCGGCGCCGTTCTCTGGCAGACCGCCGACCCCAGCGGGAGCTTCGTCACCGGCGCGGTCACCGTCTCCAATGGCGTTGTGTACGCCGGCAGCATGAGCGGTCACATGTACGCGCTCGACGCTGCCACCGGCGCCGTGCTCAAGGACCTCGCCGGCCAGGGTTCGTCCAACGCCGGACCGGCAATGGACAACGAGGGCGTGATCTACTGGGGCAACGGCTACGCCCGATTCGGCCTCGGCGCCCCCAGCACCACCTTCTACGCCTTCTCGCTCGACGGGAAGTAGCCCAGGTCGGCCGCCGGGTGCCGTTGGTCGGTGGACGGCTGGGCTTCGCGGTTACTGATCCTGGCTGACACCGTCGGCAACGGGCGGTTCAGCGGATCGTGGCGGCCCGGAGGAGGGCGGCGACGAGCCCAGCGGTGGCGGGCGGGTCGGGTGGTTCGCCGTAGGTGGCGGCGTAGATCTGGCGGGGCGGCACCGGGAGCCGGGTCGCGGTGATCGCGGGGTGGCGGTGGGCGCTCAGGGCGAGCCCCGGAATGGTGGTGACGCCCATGCCGGCGGCGACGAGGCTCTGCATGACCACCATGTCGTCGGTGGTGTAGGCCAGGTGCGGGGAGAAGCCGGCGCGTTCGCACATGTCCACGAGGTGGCTACGGCAGCGTTCGCATCCGGCGATCCAGGGTGTGCGGGCGTGCTCGGCGAGCGTGGTTCCACCACGTGTCGTGAGCAGGTAGAGAGGATCGTCGAGCAGGTGGGTCAGGCGGACGCTGTCGTCCTCGGGGGCGGTGTCGTCGTAGCGGAAGATCACGGCGACGTCGACGTGACCGGCCCGTAGCTGCTGCAGGGCCTCCTCCGGGTGGGTATCGGTCAGGCCGAGTTCGAGGCCGGGATGCTGCTGGGCGAGGACGGTGGCCGCATGCGGGACCAGCGAGCTCATGACGGAGTTGAAGCCGGCCAGCCTGACCCTTCCCGCGTTCAGCCCGACCAGCGCGGACAGTTCCGCGGTCGCCGAGTCGACCCGACCGATGATCTCGGCCGCCCGGTCCGCCAGCAGCCGGCCCGCCGCGGTAAGCCGGATTCCCCGGCCGACTCGCTGGAGCAGTTGGGCAGAGAGTTGGGCCTCCAGCCTGGACAGGTGATGGCTGATCGACGGCTGGGTGTAGCGCAGCTCCTTGGCGGCTGCGGTGACCGACCCGTGCCGCCGGACGGCGTCGATCACGCGAAGCTGGACGAGGGTCACCATCCATAGATTCTAGGCATGGAAAAGCTAAGGATTTGGCATTGGACTTATCGGTCGCTCCCCGGCATCGTCAGCTCCAGAGCGGATTGAGGGGAGACGGCCATGACGACGTTCGCGATCGCCGCACTGGTGCTGATCATGCTGCCCGGACCGGACCAGGCGCTGATCACCCGCAACGCACTTGTCGGCGGCCGCTACGGGGGGTTGCTGACCATGCTCGGTGGCGTCCTCGGACTGACCGTGCACGCCGGCGCTGCCGCGCTCGGCCTGTCGGCTGTGCTGCTCGCCTCGGCGACGGCCTTCACCGTGCTGAGGATCGTAGGGGCGGTGTACCTGCTGTGGCTCGCGGCGCAGATGCTGTGGTCGGCGACGCGTTCGCGTCGCATGCCGGCGGCCGAGCAGGCTGTCGCGGTGCCCGTACGGCGGTCGGCGTACCTGCGGCAGGGGTTCCTGTCCAACGCGCTCAACCCGAAGGTAGCGCTGTTCTTCGTCACGTTCCTGCCGCAGTTCCTCTCCGCCGACAGCGGTTCACCGCGGACTGAAGCGCTGCTGCTGTCCGGGATCTTCGGCGTGCTCTACCTGGCCTGGTTCGGCCTGTACGTCACCGCCGTCCATCGGCTCGGTCGCTGGCTGCAGCGCCCGCGCGTGAAGGCGCGAATCGAGCAGGTCACCGGGCTGGTCCTGGCCACCGTTGCCGTCCGCCTGGTAACCGCCAGCCACTGATACCTCGATGCAAGGTAGGACGAGCACACGATGGGACCACGACCGCGGTCAGAATGTGGCGATCGGGTTGACCGGGCTGCCGGACGTACCGGCGAAGCGGACCGGCGCGACCGCGAGGTGGAAGTCCCACTGGCCGAGCTCGGCAGCCGTCGTCGCGCACGCCTCCAGGTCGCAGTTGTCGAGCAGCCACAGACCCATCGCGACGAGGCTCACGACGTGAACCGGCATCAACACCTCTTCGTACCCCGACGGCTGAACGTCCTGGGGGGTGTCAGCGCCGATCAGCGCGACCTCCCGTTCATGCAGCCACGGCAGGCACGACGCGTGCCAGCCGGCCTGCGTGAAACCGCTGGCCGCACCGGCCTCGTGCCGGACGCGACCATAGCCGGTCCGCAGGAGTACCGCATCGCCGGATCGCACCCGCACACCCTGGCGACGCTCGGCCTCCTCGAGATCGTCGGGAAACACACCCTGCCCCGGTTCCAACCACGGCACACCGCGGACCCTCGCAATGTCCAGCAGGACACCACGCGTGATCATCCCGCTCGCCGCGGCTGTGACGGCCGCCCACGCCGATCCCGTTGCGGCGTCGACCAACGAGTGCGACCGCCCGTTGTACATCGTGCCGCCCCAGAAGATGTGGCACGGCGAGTCGACGTGGGTGAGGGTGTTGCCGTGGAACCTGAGGTCGAGCCGCTCGGACGAAAAGCCCCAGCGCCGGTCGGCGCGGAATCCGGCCGGCATGTCCTCGGCACCCGGCATGTCGGCCGCGCACGGACACGTCGTCGTCGACCGCTCCATGTCCTCCGGTACGGCAACCTCCCATGCGCACGACACGCTCCTGCCGTGGCGCACCGCCCGCGCCGCCGCCAGCCGGACGTTGTCGGTGATGTGGTTCAGAGTCCCGAGCTCGTCGTCGTCGCCCCACCGTCCCCAGTTCGACAGCGTGTTGAGGTACTCGAGCACGTCGTCCTGTGTGGGCATCGGCCGCCCTGCCGTCATCATCGACTCCTCCGGTCACGCGGTTCGAGGCACCGCAGGCAGGGCATCCCCGCCCCTTCCTTCGACATCTCGATGATCTAACCGCATCGCACGGAGGTGCCGGCACCTGCCTTGTCAGTGCGCATGATTGTCCGATGGCCCGAGCGGTTCGCGGCTACCTAGCATTGGTCCACGGCCACAGTCCGACCAGGCTCGGTCGAGGTGCCAGGCGGGACGCTCCCTTCGCGGCTGTCCACTGTGGCTTGGGTCCGCGGGTGTGATGGAACGCCCCGGCGGGAACGGTGGATGTATGGGGCTCTTCGCGAAACTGACGGGGATGCGGCGATCACCCGACATCGAACGCTCGATCGCCGAAGTGCAAGAGCGGCTACCCGACGGGTGGCGGTTCGTTGAGTTCAGGCAACGCAAATTCTGCCGCCGACCAGTCAAGCTCGTCGCATACGGCGCCACCGCCGAAGGGCCGGATCGCCGACGGCTGCTCGTGGTCTCGTCGCACGAGCACGGCGGCGTGCCGGCCGTCCGCGGCTCCTCGATGCGGTCGCGGGCCGGGCAGTGCCCGCCCCGCGCTGGGCGCCACCACCGATCCGGCGCGGCGAAGGCGACCTCGAGGACCGGAGGCTGCTCGACCCCGATACCGCCGACGAGGCCGTGGCGCGCGCCGAGGTCCTGACCCTGCTGCCGACCGGTGCCGTGGCGATGAACGTGGACGCGGAGTGGTACGGCGATGCCCCGGTGCACGCCGTGGTCGCGCTGTTGCCGGCCGGGTACGGCGTCGCCGGTGTGGGCCGTACCCCGGCCGAGGCTTGGCACGCGCTGGCGGAGCGGCAACGGGGCTTGCTCTCGGAGTCCGCCGTCTGGTATCCGCCGATGGCCGACTGGCCCATCTAGCGGCCAGCCGGGACACCTGGGCCCGACGCCGCCGGCGACCCCGTCGAGCACCCGCCCCTACTTGCCTTCACGAGGAACGAAGTGCGCGGTGAACCGGGCCGGTGCCATGAGCTGTCCGCGGCATGTTCGTGCGTGGCAGGGTGGCCGACACGGTCTGGTCAGGGCTCTGTGGTCAGCGCGTCGGCGAAGGGATCGGCTTGCGCATCCGGATAAGCGGTACCGGGACGCCGTCGGCGGGGTCCTCGACGTGCTCGATCGGCACGAAACCAGCGGCCTCGTACAGGGGCTGACCCGCGAGTGTTGCCATGAGCTCCAGTGTCGTGAACCCCTCCTCGGCTGCGGCGGTTTCACACAGCGAAAGGATCAGGCGACCGACGCCTCGGCGGGTAAAGGTGGGGTGGGTGTACATCGCCCGAACCTTTGCCGGATCCCGGGTCGGATCTAGTATCGCCGCGTCTCTTGCGGCCGAGTGGTCACCGCCGTAGAGCGTGGCGCGGCGGCTCCAACCGCCACACCCGGCAACCTGTCCATCCAGTTCCACGACAAAGTACGTCCCGTCGTCGATGAGCTGGGTGTCGATGCCCATGATCGCATGACTGGACGTGATCTGCGTCGCGTCGAGAAACCCCCGCTGCAGCTCCTCGATCGCAGCCTCGACCAGCGGCCGTAGCACCGGTAAGTCCTCGCGGGTGGCGAGGCGACTCGTCAAGATCACGACAACCCTCCGCATTCGATCTTGTCACCGTTGCGGGCCAGACCATCATCGCGCGAGCGGACCCACCCGTACACGGACCCTCGGCAGGACAGACGGGATCCTGCCAAGGTGTTCTGTGTGCCAGGAGCTGCCCCATGTCTGTAAGGGAGCCCACGCCGATGTCGTCCACAAGTAGCGAGTTCATCACCGAGACGTTGGAGTACGACGGTGGGCGGCAGGTCACCGCCTACGTACCGGCGGCTGCGGCCGAGGCGGTCGTATTCGCGGGCGACGGGCAATTGATCGCGTCGTGGGGAGAGGTTCTGGAGGCTGCCGATCTGCCACCCACGATGATCATCGGCGCCCACCGCGTCGAGGACGAGACGCTGCGGCTGCACGAGTACTCACCGGGCCGTAGCACGGCCGCGTTCGCCTTCGACCCGCAACGGTTCGCGGCCCACGAG
>Ga0307415_100000052_pt1 | contig 50285 bp, 45 predicted proteins | sample DK1Cmetagenome_FD_204524 | JGI IMG/M metagenome (GOLD analysis project Ga0307415, IMG submission 204524) | Maize rhizosphere microbial communities from greenhouse at UC Davis, California, United States - DK15-C-2 | ecosystem: Host-associated > Plants > Roots > Rhizosphere > Soil | place: USA... | reverse complement strand
CCCGGCCCCCAAAATTCACATTTACTACCTCCGCCCCGCCATTCTGGGGCCGGGGCGACGCGGCGACCAATGACCAGAAGCCAACAGGTCAGTGGGAGGCGGCGTAGTCCTTCTTGACGCCGTCGGCGAGGTGCGACGGCATCGGGTCGTAGCGGGCGAAGGTTCGCGAGAAGGTGCCCGCCCCGGACGTCATGGCCCGCAGCTCGACGGCGTACCGGACCAGCTCGGCCGCGGGTACCTCGGCCCGGACGAGGGTGCGCTCGTTGCCGTTCGGGTCGGGCTCCGTACCGAGGACGCGGCCGCGGCGGCCGGACAGGTCGCTCATTACCGCGCCGACGAAGGCGTCGGGCACGCGGATGGTCACCTCGTCGACCGGCTCCAGGATCATGACCTGACCCTTCTCGGCCGCCTCGCGCAGGGCCAGCGAGCCGGCGGTCTGGAAGGCGGCGTCGGAGGAGTCGACGCTGTGCGCCTTGCCATCGAACAGGGTCACCCGCAGGTCGACGACCTTGTTGCCGGCGACCAGCCCACGCTCCATCTGGGCGCGCACGCCCTTCTCGACCGAGGGGATGTAGTTGTTCGGCACGGCGCCGCCCACGACCTTGTCCAGGAACTCGAAGCCACCGCCGCGGGGCAGCGGCTCGACCTCGATGTCGCAGACGGCGTACTGGCCATGGCCACCGGACTGCTTGACGTGGCGGCCGTGGCCCTTGGAGGGCGCGGCCAGCGTCTCCCGGAAGGCGACCCGGACCGGCTCGGTCTCGAGCTCGACGCCGCCCGAGCGCAGCCGCTCGAGCACCACGTCGGCGTGGGCCTCGCCCATGCACCACAGCACGAGCTGGCGGGTCTCGGCGTTGCGCTCCAGGCGCAGGGTCGGGTCGCCGGCGACGAGGCGGCCCAGGTTCTTGGCCAGCGCGTCCTCATCGGACCGGGTCTTGGCCACGATCGCGACGGGCAGCAGCGGCTCGGGCATGTCCCACGGCTCGACCAGCAGTGGTGTGTCCTTGGTGGACAGCGTGTCCCCGGTCTCGGCGGCGTTGGACTTGGTGATCGCGCAGATATCACCGGCGACGGCGAAGGGGACCTCGCGGAGCTGGCCGCCCAGCGGGGAGTACAGGTGCGCGACGCGCTCGTCGGCGTCGTGGTCGGGGTGGCCGCGCTCGGTCATGCCGTGGCCGGACACGTGCACCACCGATTCGGGCTTGAACGTGCCGGACAGCACCCGCACCAGGGAGACCCGCCCCACGTACGAGTCGATGGTGGTCTTGACGACCTGGGCCACCAGGGGGCCCTTGGGGTTGCAGGTCAGCGGCTCGCGCGGCGAGCCGTCGGTGCCGGTCACGGTGGGCAGATCGTGCTCGAGCGGCGACGGGAAGGCGCTGGCCAGCACCTCGAGCACCGAGTCCAGGCCCAGGCGCGTCTCGGCGCAGACCCCCAGCACGGGGTAGAACGAGCCCCGCGCGACGGCCTTCTCCAGGTCCTCGATGAGGGTGGTGACCTCGATCTCCTCGCCGCCGAGGTAACGCTCCATCAGGGACTCGTCCTCGCTCTCGGCGATGATCCCCTCGATGAGTTCGTTGCGGGCGTGGGTGATGGCCGGCAGGTGCTGCGGATCGGGGTCGCGCACCTCGGGCGGGTGGCCGTTGGAGTAGTCGAAGACGCGCTGGGTGATCAGGCCCATCATGCCGACGACGGACTCGCCGTCGTCGCTGAGCATCGGCAGGTACAGGGGGAGCACGTTGTCGCCGAACGCCTCGCGGCACTGGGCCACGGTCTCGTCGAAGTTGGCCCGCGGGTGGTCCAGCCGCGAGATGACGACCGCGCGGGGCAGCCCGACCGCGGCGACCTCCTCCCACAGCGTGGTGGTCGCGGTGTCGACGCCGTCGGCCGCGGACACGACGAAGAGGGCCGCGTCGGCGGCGCGGAGGCCGGCGCGCAGTTCGCCCACGAAGTCGGCGTACCCGGGTGCGTCGAGAAGGTTGATCTTTATGCCGTCGTGCGTCAGCGGGGCGCAGGACAGCGCGACCGACCGCTGTTGCCGCACGGCCGCGGAATCGTGGTCGGTGACCGTGGTGCCGTCCACCACCGAGCCGGACCGGCTGATCGTCCCGGTCGCGGTCAGCAGCGCCTCCACGAGCGTCGTCTTGCCCGCCCCCGGGTGTCCGACGAGCACCACGTTACGTACCTTGCTGGGCTCATCCACCACCGGCGCGGGGCCGGTGACTCCCTTCTCCTGCGTCTTCTGGGCCATGCCGCGCCTCCCTGAGTCTCACTGCCGATCGACGGTCAGTCAGGTCGCAGATCGGCTCCGTTGTCTGATCCCACACCCGCACGGGCGACCGCACAACCCCGGCGGCCGTCGCCGAAGCCCCGCCGCGCCACCCCGCCGTGGCTGGACCACCCCGATAGGCTCGGACCCGACATGGCGAGGATCTTCGGCGCGTTCAAGACCGGGGCACGGGTCGCCTTCGACCCACTGGGTCGGGCGCTGGTCCGTGCCGGGGTCTCGCCGGATGCCATAACCATCATAGGAACGCTCGGGGTCGTCGTGGCCTCCGCGGTGTTCGCCGCGCACGGCCAGTTGTTGGTGGCGACGATCATCATCACCCTGTGCGCTCTGCTCGACGTCCTCGACGGCGCCATGGCCCGGGCCCGCGGCTATTCCACCCGGTTCGGCGCGCTCCTCGACTCGACCATGGACCGGGTGGCCGACGGCGCCATCTTCGGTGCGCTGGTCTGGTGGCTGGCCACGAGCGGGCAGCGCCTGCTGGCCGTGGTGACGATCGTCTGTCTGGTCGGCGGGCAGATCGTCTCATACGTGAAGGCCCGGGCCCAGGGCCTCGGATTCACCTGCGACGTGGGATTCGCCGAACGGTTGGAGCGCCTCACCATCGTGGGCATCGGCGGACTGCTGTACGGGTTCGGCGTCGAGTGGGGACTCGCCGTGGCGCTGTGGGTACTGGCGGTCCTGACCGTCGTCACGGTGGTGCAGCGGACGATGCATGTCCGTACCCAGGAACGCGCCCAGCAACGGCAGAGCGCCCAAGAAGGGGCCACATGAGCAGCCGTACGGTCGAATGGGGGTATGTGGCGGGGTGGCGCCTGATCCGGGCGCTGCCCAAACGTATGGCCTGGTCGATCTTCCGTACGGCCGCCGATCGCGCGGCCCGGCGGCCCGGACCCGGCACCAAGCGCCTCGCGCAGAACCTGCGCCGCGTGGTCGGTCCTGAGGTGCCGGACGCCGAGTTCGACCGGCTCGTGCGGGAGGGCCTGCGCTCGTACGCCCGGTACTGGCTGGAGGCGTTCCGGCTGCCCGCCCTGTCCACGGCGCAGATCCAGGCCGGCTTCCGGCTGGAGCGGGCGCACCTGCTCGGCGACGCGGTCGCGGCCGGCACCGGTTGCGTGGTCGCGCTTCCGCACGCCGGCAACTGGGACTTCGCCGGCGCCTGGGTGTGTGCCCAGGGATGGGGCCTGACCACAGTGGCCGAACGGCTCCGGCCGGAGGGCCTGTTCCGGCGCTTCGTGGCGTACCGGGAGTCGCTCGGTATGGAGATCGTGCCGCTGTCCGGTGGGGGCCGGGCGCCGCTGGACGTGCTGGCCGACCGCGTGCGCGAGTCCCGGGTGGTGCCGCTGCTGGCCGACCGGGACCTGACCGCCCGCGGTGTCGAGGTGACGTTCTTCGGCGGGCGTACCCGGATGCCGGCGGGACCCGCCCTGCTGGCGCTGCGCACGGGGGCGCCGCTGTTCACGTGCTCGTTGTGGTACGAGGGCGACGTGCCCTGCGGCCGCATCGACGGTCCCCTGCCGGCCCCACCGGCCGACTCGGGCGGCCTCGACGCCCGGGTACGCGCGCTGACCCAGGCCATCGCCGACCAGTTGGCCGAGGGGATCGCCAAGCATCCGACCGACTGGCACATGTTGCAGAAGTTGTGGCTGGACCCGTGATGCGCATCGGGATCGTCTGCCCGTACTCCTTCGAGGTGCCCGGCGGCGTACAGCGTCACGTGCAGGATCTCGCCGAGACGCTGATCGGCCTCGGCCACGAGGTGAGCGTGCTGGCGCCGGCCGACGACGACGTCCCGCTGCCGCCGTACGTGGTGCCGGCCGGGCGCTCGGTACCGGTGCCGTACAACGGATCGGTGGCGCGGCTGGCGTTCGGGCCGCTGTCCGCGGCGCGGGTGCGGCGCTGGGTCACCACCGGCGATTTCGACGTGGTCCACGTGCACGAGCCGTTCACCCCGAGCCTCGCGCTGCTCGCGGTGCTCTCCGTGCGGGACGAGCCCGTGGTGGCCACGTTCCACACCGCGATGACGCGGTCGCGGGCCATGCACGCCATCTCCGGCGTCCTGCAGCTGGTCCTCGAGCGCATCACCGCCCGGATCGCGGTGAGCGCGCTGGCCCGCAAGGTCCAGGTCGAGCACCTCGGCGGCGGGGCCTGGGAGATCCCCAACGGGGTGGCGGTGGCCCGCTTCGCCGGGGCCCGGCCGCTGCCGGGCTGGCCCGGCGAGGGTGGCGCGATCGGCTTCCTCGGCCGCTTCACCGAGCCGCGCAAGGGTTTCCCGGTACTCCTCGACGCGTTCGCCGAGGCGGCCGCCGCCCGTCCGGGGCTGCGCCTGCTGGTGGCCGGCCCGGGCGATCCGGACGAGATCGGCATCCCGGCGGCGATCGCCGACCGGATCACGTTCCTGGGCCTGGTAGCCGAAGAGGACAAGCTGCGGATGCTGCGCAGCGTCGACCTCTACGTCGCGCCCAACACCGGCGGCGAGTCGTTCGGGATGATTCTCACCGAGGCGATGGCCGCCGGGGCGCCGGTGGTGGCGAGCGATCTCGACGCGTTCCGCCGCGTGCTCGACGGCGGCCGGGCCGGCCGGCTGTTCCCGGTCGGCGACTCCCGGGCCCTCGCGCGGGAACTGACCGCGCTCATCGACGACCCGGCCGCGCGCGAGGAACTGACCCGGTACGCCGCCGAGGCGGTGGCCGGCTACGACTGGCCGGTGGTCGCGAAGCGGGTGCTCGAGGTGTACCACTTCGCGATCGAGGCCACGCCCCGCTCCCGGGTCGTGCCGCCGGGCGCGTGACCCCTAGGGTCCTTCCCGGATCTTGGATGGTTTGTGGGGTCCCGACCCAACAAACGATCCAGGATCTACAACCATCCCGCTACGATCCCGGACCATGTGGGTCGTCGTCGGCGTGGTGGCGGCGGTCGTGCTCGTGGCGACCTACCTGACCTGGATCGCCTCGCGGGTCGACCGGCTGCACGGGCGCGTGGCGGCGACGTTCTCCGCCCTCGACGCCCAGTCGGTGCGGCGGGCGGCGGCCGCGGCGGCCATGGACCTCGCGGAGGTCCAGACCGCCGCCAAGGCGGTGCTGGGCGCGCATCCCGACGACCGCGAGGCCGCCGAGAACGACCTCACCCGGGTCCTGCGTTGGGCCGAGGTGGAGGCCGGTCCGGCCGCGGTGGCGGCCGCCGTGGAGCCGAGCCGTCGACTGGCGCTGGCCCGGCAGGTCCACACGGACGTGGTGCGGGACGCCCTGGCGGTGCGGCGGCGGTGGCTGGTCCGGCTGCTGCGGTTTTCCCGGCGGCATGCCGAGCCGCGCTTCTTCGATATCGACGACCCCGTCCTGGACGAGCCGGCCGCGCCATCGTGACCGGTGCTCGGTGGGCTATGTAAGGACCGAAAAGGCCTCTATCCCGTACCATCGCGGCGGCCGACTTGGCGTACCATGTGCCCTTGAAGGCAGGTGCAAGGAGCGCGGACATGTCTGAGCAGGGTACGAGCAGGCCCACCATCAACCCCCCGTCGGCCAGTGCGGCCACCGCGCCGGGGACACCGGCCACGGGTACGGCGCGGGTCAAGCGCGGCATGGCGGAGATGCTCAAGGGCGGCGTGATCATGGACGTGGTCACGGCCGAGCACGCGAAGATCGCCGAGGACGCCGGCGCGGTCGCCGTCATGGCGCTGGAGCGGGTGCCGGCCGATATCCGGGCCCAGGGCGGCGTCTCGCGCATGTCCGATCCGGACATGATCGAGTCGATCATCTCGGCGGTGTCCATCCCGGTCATGGCCAAGGCGCGCATCGGCCACTTCGTCGAGGCGCAGATCCTGCAGGCCCTGGGTGTGGACTATGTGGACGAATCCGAGGTGCTGACGCCGGCCGACTACGCCAACCACATCGACAAGTGGGCGTTCACCGTTCCGTTCGTGTGCGGCGCCACCAACCTGGGCGAGGCGCTGCGCCGCATCGCCGAGGGGGCGGCGATGATCCGGTCCAAGGGCGAGGCCGGCACCGGCGACGTCTCCAACGCCACCACGCACATGCGCGAGATCGGCGGCGAGATCCGTCGACTGACGTCGATGAGTCCGGATGAGCTCTACGTGGCGGCGAAGGAGCTGCAGGCCCCGTACGACCTCGTTCGCGAGGTCGCCGACGTCGGCAAGCTGCCGGTCGTACTCTTCACCGCCGGCGGCATCGCCACCCCGGCCGACGCGGCGATGATGATGCAGCTGGGCGCCGAGGGCGTCTTCGTCGGGTCGGGCATCTTCAAGTCCGGCAACCCGGCCCAGCGGGCCGCCGCGATCGTCAAGGCGACCACGTTCTACGACGACGCCGACGTGCTGGCGAAGGTCTCCCGCGGGCTGGGCGAGGCGATGGTCGGCATCAACGTCGACGACATCCCCGTCCCGCACCGCCTGGCCGAGCGTGGCTGGTGAACCTGACGATCGGTGTACTCGCGCTGCAGGGCGACGTCCGGGAGCATGTGCGGGCCCTGGAGGAGGCCGGCGCGCGGGCGCGGCCGGTCCGCCGCGTCGACGAGCTCGACGCGCTCGACGGTCTGGTGGTACCCGGCGGGGAGTCGACCACGATCGGCAAGCTCGCGGTCGATTTCGGCCTGCTGGAGCCGATCCAGAAGCTGATCGGCGACGGCCTGCCGGTGTACGGGTCCTGCGCAGGAATGATCATGCTCGCGACCGAGGTCCTGGACGGCCGGCCGGACCAGCGCGCGTTCGGCGGCATCGACATGACGGTGCGGCGCAACGCGTTCGGGCGGCAGGTCGAGTCGTTCGAGGCCCCGGTGGATCTCTCCGGCCTGGACGGTGGCCCGTTCCACGCCGTCTTCATCCGGGCACCGTGGGTGGAGCGCGTCGGCGAGGGCGTCGAGGTGTTGGGTCGCGTCGCCTCCGGGCCGCCCGGGCCGGTACGCGGCGCGGCGCCGGACGACGCCGAGCCGGCCGGGGCGCGGGCCGCCGGTAGGATTGTCGCGGTCCGGCAGCGGAGTCTGCTCGCCACCGCCTTTCATCCCGAGCTCACGGGTGACCCGCGTGTGCACCGGTACTTCGTGGACATGGCGCGTGATCGGCCGGGCCGATGAGGAGGAGCGCTGATGTCTGGCCATTCGAAGTGGGCGACCACCAAGCACAAGAAGGCGGTCGTCGACGCCCGACGCGGCAAGCTCTTCGCCCGGTTGATCAAGAATGTCGAGGTGGCGGCGCGCGTCGGTGGCGGTGACCCGACCGGCAACCCCACCCTGTTCGACGCCATCACCAAGGCGAAGAAGAACTCCGTCCCGAACGACAACATCGACCGCGCCGTCAAGCGCGGCTCCGGCGAGCTGGCGGGCGGCGCCGACTACCAGACCGTCATGTACGAGGGGTACGGGCCTAACGGCGTGGCCCTGCTGATCGAATGCCTCACCGACAACCGCAACCGGGCCGCCACCGATGTGCGTACCGCGCTGACCCGCAACGGGGGCTCGCTGGCCGACGCCGGCTCGGTGTCGTACATGTTCTCCCGCAAGGGCGTCGTGATCGTGCCCAAGGCGCCGGCGGCCTCCGAGGACGACATCCTCGCCGCGGTACTCGACGCGGGCGCGGAGGAGTGCAACGACCTCGGCGAGGCGTACGAGGTCGTGTCCGAGCCGAACGACCTGATCGCCGTACGCACGGCGCTGCGGGAGGCGGGCATCGAGTACGAGTCGGCGGAGTCCTCGTTCGTGCCGAGCGTCACGGTCGCGCTCGATGCCGACGGCGCGCGCAAGATCTTCAAGCTCATCGACGCCATCGAGGACAGCGACGACGTGCAGAACGTGTACGCCAACTTCGACGTCCCCGACGACGTCATGGCCGCCGTCGACGCCTGATCGGGGCGGACCCTCGCCGCGACACCCGCGCAAGGGGTCAGAGCAGGCGAGCGGCCAGGGCGGCGACCTCCCGGCCCTCGTACCCGATGAGCAGTTCGCGCAGCGCGGCCAGGGTGTGCTCGTGAGCGCTCCGGTCGGGTACCACGGCGGACACCGCCCCGGCCCAGGCCTGATCGTCACCGGCCGCCTCGGCCAGCGTCTGCAGGCCGGTCCGCTCGCCGCGGCGGCGGTGCAGGTGGCGCTGCAGGGACGGCCACCTGCTGATGATCTCGGCCAGGATGACCAGGTGGCGGGACCGGTCGACCTCATCCGATGCCACATCGGGAGCTAGCGCCGCGAGTACCCGCTCGTAGAACTGGCACAGGTTGAGTTGGCGCATCGCCTCCCGGACCGAGCGGTCGGGCTGGGCGGAGAACCGTTCGGCGATCAGCTCGCGTACCCCGGTGTGCTGCACCGCCAACCACGACGTCGCTGTGCCCGCCCGCGCTCGCTCCGCTCGCGCGGGCGGGGGCCCTCCGACGACGTCTTCCCTCCTCGCTCGTTCCTCGCTCGTCAGTCCAGACGCCGCCGGCCCCGGGGCCATGGTCGCCATGCCGTCGATGAACTCCACGATGTCGACGTCCGAGACCTGCGGCACGACGATCGGCAGGTGCACGAGCTTGCGCAGGAAGGACCACCCGGGGCTCGGGTCATCGCTGTCCCGTTCGGCCTGCCGGTCGTACACGTCCTCGTAGACCTTGTCGAGGTGACCGGCGACCACGACCGGGTCGAGGCCGATGACGAACCGCGCGCGCAGGCTGGCGTCGGGATCGAGGAAGATCTCCCGGCTGGTACCGCGCCGCTCCGAGACGAAGCCGGCCAGGAACAGGTTGATCGCCTCGAACACCTCGGCCGTGGTCTGGGCCTGGCAACGGTCGAGGTCGTCGACGAAGACGATCAGCTCGTACCCGGCCCGATCGAGGTCGTTGAGCAGACCGCTGACGTGGTGCTGGTGCAGGTACAGCGAGCCGGCCCGGGCCCGCCGCAACGGGTCGGTCAGGCCCTCGGACCCCAGCGGATCGCCGGGGCCGGCGTCGGGAGACGCGCTCGAGCCGACCGGCCCGTGAAACATCTCACCGGGCAGGAACCGGACCGCCGACCCCCGCAGGAACCGCCAGAGCGTGTGCAGCCCGCCGCCGAGCAGGAACAGCCCGGAGAGCATCAGGGCGATGATCGCGGTCTGGATGCCGAAGCCGTCGCCGATGTGGACGGTGCTCTCGATCTCGGCGATGGCGATGGCCATGGAGGCGACCACGCCCAAGGCGCCGAGGGTCAGGGCCGGAGAGAGGGTACGGCGGTGCAGGGTGCGCCGCAGGGCGTACCGGTCCACGCGGCCGAGGTTGCGGGCGAACCAGTACCGCTCGCGCGCCTGCTCGGTGGGATAGAGCACCGGTTGCGCCGCCTCGATGATCTCGGCCACCAGCCCGGCCCACACCTGCTCGCCCGACTGGTGGGCCCACGGGTTGAACCAGGCCGACACCACGCCGCGGGTGTCCGGCCGGGGCACCGCGGCGGGGTCCGACTCTGACGAGCGTCGCCTCCGCCTCGCTCGTTCCTCGCTCGGACGTCGGCTCGCGGATTCTGATGAGCGTCGCCTCCGCTTCGCTCGTTCCTCGCTCGGACGTCGGCTCGCGGCTTCCGGCGGCACGCCGTTGCGCAGGAGCAGGGAGGCCTCCCGGACGGTGAGCCGCGACGGGGCGGCCGGCGACCGGGGCGGTGCCGGCAGATGCTGGCGGACGAAGTCCATCAGCGTGCTCTTGCCGCATCCCCACGGACCCTCGATGGTGACCACGGTCGGCCCCGGATCCAGGTGTTTGGGGCTGAGCACGTGGCCGTAGAGCTTGTCGGCCAACGCGGTGGCGAACGCCCGCCGCCCCAGCAGATCCTCGGTTTCCATAGCCCACGCGTCGGCCGCCTGTGGGTCTGACATGCATAAACTCCGATCTCTTTGGTCGACGCGGGCCTTCCAGTCTGGGGGGTGCTGGCAACGTTGCGCAACGAGGCGGGTTGCGCCCAGTCACCGTGACCGGCGAGGATCGCGCCATGTCTTCACGCGATCAGGAGGCGATCGCGCCCACATTCGCGCTCGACGCCCTGGTGGCCTTCGCTGAGCGCTCGCCGGCCACGAAGGCCGATATCGACCAGGTCATGCGAGCGCTGGCGACCCATCAAGGGTGGTATGTCCCCGTGCACTTCGCGGATCGGGCGTGGGGCCAGACCGATTTCGACCATCTGCTGCGCTTCCCGGAGGGAAAGCCGACCCGGGTGCTCAACGTGTTCAGCGATGAGGGATCGGCCCGGCTGGCCGAGGGCCACGAGATCGGGCTGTACGGAGGGCCGGTCAGCGGGGTGCAGCTCATGCGGGCGCTGACGCCTGAATACGACTCCCTCATGGTCAACTACGCCTCGCCGCGGGAGCACCAGTGGTACGTGGCGTCGGGCGCGTTCGAGATCGCGGCGACCTGGGGCACGACGATCGGCGCCGAACGGGCGCTGGCCGGGCGGGGATCCGGTCGGGTACCGGTGCCGGAACTGCTGGCCCACCGGTTCCACCTGCTCCTCGAGCGGCGCACCCAGGAGGTCGCGCAGATCCGTCTGCCCGATATCGACGGCGCGGTCGCGATCTGCTTCACCGCCGAGGACCGGGCGGAGGAGTTCATGGCCAACCTCCCGCCGCCGGCCCGGCCCCAGGCCGACCTGACGCTGGTGCCGGGATCACGGCTGTTCGACCTGGTACGGGGAGTCGGAGTCGCCGGCCTGGTCGTCAATGCCGGCTCGGACGACCAGACCGCCCTCAGCGGAGACGACATCGCCGAGCTCGCCGGCCGGGCCGCCGCGCCGCTCTGACCGCCGGGTTTCTGACAGGTACGAGCGAGTTCGGGCCGGCGTTGCTAGGTTGCCGGCCATGAGGCCTCGGACGTTCCTTGGAGTCGCCGCGGCGGCGGTGTTTGCCCTGGTGGGCTGCGCGAAGCCGGCCACGGCTCCGACCGGCCAGGGCCAGCCGCCGAGCGCGACCTCCCAGCCGTCGGCGACACCCACGCCGACGCCCACCCCGGTCGGCGAGGAGCAGATCGGCGGCGGCGCGGCGATCCTGGAGGACGGCCGCCACCCCGTATACGTCAAGGCGGTCGACACGAAGCGCCGGACGATCACGTTCGACCTGATGATCTTCCTCACCGGCGAGAAGGCCAAGGAGGAGTGGGCCAAGGAGCATCCGGGCGACCCGGGCCCGCCCAACGACTACCTGATCATCAACAACAACCCGAAGCTGCGCACGCTGCCGTTGACCGCCGACGCGAAGATCCAGGTCATCGACATGAACTCGACCGACGTCACGAAGCCGGTCGACGCGAGCCTGACCGAACTGCGTGACCGCGTCGCGAGCGGGAGCTCACCCGACATGTACTGGCTCATCGTGCGGGACGAGAAGATCACGCGCGTGGAGGGGCAGTACCTCCCCTGACCTCGCGGGCCAGGACCTCGTGCGCCCGCACCACGTGCGACTTGCCCCGGGTGACCTCCGCGGGCCGGGTCCGGAACGTCGAGCGGTAGGCGTTGGGCGTGGCCCCCAGTCGCCGGGTGAAGTGGTGGCGCAGGGTCGCCCCGTCGCCGAAGCCGGAGCGGGCGGCGACCGCGTCGATGCTCAGGTCGGTCTCCTCCAGCAGCCGCCGGGCCAGCAGCACCCGCTGGCCCGTGATCCAGTCGTGCGGCGTCGTGCCGGTCTCGGCCCGGAAGCGGCGGGCGAACGTCCGGGGCGCCATGTGCGCGAGGCGGGCCAGATCGTCCACCGTGGACTGCTGGTCGAGGTTGGCTTCCAGCCAGCTCAGCACCGGCTGCAGCGTGGCGGCGTCCGGTCGCTTCGGGACCGGAGCCTCGACGTACTGCGCCTGCCCGCCCGAGCGCTGCGGCGGCACCACCATGCGCCGGGCCAGCTTCGTGGCGATCTCGGAGCCGTGCTCGCGCCGGACAAGATGAAGGCACAGGTCGATCCCGGCCGCCGTGCCCGCGCTCGTCAGCAGGACGCCGTCCTCGACGTAGAGGGCGTTGGGGTGCACCTCGGCGGTCGGGAACCGGCGGGCCAGCTCGTCGACGTACTTCCAGTGGGTGGTGCACCGGCGCCCGTCGAGCAGCCCGGCCTCGCCGAGCACGAAGGCGCCCGAGCACATGCTCATGACGTACGCGCCGCGCGCGGCCGCCCGTCGCAGCGACTCCGCCAGGGCGGCCGGGATCGGCGGCGAGTCGAGCGGATGGGCCGGCACGACCACCAGGTCGGCCCGTTCCAGCGGCCCGAGGTCGGCCGTCGGCGTGATGTGGAAGCCCGACGAGGTACGCACGGGAAGCCCGTCGTGCGTGCAGAGGTCGAACTGGTACCGGGGGAAGCCGTCGACGGCTCGGTCGGTGCCGAACACCTCACTGGCGACGCCCAGCTCGAACGGGGCCACCCGGTCCGTGACGGCCACCGCGACCCTGCGAATCATGCCTGCCACCCTACACCGCGAAGTGGCAGGAAATCGAGGTGATGGGGCAGAACTGCCACTGGGCTGCCGGAGCCCGTGGCGGCAAACTTGTCAATGGATCCGGTGCGCACCGGCCAGAACCTTCCAGATTCCGCCGTACAGAAGGGTTTTGGCCATGTTGTCGATCGTCTCTTTCGTCGTCGTCGTCGGTACCGTCCTGGGCCTGCTCGGCCTCAGCCTGGCCGTGGCCCTCGGTCGGACACCCAACACGACGCAGCCGGCGAAGTTCTCCTATCCCGCCGGCCCCGATCCGGAGCCCTGGCGAGCCGACTGACCCGCCGCCCCATCCCCCATCGCGCCGATCATGGACCTAGGTCCATGATCGGCGCTGTTAGGCGGCCCTCGGTCCATGATCGCCGCGGGCGTGTGGTCCGGCGGCGGTGATCGCGATTTCGAGGACGATCGCGCAGTTCCACTCAACATCCGTACGGACAATCGCGATCACTGGCGGGCGGGGCGGGCCGACTCAGAGGACCTTGAGGCCGTACATCTCGCCGAGGGGGTCGGCCAGGAGCTCGAGGCGCGCGCCGTCGGGATCCTTGAAGTAGATCGAGACCTCGCTTTCCAGCATGTACTCCACTCCGGCGGCGTCCAGCTTGTCGCGCAGGTGCTGCCACCGGTCGGGTGCCACCGAGATGGCGATGTGGTGCAGTCCGCCGAGCACCTCCGCGTACGGGCCGAGGTCCAGACCGGGCAGGTCGAAGAACGCGAGCAGGTTGCCGTTGCCGATGTCGAAGAAGAAGTGGTTGGACCCCTTGTAGTCGCGGTTCTCGAAGATCTCGGTCAGCGGGAACTCCAGCAGGTCCTGGTAGAAGCGGACCGTGCGCTCCACGTCCGAGCAGATCAGGGCGACGTGGTGCACGCCCCGGGCGCTGCTGGCCGGTCGCTGTTCGCGCAGATAATCCCGCCGGATCCGGTCCCGCTCGGCCTCGATCCGTTCGTAGTCGATGCTCATACCTAGATCCTGAAGAAGAGATTGAGATAGCGCTCGCCGGTCGCGACATCTCCCCGGATGGTGCCGGAGTTGCTGCGCCCGAAGGCCGTCAGCACGAAGTTGCCCGGGTCGAACTCCAGCACGGCCGGCAGGCCGGACACGTCGGCGGCCTCGTAGGTGAACCCGCCCGGACCCGCGCTGACCTTCCAGGTACCGGCGTTGTGGCCGGACGTCACGCTGATGCCGATGTCGCACGCCTCGGCGTCGGTGGGGATGTCGGTCGTGGCCGACCAGAGGACGAACATGAACGGTACGAGCAGGTCGGCCGCCTCGGCCTCGAGGCCGTGGGCGCGGCCGCTGCCTTGGCGGATATCCCACGAATGCACGCCATAGTCCATGAGCTGGAACGCCGGGTAGAAGAACGCCGGCAGCGGTCCCATGTACTTGTGCGGCACGGTGAGGCCGCCCCACTCATCCGGTCCGAGGGCGTCGCACATCTCCATCAGCTTCGCGAAGTCGGCCCGCAGGCGGTCCAGCGCCTCCTGCTGGCTGAGCGAGCGGAGCCCCTTGGCCCCCTCATCGAGGCGGTCCTGCATGACCCGGACGCCCAGGGCGTCCGGCACGGTCGTGCCGCTGCGCGCGGCGTCGAAGCCGACGAAGTAGCTCTCGGTGACGTCGATGATGTGGCCGATGATGTCGCGCACCTGCCACTCGGGACACGCGGTGGGCGCCTCCCAGGCTTCGGGGGCGGAGGCGAGGGCGAACATGCCCTCGGCCTGGTTACGGACGACGCGGAGCAGGTTCTCCTTGGCGTCGAAGTTCATGGCGTTCCAGCCGGACATGATGCCCCTCCTACGCGACGACGAGCGGGTGTCCAAGATGTTGCTCAGTCAAGCATATTCCGACCGGACCCGTGGCGTCGCTCACACAAATTGGATTACGGAACGGTTCCGTTTCGCCAGATCGGTGATCTAGGCTGGGACTCATTACGAGACACAGTCGTATCGATTCCCGTGAACCCCGAGAGGGAACCATGTCGAGCAATCCCGCCACAGACCCAGCTCAGCCGTACTCGGGTCACCCGCGCCGCTGGACCATCCTGGGCGTCCTCGTCGTGAGCCTGCTCGTGGTCGTTCTGGACAACACGGTCCTCAACGTCGCCATGCGTACGATCGCCGATCCGACGCACGGGATCGGCGCCACCCAGGCCGAGCTGGAATGGTCCATCAACTCGTACACGTTGGTCTTCGCCGGCCTCCTGTTCACCTTCGGGGTTCTCGGCGACCGGTGGGGCCGCCGACGCATGCTCGTGGCCGGGCTCGTGCTGTTCGGGCTCGCGTCACTGGCTTCGGCGTACGCCCAGACGCCCACGCAGCTCATCTGGGCCCGGGCGCTCATGGGCATCGGCGCGGCCGGGGTGATGCCGTCGACGCTGTCGATCATCTCCAACGTCTTCGACCCGCGGGAGCGTGGCAAGGCCATCGGCGTGTGGGCCGGTGCCGTCGGCCTCGGCGTGGCCATCGGCCCCGTCGTCGGCGGGGCGCTGCTGGAGAGCTTCTGGTGGGGATCGGTCTTCCTGATCAACGTGCCGATCATCGTGGCCGGTCTCGTCGCCGTGTACGCCCTGGTGCCCGAGTCGCGTGACCCGCGCCCGGGCCGGGTCGACCTGGTCGGCGTCGGGCTGTCCATCGCCGGCCTGATGTCCCTGGTGTACGGGATCATCGACGGCGGCGAGCACGGCTTCGGTCGCCCGCAGGCCTGGGCTTCGATCGTTATCGGTCTGGCAATCCTGGCGACGTTCGTCTGGTACGAGCGGCGCACCGACCACCCCTCGCTGGATGTGCGCCTCTTCCGCGAGCCGCGGTTCGCCGCCGCGGTCGCCTCGACCGGCATCGTGTTCTTCGCCGCGATGGGCACATTCTTCTTCGCCGCCTTCTACCTGCAACTGGTCCGCGGGTACTCCCCGCTGGAGGCCGGCCTTTTGATGCTGTCGTTCGCCTCCGCCCAGCTGGTCTTCGCGCCGCGCAGCGCCGCCATGGTCAAGCGGTTCGGCCCGAAGGCGGTGTGCACGGTCGGGCTTGGTCTGGTCACTATCGGTCTGGGCGGGTTCGCGCTGGTCACGGCCGGGACTCCGGTGTGGCTGCTGCTGGTGCTGTTCTTCGTCCAGGGCGTCGGCATGGCCAACGTGATGCCGCCGGTCACCGAGTCGGTCATGGCCTCGCTGCCGCGGGAGCGGGCCGGCGTCGGCTCGGCCGTCCTCAACACGGTGCGGCAGGTCGGTGGCGCGCTCGGCGTCGCGGTCCTCGGCTCGGTCCTCGCGGGCGTCTACCGCGACCGGATCGGCGACCTGAACGGTCTGCCCGAGCCGGCCCAGACCGCCGCGCGCGAGTCGATCGCCGGTGCCTACGGGGTGGCCGAGCGGGCCGGCGCGGCCGGGCCGGTGATCATGGACGCGGCCAACGACGCGTTCGTCAGCGCGATGCACTGGGCGGCCGCCGGCTCGGCGGTCATGGCGATGGTGGGCATGATCGTGGTGCTCGCGTGGCTGCCACGGCGCTCCGCGCCGTTCGTCCCGACCGGCGTGCCGGCGGAGGACCGATCGCTGGAGCTGGCCGAACGGCGGTGAGTGGTACGACAATGTCCGACATGACGACCACGACGGCCCCGGGACCTGGGGGACAGCCCTCGGTCCCGGGTCCGGCGGCACCTGGACCGAGGAGCGCCGCACCAATAGGCACCGAGCGTAGGCCGGGACGGCCGCGCAGCGCCCGGGTCGACGAGGCCGTGATCGAGGCCGTCATCGACCTGCTGGCCGAGGGCACGGCCGCCGAGGCGCTCTCGATCGAGGCGCTGGCCGCCCGCGCGGGCGTGGGGAAGGCCGCGATCTACCGCCGGTGGGCCAACAAGGAGGCGATCCTGGTCGACGCGGTCGCGTCGCTGAAGGGCCCCGTACCGGAGATCGCCGGCGTGTCGATCCAGGACGACCTCATCGCGCTGCTGCGCCCGGTCGGCCGCAACCACAACACGCGGGCGGCCAGGGTGCTGCCCTGCCTGATCTCCGAGTTCAAGCGGAGCCCCTCGCTGCGCCAGGTGTACGAGAAGGTGATCGAGCCGCGCCGGCGGGTCATGCGCGAGGTGCTGCGGCGCGGCATCGAACGTGGCGAGCTGCGGCCCGACATCGACATCGAGGCCGTCATGGCGATGCTGGTCGGCCCGATGGTGGCCCAGAGCGTCATGGACTGGAACCCGAGCCTGGACCGGGAGACCCTGCCCGAGCGCCTCGTCGCCGCCGCCTGGCCCGCCATCGCCGCCTGATCGCGGCGCCTTGATCGTCACAAGTGCAGGACACTTGTGGCCTCCCGAGCGGTTGAGTCCACAAGTGCAAGGCAGTTGTGTGGGCCTTGGCCGGCCGGAGGACTCCCGGGCCGGCGTGTCGGCCGCCTAGGAGCGCTCGCGGCGCGGTACGTTGCCGAACGTCTGTACGTGGGGGGAGGGCGACGTGCGGGTGCTCGGTGTGGACCCCGGCCTGACCCGGTGCGGCGTCGGTGTGGTCGACGGCGACCCGGGCCGCACGTGTCGGCTGATCGCGTTCGAGGTGGTCCGGACGGACCCGGCCGACGACCTCGGTGCGCGGCTGCTCACGCTGGACCGGGCGCTGGCCGATCTGATCGCCCGGCACGCGCCCGACGCGGTGGCCGTGGAGCGCGTGTTCAGCCAGCACAACGTGCGTACGGTCATGGGCACCGCCCAGGCCGGCGCGGTGGCGATCCTGGCGGCGGCCCGGGCCGGGCTGCCGGTGCGCATGTACACCCCGAGCGAGGTGAAGGCGGCGGTGACCGGGTCCGGTCAGGCCGACAAGGCACAGGTCGCGTCGATGGTACGGAGGCTGCTGCGGCTGCCCGATCCGCCGCGGCCGGCGGACGCCGCCGACGCGCTGGCCCTGGCCATCTGTCACGTGTGGCGGGGTGCGGCCCAGGCCAAGATCATGCGAGCCGGCGCCCGAGCCAGCCGTGGCGTTGACGAGCGAGGCGGAGGCGACGCCTCACAGGACCTGGCGGGAGTACGGGCGGGAGGTCTCGGATGATCGCGAGCGTGCGTGGACGGGTCGCGTCCGTGTCGCCCGACGGCGCCGTGGTGGAGGTCGGCGGGGTCGGCCTGGCCCTGGTCTGCACCCCCAACACCCTGGCCTCGCTGCGGGTCGGCGACGAGGCGCGCCTGTCGACCAGCCTGGTCGTCCGGGAGGATTCGCTGACGCTGTACGGCTTCGCCGACGACGACGCGCGGGGGCTCTTCGAGGTGCTGCAGACCGCGAGCGGCGTCGGGCCCCGGCTGGCCCAGGCCGTGCTGGCCGTGCATACGCCCGACGCGGTGCGCCGGGCCATCGCGACTGGCGACATCGCCACGCTGACCCGGGTGCCCGGGATCGGGAAGAAGGGCGCCGAGCGCCTCGTGCTCGAGCTGCGCGACCGGATCGGCCCGCCCAGCGCCAGCCATCAGGGCGAGGCGCCCCTGTCGCTGCCGGTGGCCGGCATCGCCTGGCAGGACCAGGTCCGGCAGGCCCTGGTCGGGCTGGGCTGGACCGCGGGCCAGGCCGAGCAGGCCGTCGGCGTGGTGGCCACCGAACTCGACGGCGCACCGGTACCGGGCGTGCCGGCGCTGTTGAAGCGGGCCATCCAGGTGCTCGGAAGGGTCCGGTAGACATGACCGACCACTCGGAGGTCATCTCCGCGTACGCGGTCGAGGAGGACCACGAGAGCGAGGCGAGCCTGCGTCCGCGGCGCCTGGCCGAGTTCATCGCCCAGAACCGGGTGCGCGAGCAGCTCGACCTGCTCCTGCGCGGGGCGGTGCGGCGCGGTGACACGCCCGAGCACATCCTGCTCTCCGGTCCTCCCGGCCTGGGCAAGACGACGCTGGCGATGATCGTCGCGGCCGAACTGGGGGTGGGCCTGCGGGTCACCAGCGGTCCGGCGATCGAGCGCTCCGGCGACCTGGCCGCGATCCTCACCAGCCTCGCCGCCGGCGACGTGCTGTTCATCGACGAGATCCACCGCATCGCGCGTCCGGCCGAGGAACTGCTCTACACCGCGATGGAGGACTTCCGGGTCGACGTGATCATCGGCAAGGGCCCCGGGGCGACCGCGATCCCGCTGGACGTGGAGCCGTTCACGCTGGTGGGCGCGACCACGCGCTCCGGCCTGCTGACCGCCCCGATGCGGGACCGGTTCGGCTTCGTGGGGCACCTGGACTTCTACGAGCCGACCGATCTCGACGTTCTGCTGCACCGCTCGGCCCGCATCCTGGGAGTGAAGCTGACCGAGGACGGGGCGGTCGAGATCGCCGGCCGGTCGCGCGGCACCCCGCGTATCGCCAACCGGCTGCTGCGGCGGGTGCGTGACTTCGCCGAGGTACGGCTGGACGGGGTGGTCAGCGCCGACTCGGCCCAGGCCGCCCTGCGGGTGTACGACGTGGACGACCTCGGCCTGGACCGGCTGGACCGCGCGGTGCTGACCGCGCTCGTGAGCTCGTTCGGCGGTGGCCCGGTGGGCCTGTCGACGCTGGCCGTCGCGGTGGGGGAGCAGCCCGACACCGTGGAGGAGGTCTGCGAGCCGTTCCTGGTCCGCGCGGGCCTGCTGGCCCGCACCCCCCGGGGCCGGGTCGCCACGGCCGGAGCCTGGCGCCACTTGGGACTCAATCCGCCGGACCGGATCACGTTCGCGGAGCGCGGCTGGCGACCCGATACCATGGGTGACGCCGCCACGCCGGCTCCGGACCTGTTCACCCAGGACTAGCGAGCCGACGTCCGAGCGAGCTTGCGAGCGAGGCGGAGGCGAGCCAAAGGGTCGGTTGATCCGGCGGACGCGCCCTCGCTTCGTATCGCGCCGGCGGTACCAACTAGACTCCCGGCGGTCTGGATAGACGTCCACCTGTCCGTCGCCGCATTCCACCCAGGCTGGCGCGGCCGACCTAGGAAGGCACACCTGTGGTATTCGTTACCGAGCAAACCGGCTCCGGTGGCGGCGGCCTCCTCACATTCCTGCCGATCATCCTGCTTTTCGTACTCCTGTACTTCCTGATGATCCGTCCGCAGTCGAAGCGTCGCCGAGAGGCGCAGGAAATGCAGTCCCGACTGGTGCCCGGCGACGAGGTGCAGACGGTCGGCGGCCTCTTCGGCACGGTGATCGACATCGACGACGAGGCGGTCACGCTCGAACCGGCGCCCGGTGTGGCGATGCGGTTCGCCCGCGGCGCGATCGCGCGGGTGATCAACAAGCAGCCCACCGAGGAGGACGTCGAGGAGGACACGGCGGACGACGAGGAGACCGGCACGGACTCCCCGAAGAGGTCCGACGAAGGCTGATAACACCCGCTCCCCCCGCAAAGGGGGGAGCGGCGACATACTGGAACACCGTGCCGGACTTTCTCCCGGAGTCGACGACCGAGCGAGCTTGCGAGTGAGGCGGAGGCGACCAGAGTTTGTGGAGCCGGCATGCCCCCTCCGGCGCCAGCTTCGGCGTCGTACATATTAGGAAACCCAGGGAGAGTCGACCACCGTGGCACCACCGTCGCAAGGCCAGATGCGCCCGTCGCGCTACCTCATGGTCCTGACCGCGCTCTTCGTCGTCCTCTTCGCCATCGTGCTGTTCGGCGGCTCCGGGCCGATGAGCGAGAAGCTGAAGCCCAATCTGGGCCTGGACCTCGTGGGCGGCACCTCCCTGACCCTCATCGCCCAGACCACGGACGGCCGGCCGATCGATCCCGACTCGGTCGAGCAGGCCCGCAATATCATCCAGAGCCGCGTCGACGGCTTCGGCGTCGCCGAGGCCGAGGTCGTGATCGAGGGTGACACCAACATCGTCATCAACATGCCGGGCGAGAACAGCGACGCCATCCGCCAGGTCGGCAAGCCGGCGCAGCTGCGCTTCCGCAAGGTGGTGAAGCAGACCGACGCCGTCGGCGTGTCCGGTACGACGCCCAGCCCGAGCGCGAGCGGGTCGGCGTCACCGAACCCCTCGGCCTCGGCGGCCCCCACCTCGGCACCGCCCACCACCGCGCCCGCGACGGCCGCTCCGAGCGGTTCCGCGTCGGGATCCGCCGCCGCGTCGGCCTCCGGATCGGCCACGCCGCGCGACATCAGGAAGGAGCAGGAGGCGATCGCCCGGAAGCTCGGCCCGGCCGCCATGAACGCCGCGCAGGCCATCCAGAACCCGAGCGAGGTGCTCGCCGACTCCAACCAGCTCAAGGTGCTCGAACCGTTCGGCGAGCTGACCCCGGCCGAGGTCGCGCTGCTGCCGCCGCAGTACCAGTTCAACGTGCCCAACGTCAGCTGTGACCTGCTCAACAACCGCCCGGCCGGTTCCATCGACCCGACCGACCAGCAGGTCGTGGCGTGCAACGCCGGCAAGACCAGCAAGTACCTGATGGACGTGGCCAAGGTCGTCGGCACCGATGTGGCGTCGGCCAAGCAGGCCCGCGACCCGCAGCGCGGCTGGACCGTCAACATCGACTTCAGCGGCGATGGCGCGACCAAGTGGAGCGCGCTGACCCGCGAGGCGTACAACAACGAGGGCAACGGCTGCGAGGAGAGCGCCACCGCGCCGCGGGACACCGGCCAGGGCGCCAACGTCTGCCTGGTCGCGGTCGTGCTGGACAACGAGGTGGTCTCGGCGCCGGCCGTCCAGGCCGTGCAGACCTCGGACTCGCAGATCTACGGCCAGTTCAACCGGGAGAGCGCCACGCTGCTGGCCAACCAGATCAAGTACGGGGCGCTGCCCATCACGTTCCAGCCGGGCGAGGTCACCTCGATCTCGGCGACGCTCGGCGCCGACTACCTGCGCGCCGGCCTGCTGGCCGCCGGGATCGGCATGCTCCTGGTCATCGTGTACGCGTTCTTCTACTACCGCCTGCTCGGCTCGGTCATCTTCCTGAGCCTGGTGCTGTCGGCCGCACTCACCTTCGGCATGCTGGTGCTGCTCGGCCGCTCGATCGGCGTCACGCTCACGCTGGCCGGCATCGCGGGCTTCATCGTGTCGCTCGGCGTGGCGGCGGACTCGTTCGTCATCTACTTCGAACGTCTCAAAGACGAGATACGCGAGGGCCGAACGCCGCGCAGCGCCATCCCGCGGGCGTGGGTCCGGGCCCGACGCACGATCCTCACCGCCAACGGCGTGACCGTGCTGGCCGCGCTCACCCTCTGGATCCTCGGCGTCGGTCAGGTCCGGGGGTTCGCGTTCGCGCTGGGGCTGGCCACCATCCTCGACCTCGTGATCGTGTTCCTGTTCCGGCATCCGATCATGACGCTGCTGGCGCGGACGCCGGCGTTCCTGTCCCCCCGGGTCAGCGGCCTCGGGCGGGTGCTGCACCACGCGAGCCAGGACGCACCCCCGTCGCGTCCGGGCCGCACGAAGGAGGCCTGACATGAGCCAGTCGACTCTCCGCCCGGTGACCGAGGACACGAAGAGCACGGGCTCGAGCCTGAAGGATCTCGCCAGCCGGCTCTACCGCGGCGAGGCCGGCATCGATGTCGTCGGCAAGCGCAAGCCGATCTACATCATCGCCGGCGCCATCGTGGTGGTGGCGATCATGACGTTCATCTGGCGGCCGTTCAACCTCGGCATCGAGTTCGAGGGCGGCAACGAGTTCACCGTGCCCGGCACGGTCGACACGCTGGCCGGCGTACGGGCCGCCGTCGAGGGGGCCGGGGCCGAGGTGCACACGGCCCAGGTGGTCACACCGAGGGGCAGCGGCGGGCCGTCCTACCTGATCCGGACGGAGGAGCTCAACGCCGACCCGACCGCCGCCGCCACCAAGGCCGCGGAGATCCGGCAGGCCCTGGCGACCAAGTACGGGATCTCGGCCAACCAGATCACCGAGAACTCGGTCAGCGGCGCCTGGGGCGCGCAGATCACCCGGAAGGCGCTCTACGGCGCGCTGGCCTTCCTCGTGCTGGTGGTGATCTTCATCGCCTCGGTGTTCAAGGAATGGCGGATGGCCGTGGCGGCCCTGGGAGCGCTGCTGCTCAACCTGGTGCTGACCTCCACGGTGTACCTGCTGGTTGGCTTCGAGGTCACGCCGTCGACGATCATCGGCTTCCTGACCATCCTCGGTTTCGCCCTGTACGACGTCGTGGTCGTCTTCGACCGGGTACGGGAGAACACCCGCGGCATCACCGGCAGCACCGTGCGCACGTACGGCGAGGCGGCCAACCTCGCGCTGAACCAGACGCTGATGAGGTCCATCAACACCTCACTGGTGGCGCTGCTGCCCGTCGGCGGCCTGCTGTTCATCGGCGCGGGCCTGCTCGGCGCCGGCACGCTGAAGGACCTGTCCATCGTGTTGTTCGTCGGCATGCTGGCCGCCTTCTTCGCGTCGATCTTCTTCGCCACTCCGGTGCTGGTCGACCTCAAGGAGCAGGAACCCCGGTTCAAGATGCACAAGCAGCGGGTCATGGCCCGTCGGGCCGCCGGCGCGTCGGCCGAGCGCACCTCGGCCAGGGCCGCCGCCCGCAAGGGTCCGGCCGCGGCCAAGACGGCGGGCGCCAAGGCGACCGGCGTCAAGGCGGCCCAGCCCAAGGTGCAGCGCGAGGTCTCCGACGATGCTCCGGCCGAGACGGTGGCCGGTGCCACTCCCCGCCCCGGGGCCCGACCGCAGGCGCGCAAGCGGCCCGGGTCGAAGCCGGGGGGTACCCGGGGCCGCTCCGGCGGCAAGCGCCGCTGACCCCGCCGCCCACCCCACTACCTGCGCCGATCATGGACTTAGGTCCATGATCGGCGCTGAAAAGCGTGCCTAGGTCCATGATCGAGCGAATCGTGAGGCGGTGATCATGCAGGCGGTACGAGGGGATGGCTCGACCCGGGCGGCGGAGGTGGTCGCCGGTCACGTCATCGACGTGCCCGACTTTCCGCAGGACGGCATCATCTTCAAGGACCTCAGTCCGCTCTTCGCCGACGGGCCGGCCTTCCGCGAGGTCATCGACGCGGTGGCCCGGCAGTACCGAGCCGGCGAGGATCCGGGGTTCGACGTGGTGGCGGGGATCGAGGCGCGCGGATTCCTCCTCGCGGCCGCGCTCGCCTATGCCACCGGCACGGGCGTCGTTCCCGTACGAAAGGCCGGCAAACTGCCACGGGAGACCTATTCCGCCACGTATGCCCTTGAGTACGGCACGGCCACGCTCGAGGTGCACGCCGACGCGTTCCCGGCCGGGCAGCGGGTCCTCGTGTTCGACGACGTGCTGGCCACCGGTGGGACCGCCGAGGCGACGATGGACCTCGTCGAGCGCGGTGGCGGACGGGTCGTCGGCTTCGTCGTGCTCCTCGAGCTGGAGTTCCTCCGGGCGCGGGAGAAGCTCTCCGGTCGCCCCGTGCACGCCGTACTCACGGTCTGACCACCCGACCGGTCGGTCGGACCGGGCGGTCGGGGGCCGATCGGGCTCCGGACGGGTACGATGGTCGTTCCAGGCGCGGGCGTCCCACGCTGCGGTTTTCGGCCTCGGGACCGCGCCGATCGCAAAGGGTGAGGAGCCGCCGAGTGCCAAGCGACGTCGGCCCTCCGGTGGAGGGCACGAACACCGGCGGCGCCGCCAGCGCCACGGGCGGGGTCCGCGTGGACGACCGGCCCGACGGGGCGTCCGACACCGCCGCCCAGGTCCCGCGAGCCGACGACCGAGCGAGGGACGAGCAAGGCGGAGGCGACGCCCGGCAGGTCTCCCCCGAGAGCGCCGCGCCGCCCGCGGGCACCGGACCCGAAGGCCCGGGCGGCGTGGTCATCGCGTTCCCGGGCGGCCCCATCGACGACGAGTCCGAAGACTCGGGCGAGATCCATGCGACCGGCGCCTTCGGTCTGGCCGGCGCACCGACCGGCCGGCGCGTGCGCGCCCGGCTCGCGCGGTTCAACGCGCCGTGGCAGCAACCCCAGGTGAGCGAGGTCCTGGAGCCGCTCATCGCGCTGCACCGGGCCACCCACCCCAAGGCCGACATCCGGACCCTGCAGCGGGCGTACGACTCGGCCAACCGCTGGCACTCCGGCCAGTACCGCAAGTCTGGCGATCCGTACATCACGCACCCGCTCGCCGTCGCCGGCATCCTGGCCAACCTCGGCATGGACACGATCACCCTCGTCGCGGCGCTGCTGCACGACACGATCGAGGACACCGAGTACACGCTCGACCAGATGCGCGAGGAGTTCGGCGCCGAGGTGGCGCTGTTGGTGGACGGCGTGACCAAGCTGGACAAGGTCAAGCTGGGCGACGCGGCCAAGGCCGAGACCATCCGCAAGATGGTCGTGGCGATGGCCAAGGATCCACGGGTACTCGTGATCAAGCTGGCCGATCGGCTGCACAACATGCGGACGCTGGCGTTCCTGCCCCAGCCCAAACGGGAGCAGAAGGCCCGGGAGACGCTGGAGATCCTGGCCCCGCTGGCCCACCGCCTCGGTATGAACACCATCAAGTGGGAGCTGGAGGACCTCGCCTTCGGCGCGCTCTACCCCAAGCGCCACGAGGAGATCAACCGCCTCGTCGGCGACCACGCGCCCCAGCGGGACGCCCTGCTCAGCCAGGTCACCCAGAAGATCGCCTCGGATCTCAAGACCGCGAAGATCAAGGCCGAGGTGACCGGGCGCCCGAAGCACCTGTACTCGATCTACCAGAAGATGATCGCGCGCGGTCGCGACTTCGGCGAGATCTACGACCTCGTCGGCGTGCGGATCCTGGTCGACACCGTCCGCGACTGCTACGCCGCCCTCGGCATCATCCACTCGACCTGGCAGCCGGTCCCGGGCCGGTTCAAGGACTACATCGCGATGCCGAAGTTCAACATGTACCAGTCGTTGCACACGACGGTCATCGGCCCGAACGGCAAGCCGGTCGAGATGCAGATCCGCACGTACGCGATGCACCGCACGGCCGAGTACGGCATCGCGGCGCACTGGCGCTACAAGGAGACGAAGAACGCCACGATCGTCGGGCCGCCGGCGCACATCGACGAGATGACGTGGCTGCGCCAGCTCCTGGACTGGCAGCGCGAGGCGTCGGACCCGACGGAGTTCCTCGACGCGCTGCGCTTCGATCTGTCCACACAGGAGGTGTACGTCTTCACGCCGAAGGGCGATGTGATCGCGCTGCCGAAGGACTCGACGCCGGTCGACTTCGCCTACGCCGTGCACACCGAGGTGGGCCACAAGTGCATCGGCGCGAAGGTCAACGGCAAGCTCGTGCCGTTGGAGAGCAAGCTGTCCAATGGGGACGTCATCGAGATCTTCACGTCGAAGTCCCCGACGGCGAGCCCGACCCAGGACTGGCTCGGCTTCGTGCAGAGCCCCCGGGCCCGCACCAAGATCCGGCAGTACTTCAACAAGGAGCGCCGGGAAGCGTCCATCGAGGACGGCAAGGACGCCATCGCGAAGTCGATGCGCAAGCAGGGCCTTCCGTTGCAGCGCATGATGAACTCCGACTCCCTGCTGACGATCGCGCGGGAGCTGCACGTCGCCGACGTCTCCGCCCTGTACGCGGCCGTCGGCGAGAGCCAGATCTCGGCCCAGTCGGTGGTGAGCCGGCTGGTGGCGAACCTGGGCGGCGTCGAGGGGGCCACCGAGGACCTGGCCGAGACCGAGACGCCCACGCGACGCCCGCGGCCCATCACCAGCCCGCACGACCCCGGCGTCGTGGTCAAGAACGCGGCGGACGTCTGGATCAAGCTGGCCCGCTGCTGTACGCCCGTGCCCGGCGACCCGATCTTCGGCTTCGTGACCCGCAACGGCGGGGTCAGCGTGCACCGCAGCGACTGCACCAACGCCGAGGAACTGCGCCAGCAGGCCGACCGCATGGTGCCGGTGGAGTGGAAGCCGACCGCGGCCTCGATGTTCCTCGTCACGATCCAGGTCGAGGCGCTGGACCGGCACAAGCTGCTGGCCGACATCACCCGGGCGCTCTCCGACGAGCGGGTCAACATCCTCTCCGCGTCGGTCACCACCACCCGGGACCGCGTCGCGTTGAGCCGCTTCACGTTCGAGATGGCCGACCCGAAGCACCTCGGCCACCTGCTGGCCGCGGTCCGTAAGGTCGACGGCGTCTACGACGCCTACCGCGTCACCTCCGGCGCCTAGCCGCCCGGGTTGCGCGGCCGGGGCGACAACTTCCGGGAAGTTGTGGCCTCAAGCGGCGTCTGAGGCCACAACTTCCGGGAAGCTGCGGACGATCTTGGTCGGCGGCCTACGGCTGGGGGGAGGCCGAGCCGCTCGCCCCGGGCGCCGCGGCCGACCCGCTGGGGGGCGCGGCGCTCGGCGACAACGGCGCCGCCGTCGGGGCGGGGACTGACGACGACTCGGTCACGGGTCCGGCCCGTACCGTCTTGAACTTGATCTCGATCTTGGGGTGACCGCCGCCGGCCTGCTCCGCGAAGGCCCCGTCGTCGCCGCCGGCGGCGATCTTCTTCACGATGTCCATGCCCTCGAAGACCTTGGCGAACAGCGAATAGTTGCCCGGCAGGGTGCTGTTGTCCCACAGGAAGAAGAACTGGCTGCCGTTGCTGCCGGGTTGGCCCGTGTTGGCCATGGCGACGTCGCCGGCGTGGTAGGCGGGCAGCTTGTCCTTGGGCAGGTTCTCGTCGGCGAACCGGTAGGTCGCCCCGCCCGAGCCGCTACCGCTCGGGTCGCCGCACTGCAGCGCGAAGATCTCCGCGACGAGGCGGTGGCAGGTGGAGTTGTCGTAGAACTTCTGGTTGGCCAGATGGGCGATGCTGGCCGCGGTGCACGGCGTCTTCGACAGGTCCATCTCCATCTTGATCACGCCGTGGTTGGTGTCCAGGGTGACGACCTGGAAGCCACGCTGAGGCGGCTGGGTCGGCGGCAGGCCCACGTCCTTGATGCCCGGCGGGAGCGAGGCCGCGGGGCTGGCGCTCGGGCTCGTCTCGTACTCCACGGTCCAGTCGCACTGGGCGGGGCCGGCGCTCGGGTTCGCCACCGGCTGCGAGCCGCCGTCCGACGTCGCCATGATGATCCACACCACCAGGCCGACGACCACCACGACGGCGACGCCCGCGCCGATCCGCGCCTGCAGCAGGCGCTTGCGGCGGGCCGCCTCGGCCCGAGCCGCCATCTCCCGCTCCAGCCGCGCCCGTGCCGCGGCGCGCTGACGAATGTCCCGTGCCGAACTCACTGTCGTGCTCCCTTGCCGGTATGTGTCATGACTGCGCCGTGGGCGTGGGAGAGGCCGACGGCGTCGTGGAGGGGCTCGCCGAGGTTGGCGTACCCACGGTGATCGACTCGAGAACGAGCGCGGTCTTGGGCTTGCCGTCCTTGACGTCCTTGCCACTGTCGTCGGCGGCGCCGTCCTTGGCGACCCGCTCGACGATATCGAGACCCTTCACCACGGTGCCCACTATGGAGAAGCCGGGCCCGAGCGTCGAGTCGTCGTCGTAGATGATGTAGAACTGGCTGCCGTTGGTGTTGGGGCCGGTGTTGGCCAGCACGATGGTGCCCTTGGCGTAGTAGACCGGGCCCGGGCCGGCCGAGGCCGACGCACCCGGCGAGGGCGAAACGGCCGGCGACGGCGATGCGGCCGGCGACGCGGTGGAGATCGGGCCGCTGGGCAGGTTCTCGTCGCCGAACGTGTACGAGGGCCCGCCCGTGCCGTCGCTGCGCGGGTCACCGCAGGCCAGGTAGCTCAGGTCCTGGTTGAGCTGGTGGCAGGTCGAGTTCGAGAAGAAGCCCTTCGAACCCAGGTAGGCGAAGCTCGCCGCCGTACAGGGTGCCTTCGACAGGTCGAGGGTCGCCTGGATCTGGCCCAGGCTTGTCGCGATCGTCATCGTCTCGGTGCCCTCGCGCCGCTCCCCGGTCGCCGGCGGGTTACCGACGTCGGTGAAGTTGGGTTCGGCGGCCAGATCCTTGAGGTTCCAGGTGCAGGTCCCGCTGACGACCCGGCTCGGTGGGTCGGGCTCGAACCCGCCCAGAGCCCAGGTGACCACGAGCGCGATGAGCAGGACCGTGAGGCCCGCGCTGACTCCGGCGTAGATCTGGCGCTTGCGGAGCGTCCGGTGCGCCTGGCGGGCGATGCGCCGCTGCGCCCTCTCGCGCTCAAGCTTGCGCAGCCGATCCCTCTTCGAAGCCACGTGCTACCCCTCTGTGTGTCGGTTATCGCCCGGGCGGGTACCGGCCGTTCCATCCGCCACAGACCCGCCAGAGTGTACGTGTATGGCCTGAGCGGGTGGATAGCGAGGCGCCGGGGCCGGGTCGTGGCGCGGCGTCAGACGCCGCCGACCCCGCCATGGCGGTAGTTTGGCTGGCGGGATCGACGTCGGCGGCTTTTCCGAGGGGCGCGGGCCGAGCGAGAGGAAGGGCGAACGTGCTGGTCACCGGCTTTCCATCGGACGTGTTCGGCACCAACTGCTACGTCGTGGCGAGCGGACCGGGCGAGCAGTGCCTGGTGGTCGATCCCGGCATCGGGGTGATGACCGATCTCGATGCGGTGCTGGCCGAACACCGCCTGCGCCCGGCCGCCGTACTGCTCACGCACGGTCACCTGGACCACACGTTCTCGGTGGCGCCGGTCTGCGGCGCGCGCGGCGTGACCGCGTACATCCATCCGGGTGACCGGGAGATGCTGGCCGACCCGGGCAAGGGCCTCTCGGACGGCTCGGCGCTGCTGGCCGGTACCGGCCTGTCGTACACCGCGCCGGACGACGTGGCCGAGCTGCCCGACGGCGGGCCGATCACGGTCGCCGGGCTGGAGATCATCGTGGACCACGCCCCGGGGCATACGCCGGGATCGGTGCTCTTCCGCCTGCCCGGCGACGCCGTCGTGGCCGAGATGGTCGGCCTGGCGTCGATCACCGAGGTCTGCCTCTCCGGGGACGTGTTGTTCGCCGGTTCGATCGGCCGCACCGACCTGCCCGGCGGGTCGACGCCGACCATGATGGTCAGCCTGCGGGACAAGATCCTGCCACTGGACGACGCGACCCTGGTGCTTCCCGGCCACGGACCGGCGACCACGATCGGTCGCGAGCGGGCGACGAACCCGTACCTGGCCGAGGTCGCCGCCGGCCCGGGCGGGAAAATGCGTGGTTGGTAGTTGTCGCGTGGCGCCGCTCGCAAGCTCGCGTCGGCGGTTGACACCTGATAGGCAGGCGATATGAGCAGGATCGGTCCACTCAGCGGGTTCCCCGAATGGCTGCCGTCGCAGCGGATCGTGGAGCAGCACGTGCTGGACCACCTGCGCACCACGTTCGAGCTGTACGGGTTCGCGCCGCTGGAGACGCGCGCGGTCGAGCCGCTGTCCCAGCTTCTGCGCAAGGGCGACACCTCGAAGGAGGTGTACGTGCTGCGGCGCCTGCACGACGACGGGGCCGACATCGACGAGGACGCCCTGGGCCTGCACTTCGACATGACCGTCCCCTTTGCTCGGTACGTCCTCGAGCACGCGGGCAAGCTGCAGTTCCCGTTCCGGCGCTACCAGATCCAGAAGGCCTGGCGGGGCGAGCGCCCGCAGGAGGGGCGGTACCGGGAGTTCCTGCAGGCCGACATCGACGTGGTCGACCGCGACACCCTGCCGTTCCACTACGACATCGAGATCCCGTTGATCATCGGGGACGCGCTGCGCGCCCTGCCGCTGCCGCCGATCCGCGTCCAGGTCAACAACCGCAAGCTCTGCCAGGGCTTCTACCAGGGTCTGGGCATCCCCGACCCCGAGGCCGCGCTGCGGGCGGTCGACAAGTCGGACAAGGTGCCGCCGGCCGTCGTGGCCGAGTTGCTCATCACCACGGCGGGAGCGACCGAGGCGCAGGCCAAGGCATGCCTGGCCCTGGCCGAGATCGCGACCGAGGACACCTCGTTCGTCGACGCGGTGCGCGCGCTCGGCGTCAGCGACCCGCTGCTCGACGAGGGCCTGGATGAGCTGGTACGGGTGATGGAGGCCGCCCGGGAGTACCAGCCCGGCCTGCTGGTGGCCGACCTGAAGATCGCCCGGGGGCTCGACTACTACACCGGCACGGTCTACGAGACGCGCATGATCGGGTACGAGCGGGTCGGCTCCATCTGTTCGGGCGGGCGGTACGACAACCTGGCCACCGAGGGCGACGTCCGGTACCCGGGCAACGGGATCTCGCTCGGCGTCTCCCGCATGCTCGGTGTGCTGTTCGGCGCCGGGGCGCTGTCGGCCTCGCGGTCGGTGCCGACCTGCGTACTGGTCGCGCTGCCGTCCGAGGAGTCGCGGGTGGCCTGCGACCGGATCGCGGCCACGCTCCGCCGGCGTGGCATCGCGACCGAGGTCTCGCCGTCGGCGGCCAAGTTCGGCCGGCAGATCCGGTACGCCGAGCGCCGCGGCATCCCGTATGTCTGGTTCCCCGGCGACGGCGGCCACGAGGTCGACGGTGCCGGGGGCGGCGAGGTCAAGGACATCCGCTCGGGCGCGCAGGTGCCGGCCGACGCGTCGACCTGGACACCCCCCGACGAGGACCTGCGCCCGCGCGTCATCGCGGCCTACTAAGGACACCTAAGGACCACGCCCCCGTCCCCCCGTCCCCACCAGTCGCCGATCATGAAGTTAACGTCATGATCGGCCGGGTTTTCTGACGTTTGGTCCATGATCGTGCGGATCTTGACGGGTCGTCGACGGCGGGTGTCGCGCGCCCGACGTCCACGGTTCCGGCATGATGCGCGTGTGCCCGCCAGTCCACAGGTGACGGTCGTCGTCGGCGTCGACGGCGCCGGGCGCACGCATCGTCTGGACCAGATCGCGGCCGGCGCCGGCGGCCCGGCCGTGCGGGTCAACCCGCCGGCGACGGAGGACCTCGCCGACCTGCTGAACCGGGCCGAGGCGGACGGGTCGCTGGTCCTGGTCGATGACGCGCACCGGCTCGCCCCCGACGAGCTGACCGCGCTCGCCGCGGCCGCCCGGCGCGGCGTACCCATGGTCATCGCGCGCCGGCCGACGATCGACTCGCCGGGACTGGCCGAGCTCGACGAGGCGGTCGGGGGGCGGGTGGAGCAGCTGGCGCCGCTGGACGGACCGACGCTGGTCGGGTTCACCGGGTGGACGCCGAACCAGTCCGGGGCGCTGGCCGAGGCGTCCGGCGGGCTGCCGGCGATCGCGGCCGGGCTGGAGCCGTCCGGATCACCCTCGCCCAGCCTGATCGCCCGGGTACAGCGCCGGCTCGCCGTGCTGGACCCGCGGACCGCCGGCCTGGCCCGGCTGCTGGCGGTACGGCTCGACCTGGACGACCGCACGCTGGCGGAGGCGGCCGGCCTGGACCGCGGCCCGCTGGCCGAGGCGCTGCGGACGCTGCACGACAACGGATTCCTCGCCGGCGAGGTGATGATCCCGGCGGTGGCCGAGGCGGTCCTGCGGGAGCCGGCCGAACGGCGGCGGGCGCAGGAGGCGGTGGCCCGGGCGCTGGTGGAGACCGGAGCCGACGTCATGGTGGCGGCCGCCCAGCTGCGGGCGGCCCGGGCCCGGACCCCGACCGCCGCGGACGCGTACCGGGCGGCGGGCGACCGGATCCGCTTCGAGGATCCCGCGGCCGCGATCGTCTGGTACGACGACGCGCTGGAGGCCGGTTGCGACGCCGCCGCGCTGGCCGCCGGCCGGGCGGAGGCGGCGGCGCTGTTGGGCCTGCGCGTCGACACCGGTGCCGGCCGCGGCGCGCCGGCCGCCGACGCGGCGCGGCTGGCCCACGTCGAGGGCGCCGTGGAGGCCCACCACGGGCGCGCGGGCCGGTCCGCCGAGGCGCTGGCCGCGGCCGGCGAGCCCGGACCGCTGCTGGCCGTGCCGTCCCTGGTGGCCACCGGCCGGGCCGACCGGGCCCGCGCCGCAGCCGAGACGCCCGGCCCGCCGGCGCTGCGAAGGCTCGCCGAGGCGGCGGTGCGCGCGGTGACCGACCCGGCCGCGGCCGTGCCGCGGTTCATCGAGGCGGCCGAGGTGACCGAGGGGGCGCCGCCGGCCGTCGTGCTGCCGGACACGCCCAACGCTCTGGGCGCGCTCGTCGCCCTGGTGGCCGGCGACGCCGCCTCGGCCGAGCACCTGGTCGAGCGGGCCCTGTCCAGCGGCATCGGTGGACCGACCGCGGTCGCCCGGCACCGGCTGCTGCTGGCCTGGGTACGCCTGCGCATCGGCCGGTACGACACCGCGGTGGCCGAGCTGGTCCGGTACCCGGCGGAGCGCCTGCCGGGCCGGGAGCGGCTCCTGCTGGCCGCGGTCTCCGCCGGCCTGGCCCGCCGCAGCGGCGACGTCGGGCGCCTGCGCGACGCCTGGGCCGGCGTGGAACAGGCGCTGGCGCGCCAGGAGGTGGACCTGTTCGCGGTCGAGCAACTGGAGGAGCTCGCCGTCGCCGCGACCCGACTGCGGCAGCCGGCCCGGGTCGGCCCCATGCTCGCCGCGCTCGACGGCGCGGTGGCCGGGCTCGGCGGCCCGGCCGCGTGGTCGGTGGCCGTGGGTTGGATCCGGCTCCAGCTGGCGGTCGCGACCGAGGACGCCGGGGCCGCCGACCAGGCCGCCGGCCACCTCTCCGCCCTGGAGCGAGGGGACGGGCTCGCCGAGCGGCAGCGGGCCCAGGTCGCGGCGGCCGGGTTCTGGGGCCGGATCCTGGCCGGCGAAGTGGACCCCGACGCCGTGACGGCCGTGGCCGACCGGCTGGCGTTGGCCGAGCTGCCCTGGGAGGCCTCCCGCCTGGTCGGGCAGGCCGCCATCCGTACCGGCGATCCGGCCGCCGCCCGGCGCCTGCTGGAGCGGGCGCGCGAACTGTCCAGCGCCGAGGTGGTGGTGTCGGCCGAGGGCCGGGGCGAGACGCAACGCGGGGGGCTGTCGGAGCGGGAGGTGGAGGTGGCGCGCATGGTGCTGGCCGGCGGGACCTACCGCGAGATCGGCGGCCGGCTGTTCATCTCACCCAAGACCGTCGAGCACCACGTCGCCCGGATCCGCACCAAACTCGGCGCGACGACGCGCGCGGAGTTCGTCGCCGCCCTCCGGGACGTGCTCGGTGAGGCATGATGTGGACCAACTGTCGCTGGCGCGACAGCGGATCTGCCCTGCTAGGGGCAGTGTTAGCCATCCCCTAGCCACCCCGATCAGGCAGGGGGGTTGTCCCGATGCCGGGCGGGGTGCACCGGCCGCAATCTAGTTGCATGCCCGGCCGCCGTGGCGGGGCCAAGTTAACAAGGAGGCACCAAAATGGCGGACCAGAACGTGATGGAGCTGGTGCAGGAGTGGCTCGCCGACCTGCTTCGTGGCGGCGCCAACCAGACCAACATCACCCCGATCTCCCAGGTCGCCGCGGACGCCGGCTACACGCCCGAGGACCTCGCGGGTGTGCCGTGGGGCCAGGCCTACAACAACGCCTGCCAGTACCCGGGCGTCCCCAGCGGCTACCCGCCGGTCAACCCGGGCGCGACCCACGCCGAGGTCGTCCGGCATGTTGTCCAGACCACCAATGTGACCAACAACAACACCCAGGTCTTCGACATCGACGTCACCGACAACTCCATCGACAACTCCATCGACCTGTCCGGCGCCGAGATCGACGCGGGTGAGGGTGGCTTCGAGATCAACCAGGACAACGAGAGCGCGACCGGTGGGTCGGCGGTGGCCGACGACGGCGGCACCGCGAACGCCGCCTCCGATGGTGGCCTGATCAACACGGGTACCAACCTCGGCAACCAGAACACCGGTGACGAGGCCATTCAGGCCGGCGGCACCTCGATCGACCTCGAGTTCGGTCGCGGCGGCCTCGACCCGGTCGGCAACCCCGTGCTCACCCGGACGCTGTCGGAGAACCCGCCGCCCAACGGCGACGGTCCCGGCCACGACGATGACGGTGGCGGACTGCCCGGCTTCCCCGGCGGTGGGCCGCAGGTGCTCAACCTCAACACCGGCGACGCCGGCGACGACATCGAGCAGAGCGGCAACGACTTCGACCTCGAGGTCAACCAGACCCGCGGCGACTTCTCGCCGATCGAGACGGGCCCGGGCGACCAGTCCAACGAGGCTCCCGACGAGGTTCCCGACCCTGTCTGAGCACAATCGAACAGCGCGTGGCGGGCCACGCGGGCGAGAGCCCGCGGGCCCGCACAGGCGCGTGAGTGACCACAGAGGACGAACATGACGACGGCTCCGGCCCCGGCGCGCAACCCGATCGCCCAGGCGATCGAGGTGCTCGATCTCGGCCTGAAGGCCTGCGAGGCGTACGGGCGCACCGACCTGACCGCCCGCCTGGGGACCATCCGCCGTCAACTCGCCGATCCGGCCGTGCACATCGTCGTCGCGGGCGAGTTCAAGCAGGGCAAGAGCTCGCTGGTCAACGCCCTGATCGGGGCCAACGTCTGCCCGGTCGACGACGACGTGGCCACGGCCCTGCCGACCTACGTGCGCTACAGCGAGGAACCGAAGGCGTACCTGCTCCACGACGGCGATCCGCCCAGCCGCAGCCCGATCGCGCTGGACCAGGTGCGGGCCTACGCGGTCGAGGAGGGCGGCGGCCGGTCCGCGGACCGCATCATCGGGGTCGAGGCGCACATCCCGCGCAAGATCCTCGCCGGCGGCCTGGTCCTGGTGGACACGCCCGGCGTCGGCGGCCTGGGCTCCGCGCACGCGGCCGCCAGCCTCGCGGCCATCTCCATGGCCGACGCCGTGATCTTCGTCACCGACTCCTCGCAGGAGCTGACCCGCAGCGAGCTGGACTTCCTGCGCCAGGCCCGCCAACTCTGCCGGACCGTGGTCTGCGTCATGACGAAGACCGACTTCTACCCGGCCTGGCGGACCATCCACCAACTCAACACCGGCCACCTTCGCTCCACAATGGACATACCCCTGATGACCGTGTCGTCGTCGCTGCGCTCGCGGGCCGTGAAGGCCAACGATCAGGCGCTCAACGCCGAGTCCGGCTTCGCGGAGCTGGTGCGGTTCGTCACCGACCAGGTCGGCGGCAAGGCGGTCGACCGGATCGCGGGCGACGCCGCCGCCGAGGTGGCGGCCCTGTGCGAACAGATCATGGCCCAGTTCGAGGCCGAGCGGGCGGCCCTGGCCGACCCGGCCGCGGCGCAACACGTACTCGACCGCCTCAACCTGGCCCGGCAGCGGGTGGAGGTGCTCCGGTCCAACGCCGCCAAATGGGTCCAGACGCTCTCCGACGGCATCGCCGATCTCAACGCCGACATCGACCACGACCTGCGCGCGCGCATCCGGCAGGTCCTCTCGGAGTCCGACGACTCGGTGGAGGGCGTGGACCCGGCCGACACCTGGCCGCAGATGGAGTCCTGGCTCCGGTCCCGGGTCTCGTACGACCTGCTGGCCAACTACACGCTGCTGCGTTCGCGGGCCGACGCCCTCAGCGAGGAGGTGGCCGACCACTTCCGGTACGCCTCCGGCGAGGTGTTCGACCAGCTCGGCGTGTACAACCCCTCGCCGAAACTGGAGGGCGCCCGGGTCGACCACAAGATCGAGCTGGACAAGATGAAGGTCGGCAAGCAGGCCATGGTGGCGCTGAAGAGCGCGTACGGCGGTGCCCTGATGTTCATGATGCTGGGCACCATGACGGGCATCGCGCTCGGGCCGATCAGCGTCGGTATCGGCCTGGTGATGGGGGCCAAGGGACTGCGGGACGAGAAGAAGCGGCAGCTGCAGAATCGCAGGACCCAGGCCAAGAACGCCGTTCGTCGCTACTGCGACGAGGTCAGCTTCGTCATGGGCAAGGACTCCCGGGACACACTGCGCCGGGTCCAGCGGCAGCTGCGCGACTACTACAGCGGCCTGGCCGAGGAGATGGCCCGGTCCAATCAGGACGCACTCACCGCCGCCACCGAGGCGGCCAAGCGGACCCAGTCCGAACGGGACACGCGGCTGCGCGACCTGGACGCCGAGATGACCCGGCTGCGCCAGCTGCGCCAGCGCGCGTCGACGGTGGTGGCTTCGTGAGCACGACCACGACCCTGATGGACCGCGCCCGGGGCGTGCTCAACCGCGCCGTCGACGTCTACCGCGGTACGGGTCATGACGGCCGTCTGATAGCGCTCAAGCGGCGCCTGGACGAGCCGATGCGGGTGGCGATCGCCGGTCGCGTCAAGTCGGGTAAGTCCACATTGCTCAACGCCCTGGTCGGCGAGCGACTGGCCCCGACCGACGCGGGGGAGTGCACCCGCATCGTCACCTGGTACCAGGATGGGCACACCTACCAGGTGACGGCCAAGCCCAGGCAGGGCCAGCCGCGCCAGCTCCGGTTCGAACGCGACGAGAACGAGCTGCAGATCGACCTGGGCGGCCTGACACCGGCCGATGTGGACGAGATGGTCGTGACCTGGCCGTCGCAGACGCTGCGCACGGCCACGCTCATCGATACGCCCGGCATCGGGTCGCTGTCCGAGGACACGTCCCGGCGCGCCTGGGAGCTGCTGGCCGCCGAGGCCGACGAGGAAACACCGGCCGACGCCGTCCTCTATCTCATGCGCCACCTGCACGCCGGCGATCTGGAGTTCCTGCGCGCCTTCCATGACACCGAGGTGTCCCGGCCCAATCCGGTCAACGCGATCGGCGTGCTGTCGCGGGCCGACGAGATCGGCGTCGGCCGGCTGGAGTCGATGACCTCGGCCCGGCGCATCGCCGCCCGCCTGTCCAACGACCCCAGCGTGCGCCGGGTGGTGCAGGCCGTGGTGCCGGTCGCCGGCCTGCTGGCCGAGACGGCGGTCACCCTCACCGAGGCCGAGGTGGCCCACCTGCGCCGGGTGGCCGACGTGCCGGTGGCCGACGCCGAGGATCTGCTCCTGACCGCCGACCGGTTCATGGAGCGGATGCCCGAGCTGGGTCTGACGTCGATCGAGCGGGAGGCGATGCTGAAGCGCTTCGGCCTCTTCGGCGTACGGCTGGGGGCCACGCTGCTGCGGCGCGGTTCCACGATCACGGCCACCGACCTGGCCCGCGACCTGGCCCAGCGCAGCGGACTGGGCGACCTGCAGGACGTACTCGGATCGCTGTTCTTCGAGCGGCGGGACGTGCTCAAGAGCCGCTCGGCCCTGCTGGCGGTCGACACGCTGGTCCGGGCGCACGCCCGTCCCGGCAGCGACGCCCTGGCCTCCGAGGTGGAGGAGATCATGGCCTCGGCCCACCCGTTCAACGAGCTTCGGGTGCTCTCCTCGGTGCGGGCGGGTTGGGTGTCCGGCAAGCCGGACGTCGTGGAGGATCTCGAGCGGGTCATCGGCGGTGCCGGCGCCGCGCCCCACCTGCGGCTGAACCTGTCGCCCGACGCCACGCCCGAGCAGCTGTCGTCGGTCGCCATCGATGCGCTGGGCCGGTGGCAGCGGCGCGCCGAGAACCCGCTGACCCCGCACGAGATGGTGATCGCGGCGCGGGTGGCGGTGCGGTCGTGCGAGGGGATGCTGGCCGAGCTGTCCCGGGCCGGGCGGGCCGCGTGACCCGAGTGGCAGTTCCCCTGCGAGCGCCAGGGGGCTCAGACGGCGTCGGGGGTCTCGTCGTCGGCGTCGTCATCCTCGGCCGGCAGGTCGGCCGAGGCGCCGAACACGCCGTGTCCCGCGTCCGGCCCGGCGCCGAAGACGCCCTCACCGGCGCCCGGTCCGGCGGCGGCGCCGAACGCCTCGTCCCCGGCGTCGGGGGCGGCGGCCGCGCCGAACGACTCCTGGGTGCCCGCGGTCGGTGCGGCGCCGAAGAAGTCGGACACGGTGTCCACGGCCTCGCCGAGCGCGTCCTCGACCGTGTCGACGGCCCGGCCGAGGCCGAAGTCGAGGTCGAATCCGGGGTCGTCGCCGACGTCGAGCGTCGCGTCGCCGGTGTCGGGAGCGGCCTGGCCCGCCTCGGACGGCGGCTCGCCGTCCAGGCCCGCGGCCGCCGGATCGACCGTGCTCTCGAGCAGGTCGGGAGCGCCGGCCAGCGCCTCGAGCCAGCTCGACGGGTCGACCTCGGCCCCGATGCCGGGCACGGCGCTGTTGGCCATCACGTACTGCGACAGGTGCTCGGCCACCTCGACGGGCGCGGTGTCGGCATAGCTGGTGACCGCCTCGGCCACCAACGTGTCGGGGAGATCCTCGTGTCCGCTGGACCGCAGGAGCTCTGCCGGGTCGGAGGCGCGGGCGGCCTCGTCGCCGGTGACGTCGGCGAAGACGTCGCGCAGGGGGCGTGCCGTTGCCATGGCACTACTGTAGGGACGCACCGCCCGCCCCGGTGTGGGGGAGACCCCCCGGGCAACCCCTAATCGGGCCCGCGACCGTGGACCCCCGTCGGCCGGCATGGCCACAATCCGTACTAGCCAACCCACGAACGGACCGGAAGTGAGCGCGATGTACGCACTGGGCATCGACCTCGGCACGACATACACCGCCGCGGCGACGTGGCGCAACGGCCACGCCGAGACGCAGTCGCTGGGCAGCCGGTCGGCCGCGATCCCCTCGGTCGTGCTGCTGCGCGAGGACGAGACCTTCGTGACCGGAGAGACGGCCAACCGGCGCGGCCTGACCGAGCCGCACCGCGTCGCCCGCGAGTTCAAGCGCCGCCTCGGCGACACCACGCCGATCATGCTGGGCGGTGTCCCGTACTCCGCCGAGGCCCTCATGGCGCGCCTGCTCCGCGCCGTGGTCGATGAGGTGGCCCGGCGTGAGGGCGGCCCGCCCAAGGCCATCACCGTCTCCCACCCGGCGAACTGGGGTCCGTACAAGACCGATCTGCTGCTTCAGGCGGTACGCATCGCCGGGCTCGAGGAGCCGGTTTCGTTCACCACCGAGCCGGAGGCCGCCGCCGTCTTCTACTCGCAGCAGCAGCGCATCGAACCGGGTTCCATCGTCGCCGTCTACGACCTCGGTGGCGGCACGTTCGACGCCGCGGTGCTGCGTAAGAAGCCGGTCGGCTTCGAGATCCTCGGCAAGCCGGAGGGGATCGAACGCCTCGGCGGCATCGATTTCGACGCGGCCGTCTTCAACCACGTGGCCAAGGCGCTGGGCGCCAAGCTGGACGAGCTGGACGAGGACGACCCGGCCACGATCGCCGCGGTGGCCCGCCTGCGCGAGGAGGTCGTCGAGTCCAAGGAGGCGCTCTCGTCCGACACCGACGTGTCCATCCCGGTCCTGCTGCCGAACATCTCCACCGAGATCCGGCTCACCCGGGCCGAGCTGGAGGCGATGGTGCGCCCGGCCCTCTCGGACTCGATCGAGGCGCTGAAGCGGGCGCTGCGCTCGGCCAACGTGACCCCGGACCAGCTCCACTCCGTGCTGCTGGTCGGCGGGTCCTCGCGGATGCCGCTGGTGGCCCAGCTGGTCGGCGCCGAACTGGGCCGCCCGGTGGCGGTCGACGCGCATCCCAAGCACGCCGTGGCACTGGGCGCCGCCTGGCTGGCCAGCGGTGCGCTGTCGGCCACCGCTCCGGAGCGGGCCGTGACCGGCACCGGCGCGTCGGGTGCGGCGTCGGTGCCCGGGGCCGTCGGCCCGGCCGGCCCGGCTCGGGTTTCCGGGGGCTCGTCCGAGGCCGCGACGATCCTGCCGGCCGGCCCGGCCGTCCCCGCCGCGTCCGTTCCGACCGGGCGCCCGTCGGGCACCGCGTCCGTACCCGTGGCCCAGTCGCCGTTGGCCACCCAGATGGTCGGCTCGGTCGGGTCCGTCTACGGTGGCCCGCCACCCGCGCCCACCGCCGCCGGTGGAGGTCGCCGGCCCCTGCCCCTGATCGCCGCGGGCGTCGCGCTGATCCTGGTGCTGGGCGGCGGTGGTCTGGCCCTCGCGCTCACCCGCAACAACAACAACAACCAGGGCCAGGGTCAGGGCCAGCCGACGACCGGCGCCAGCGCGCCCGGCACGACCGCGGCCGCGCCGGTGGTCCCGGCCGACGAGCAGTGCACCGACGCCATCAAGAGCAACCCGCGCTGGGTCTGCCTCACCAAGGCCACGCTCGACGACGAGAAGATCGTCATCGAGTACGAGGCCGAGTGGAACGGTTCGAACCCGAGCATCAGCAACGGTTTCCACCTGCACATCTACGGCGGCGACGGCAGCGATCCACCGGACCGCATCATGGGTTCGCATGCCAGCGCCGACGTTCGGGGCGACTGGTACGTGGAGGACGAACAGCCGTCGGTGAAGAGCGTCGACAGCGACGAGTTCCGGATCGCGGGCTTCGCCACCGCGGAGAAGGTCTGCGCCCGCATCGCCCGGTCCGGTCACCAGCTCGTCAAGGACAACAGCGGCAAGAACACCTACAAGACCGGCAACTGCGTCCCCATAACCCGCGAGAGCTGACCCATCTCCCCCTCTGCGTCGATCATGAACCTAGGTTCATGATCGACGCGGTTGGGGCCACCGAACTTCATGATCAACGGGCGATGTCAGCGCTATGACGACGGGGCCGTGGTCGACAGACCCAGGCGGGCGGCCTCGACCGCCGCCTCGCGGCGGCTGCCCACGCCCAGCTTGCGCAGGATCGACGACACGTGATGATCGACGGTCCGGTCCGACAGGAACAGGCGGCCGGCGATCTCGGGGTTGGTCCAGCCCCGCTCGAGCAGGGCCAGCACCTCCGCCTCGCGACGCGTGAGCCGGGCCGGGTTGTTCCTCGTCTCGCGGCGCGGGCCGCGCGGCACGCCCCGCGCGCCGTGCTGGCGCAGCCGGCGGGCGGCGATGGCGGCGGCCGGCGTGGCGCCCAGGCGCTGGAACTCGGCCAGGGCCTGGCGCAGGTCGTCCTCGTCGGCCGAAGCGGTCAGGGCCAGTGCGGCGTCGTACGCGCATCGGAGCTTGGTCCACAGGCGCGCGGCGGCAGCGGGTTCGCCGCCCAGCTGCAACGAGTACGGCTCGGCGGTTCCAGGCACGGCCTCCCGCACCCCGGCCAGGTGCCGCCACCAGGCCAGCTCACCGATCAGCCAGGCCGCGCGCCGTTCCCCCGCGGCGTCGAGTTCCGCGCCGAGGTCGTCCACGTCGGGTCGGCGTCCCTCCAGCCAGGCCGCCTCGGCCCGAGCCAGGATGACCGGTGCCCGGTACTGCAGCTCGGCCCCCGCGACCAGCGACCGGGCCTCGTCGAGCAGGGGCCAGACGTCGCGGTCGCCGCGCCGGGCCCGGACGAGGCCGAGCACGGACAGTCCCAGGACGCTCAGCAACGGTACGGATTTCGCCGACCGCAGCACGAACGCGGCGTCGTCGGCGGCGTCGTTCCACCGGCCGAGGTCGAGGTGGGCGCGCGCCCGGTACGCCATGACGTAGAGCCGCCAACCCTCCAGGCCGAGGTCCTCGCACACGGCCACACCGCGGTCGAGCCAGGGCTCCAGGTCGTAGGACCGGATGCGGGTCATCGCCCAGGCGACGTGGATGAACGTGCGCCCGACGTGCTCCTCCAGGCCCTCGCGCTCGGCCACGGCCAGGCTCTGCTCGAGCCGGCCCAAACCCTGCGGCGACCCGGACAGCAGCTGCATGGTGCCGATGTTGTTGAGGCTGTGCGCGATCACGGCCGCTTCGTCGAGCGGCTCCGCGATCTCGAGCGCGCGCGTCCCCCAGGCGACGGTGTCCTCGAAACGCTCGTCGTTGAGGCCGACCATGGACAGGTTGCTGTACGCCAGGGCCAGCTCGCGGCCCGGGGGGAGCCGTTCGAGCAGGGTCAACGCGTCCCGTCCGACCCTGGCCGCCTCGTCGCTGTGCCCGCCGCACCACAGCCGGCGCGACAGCAGCGACAGCGCGGCACCCTCCCGGAGGCGGTCGCCGGCGACCCGCCAGCAGTCGATGGCCCGCTCGAGGGCGTCGATGGCCGCGCCGGTCTGGTCGGTCAGGTAGCACTCCTGGGAACGGCCCTCGAGCAGCCCGGCCCGCTCGCCGGCCGGCAGTCCGGCGGCGAACCGGAGGGCGCGCTCGTACTGGGCCGCGGACTCCTGGTGTGCGCCGATCGAGGCCGCCAGCCGGGCCGCGACGGGCGCGAACCGCAGGACGGCCGCGGGGTCGTTCGCCGCCTCGGCATGGTATGCGAGCCGGGCCGGGTCCGCGTCCGGCGTCTCGCCGGTCCCGGTGAGGGCGCGCAGCGCGGCGCGGTGCAGGGCCAGCCGGCGGTGCGGTGACAGCGACTCCTCGACGGCGATCCGCGCCAGCTCGTGGCGGAACGCGACCCCGCCGGCCACGTCGCGGAGAAAGCCGGCGTCCAGGCACTGCTGCAGGGCCTCGGCCGGATCCTCGACGAGCGCGTCGAGCAGCCACAGTTCCGCGTGCGGGAGGGCGATGGAGACGGCATCCAGGACCGTCGTGGCCCGCGCGCTCAGGCGGGCCGCCCGGGACAGGACCGCGTCGCGGACGGTCGCCGGGATGTCCGGGCCGGGCGCCGCCAGCACCTCGGTGAGGAAGAACGGGTTGCCGGCCGTGACGCGGTGCAGCTCGGTCGCGTCCAGGCCGTACGGCTGGGCGAGCGAACGGACCGCGTCGACCGACAGCGGCGGCGTGACAAGCCGTCGAATCGTGCTGGCGCCGCGCAGCTCGCCCAGCAACCGCCGCAGCGGATGGGCCCGGTCCAGCTCATCGTCGCGATAGGACACCGACACGAGCGCCGGTATGGTGCCGATCCGGCGACCCAGCAGGCTCAACACGTCCAGCGTGGCCTCGTCGGCCCAGTGCAGGTCCTCCAGGACGAGCACCGTGCCCGGGCGGGCCTGCAGGTCGCCGATCAGCGCCGTCGCGACCTGGTACGGCTTCGCGCCGGCGTCGACGAGCTCGCGCACCTCACCGCCGGTGTCGAGCGCGATGTCCATGAAGGGCGACAGCGGTCGCGGCGTGAACAACGGATCGCACGCGCCCCACAGCAGCCGCACGCCCGGCGCGAGGTCGGCCCCGAAACGGCGCAGCAGCGTCGTCTTCCCGCCGCCCGCCTCGCCACCGAGGAGCACGAGCACGCCGCCGCCGGCCCTCGTCACCTCGTGGGCGGCCCGCAGCGCCGACAGGTGGTCCGATCGCTCCAGAAAGGCGTCGATCCGCATCGTCTGTTCCACAACCACCGCCCAACATTGACAGGGGGAGTGGTCCGCGTCCATGACTCAGTCGACCAGGCGACCCTTGTGTATGCAGGGGCACCCTACAGACGCTTTTTGACTAGGAGGGTGCCCCTGCTAACCGGTAGCGAGGGCACGCTGTCGTCTAGGCTCATCGTCGTGCCCGCGACGATCGCCCCACCCGTCCGCTCCTGAGCGGGCGGTGCCCCCCGCGCGTCGGCCGGTAGGCCGGGCGCGCCGTCGCCCCATGGGCGGCGCCAGACGTTGACGTTCGGGCACATCTCCCGCTCCAGCGACCCCTTCCATCTCTCGTCGCAGGAGCGATCTGTCATGCACTCATCACCCATCGCGTCGGCATCCGTGCGGGCCGGCGCCGGTCTGTCCTATTTGGTGATATCCGCGGGCCTTCTCGGCACCGGCGGCCTCATCGGCAACCTGTTGAGCCGCGACACCGGCCTCTCGTCCGTGGCGGTGGCCACGTACCGGCTGGTCATCGGCGGCACGCTGAGGTCTGGCCCTGCTCGTCGGCCTGCCCCGGAGCGGGCCGACCGGCGGGGCGCTGTGGGCCGGGGTCGGGCTGGCCCTGCTGGCCGCGGCCGGCTTCGCCACGGTCACGCTCGTGGGCAGCGTTCCGGTACCCGGTCTCGACGCCCTGGCCACGACCGGCCTCGCGTTCACGGCGGGCGGTCTCGGGTTGGCCCCGGTCACGGCGGTGGCCGCCGGCGGGCTGCGCCTCGACGCCAGCCCGACCGCGGTCGCCCTCCTCGTCGCGCTGGCCGTCGGGCCGACGGCCGTGGCGTACACGCTCTACTTCCGCGGCCTGCGCACAGTGGCCGCCGGTACGGCCGCCGTCATCATGGTGGTCGAGCCGCTCACCGGCGCCGGCCTGGCCGCGGTGGTGCTGCACGACCGGCTCGGGCCGACCGGGGCCGCCGGCGCGGTACTGCTCGCAGCGGCGGTCGTCCTGGCCGCCCGCACCGCCTCCGGTCATGCGTACGCAGGCTACAAACGCTTGCCGTTCAGAAGGGGGCCTCTACCGACACACGACCGGGCGGGGTCAGGGCCAGCAGGGCCGCGCGGAGGCGGCGAGCGTCGTCGGCCGTAGCCGTGACCAGCACGGCCGTCGTCGACGTGACGGCCGGCGGCCGCGGAATGGCCAGCGGGAGGCGGGCCGCGTAGGCGCCGTCCATCCGCGCGACGATCGCCGGCCCGGCCGGACAGTCGGGGACTACCACGAGTACGGATCCGGCCGTCCTGGCACCACCGAGGACGGCCGGCCCGGCCCACCCGGGGGCGGACGGACCAACGGTGAGTTCCTGGCGCAGCAGGGGGGATCCGGCGAGCGTGGCCGACGTGAAGAGGCGGAGGTCGCCGCATTCCTCGTCGTGGCGGCCGCCGACCAACTCCTCCCGCCAGATCACCCGCGCCCCGGCCTCGAGCTCCACAATGGACTCCACCGTGTGATGACATCCGGCCACCGCGACGATGGGTTCGGGCAGCCATTCGAGGCTGGCCCCGGCGGCCACGCGGGCCGAGATCCGGGTACGGGATCGGGCGCCGGACGCACCGGGCTGGGCGAGGGTGGCGGCCACGGTGCGGACGACCAGCCGGGCCCCGGCGCGCACCTCGATGCGTACCGTCAGATCATCGCCCCCGAGCGGGCCGGCGGCACCACCCACGAGATGCACCTCGCCCGGCCCGGTGCGCCGGGCCAGCAGCGGCGGTTCGCCGTACCGCTCCACCAGGCGGGTGCCGCCGCGTCCGTCGGGCTCGGCCACGATCCGGGCGGACGCGTGCATCAGCGGGCCGCCACCGCCTCACGGACCCATTCCGCCACCGGGGTCGCCTCCCGGTCCCGTACCAGGGACAGCAACACCGTGGGCAGGCCGCCGCGGCGAGCGGCCGCGTCGCGTTGCATCACATCGAGGTCGGCCCCGACGAGCGGAGCGAGATCCGTCTTGTTGATCACGAGTAGGTCGGCGGTGGTCACGCCGGGTCCCCCCTTGCGGGGCACCTTGTCCCCGCCGGCCACGTCGACGACGAAGATCTGCCGATCGACCAGACCGCGGCTGAACGTCGCGGTGAGGTTGTCGCCGCCACTCTCGACCAGGATCAGGTCGACCGGTTCCAGCGCGCGCTCCAGGTCCTCGACGGCCTCGAGGTTGGCGGCGATGTCGTCGCGGATGGCGGTGTGGGGGCAGCAGCCGGTCTCCACCGCCCGCACCCGTTCCGGTGGCATGACGGCGTTGCGGAGCAGGAAGTCGGCGTCCTCCGTGGTGTAGATGTCGTTGGTCACGACGGCCAGGCTCAGCTCGCCGCCGAGGCTCTGGCAGAGCGCGGCCACGAGCGCGGTCTTGCCCGAGCCGACCGGCCCGCCGATGCCGACCCGCAGCGCCCGCCGTACCCGTGGCAGCGGCTCATGCGGATCCGGATGGTGGTGGGGATGCCCGTCAGGAGGCAAACAGCCTCACCTCCCAGGTCGCGTGGTCCTCGGCGCCGATGTCGAGCAGCGGCGCGCTCGCAGCGGGCAAGTCGGCCGCCCGACGGTCACGGTACGCGGCCGCGCGGACCGCGACGTCGTCGCAGGCCGGGGCGAGGCGGGCCAGCAGGGCCTGCACCGGGTACGGGTCCAGGCCCAGCAGCCGCACCGCCGCGCTGGCCGGCCCGGACACCGAGCCGTACGCCGCGACCGTCGCCGCGTCAATGGGATCCAGGCCGGCCGCGGCGGCAACCACGCCGAGCGCGACGCAGTGGTGCGGCTCGGCGAGATCGGGCACCGTCCACATTGCTCGGCCCACCCGCATCAGGGCGCGTCCCTGGGTACGGGACACGCGGCGCAGCGCGGGTGAGGGAGTGCGCGCGTCGAACTCCGCGTCCAGCTCCCGCACATCCCACCCGTCCGCCGCGGCCGCGGTGAACGCGGCGGCGACCAGCCCGGCGGTGGCCAGGCGTCCGTACAGGAACGCCTCCAGGCTCGCCGCGTCACGCACCCGGCCCGAGGTCACGGCGGCCTCGAGCCCGCCGGAATGCGCGTGCCCGCCGGCCGGCAGCCGTCCGTCGGCCAGCAGCAGAAGCGTCGCCCGGGATGACATGGCACTCAGAACAGGAAGTACCGCTGGGCCATGGGCAGCTCGGCCGGCGGCCGCGGCTCGAACACCTCGCCGTCCACCCGGACCGTGAACGTGTCCGGCTCCACCTCGATGCGGGGCAGGGCGTCGTTGAGTGGCAGGTCCGCCTTGCCGCGCCGGCGCGTGTCGGCCACGGCCACCAGCCGGCGGGACACGGCGATCCGGGCGGCCAGCCCGTCCTGGACGGCGGCCGGGGAGACGAAGGCGAGACTCGTGGCCGCCGGTACCGCCCCGTACGCGCCGAACATCGGTCGCGGCAGGACGGGCTGCGGCGTCGGTATGGAGGCGTTCGCGTCGCCCATCGCCGCCCAGGCGATCGCGCCGCCCTTGAGCACCAGGTGCGGCCGTACTCCGAAGAACGCCGGCTCCCACAGCACCAGATCGGCGAGCTTGCCGGCCTCGACCGAGCCGACCTCCCCCTCGATGCCGTGGGCCACCGCCGGGCAGATCGTGTACTTGGCCACGTACCGCCGCGCCCGCAGATTGTCGGCGGCGCCGTCGCCCGGCAGCGGGCCGCGGCGGGCCTTCATCACGTGGGCCGTCTGCCAGGTCCGCACGACGACCTCGCCGACCCGGCCCATCGCCTGCGAGTCCGATCCGATCATCGAGATCGCCCCGAGGTCGTGCAGCAGATCCTCCGCGGCCATCGTGGACGGTCGGATGCGGCTCTCGGCGAACGCGAGGTCCTCCGGCACGGTCGGGTTGAGGTGGTGGCACACCATCAGCATGTCCAGGTGCTCGGCCAGCGTGTTGGTGGTGTACGGGCGGGTCGGGTTGGTCGAGGACGGCAGCACGTTCGGGTGCGACGCCACCGTGATGATGTCCGGCGCGTGACCGCCGCCGGCCCCCTCGGTGTGGTACGCGTGGATGGTCCGCCCGCCGATGGCGGCGAGGGTGTCCTGGACGTACCCGGCCTCGTTGAGGGTGTCCGTGTGGATGGCCGCCTGCACGCCGGCGGCGTCGGCCACCCGCAGGCACGCGTCGATCGCCGCCGGCGTGGTGCCCCAGTCCTCGTGCAGCTTGAAGCCACCCGCCCCGCCGCGGAGCTGCTCCCACAGGCCATCCTCGGAGACGGTGTTTCCCTTACCGAGCAACAGGACGTTGACCGGGAACGGGTCCATCGCCTCGAGCATCCGGGCCAGGTGCCACGCGCCGGGGGTCACCGTGGTGGCCCTCGTGCCCTCGGCCGGCCCGGTGCCGCCGCCGATGAGCGTGGTGATGCCGGCGGCCAGCGCCTCGGTGACGATCTGCGGGCAGATGAAATGGACATGGCAGTCGATCGCGCCGGCGGTGAGGACGCGGCCGTTGCCGGCGATCACCTCGGTGCCCGGACCGATGACGAGGTCGGCATGTACGCCGTCCATCGTGTCCGGGTTGCCGGCCTTGCCGATCGCGGTGATACGTCCGTCGCGGATGCCGACATCGGCCTTCACCACGCCCCAGTGGTCCAGCACGACGGCCCCGGTGATCACCGTGTCCGGGGCGCCATCGGCCCGGGTCGCCGCGGACTGTCCCATCGACTCGCGGATCACCTTGCCGCCGCCGAAGACGGCCTCGTCCCCGCCGCCGCACAGGTCGCGCTCGATCTCGATGAGCAGGTTGGTGTCGGCCAGGCGGATCCGGTCGCCGGCGGTGGGTCCGTAGAGAGCCGCGTACCGGCGGCGGTCCACTGTGGTCATCGCGACCCGCCCGTGGTGCCCGCGCTTCGCGGCATGTCCAGCGGTCCGGCGCACTCGCCTCGCAGGCCGGCGACGATACGGCCACCGGCGAGCGGGACGAGGTCCACGTCCCGGGTCACGCCCGGCTCGAACCGAACGGAAGTTCCGGCCGGTACGGCCAGCCGGTGCCCCCAGGCCGCGGCCCGGTCGAACGCGAGGGCCGGATTGGACTCGGCGAAGTGGTAGTGCGAACCGACCTGGATCGGTCGGTCCCCACGGTTGGTCACCGTGATCGTCCGATGTGGACGGCCGGCGTTGATCGTCACCGGCCCGTCGCCCAGGATGAGCTCGCCCGGGATCAGCTCGCCGATCATGAGATCGGTTCGTGCACGGTGACGAGCTTGGTGCCGTCCGGGAACGTCGCCTCCACCTGCACCTCCGCCAACATCTCGGGTACCCCGTCGAGCACGTCGTCGCGGCCGAGAACGTGGCGGCCGGCCTCCATCAGGTCGACCACGGTGCGACCATCCCGCGCCCCCTCGAGCAGGTACGCCGAGATGACCGCCACCGCCTCGGGATAGTTGAGCCGCAGTCCCCTCGCCCGCCGCTGGCGCGCCAGGTCGGCGGCGACATGGATCAGCAGCTTCTCCTGCTCGTGCTGGGTGAGGAACACGCGAGGCCTCCCGCCGCCGAGTGGACCGATGCTGGCACGCCGACATTTCCGCCACGTTACCGCCAAGATCGGCGTTAGGTCGGCGGGGACTGGACGCGTGACGGGGTCAGGCCCGTGGTGACCAGAGCGAGCACCCGGGGCCGGGCCCGGTCGGCCGGCCAGCCGCGGCGGCGGCGCAGGTGGACGTATCCCCAGCAGGCCATCGCGAACACCGAGGCGGCCGCGTCCTCGACCGGCGCGCCGCCGGTGGTGAGGGTGCCGTCGGCCACGCCGGCCCGCAGCGAGGCGGCGAACGGGTCGAGGAAGCTGAAGCTCTGCCCGGTGATGTCGCGCATCCGGTCGGCGGCCCGATCGAAGACGTCGTCGGAGACGGCCAGCAGCGGCAGGTGGGCGTCGGCGACGTCGCACAGGGCGGTCAGCGCCGACGTCAGCCGCTCCGCGCCCGTACCCCCCTCGGCCAGCGCCGGCCACATCGCGTCCCGGAAGTCCCGGGTGAGGCGCGCGAGCAGCCCGTCGACGAGCGATTCCTGGGTGACCTGTTGCCGCCAGAGGGTCACCCGCGAGCGTCCAGCCCGGTCGGCCACCCGCTCCAGCGTCAGCCCCGCGTGCCCGTATTCGGCCAGCACGGCCACCGCGGCATCCAGCAGGCGATCGTCCACGCCGCCGATCATAGCAAGTTTCGCATCATGAGGCTTGCGCAGATGCAACATGCGTGTTTCACTGAATTCAGAAGGGAGGACGCCATGACAGAGACACCGCTGCGCGACGGGGTACGGCATCTGCTGGCTAACGTACGGAACGAGGAGTGGACGTTCGACCGCGTCCTGACCGATGGTGAGCGGAAAGGAACCGGCGACGAACATGCTCCCGCGATCACCGAGCTGCTCGCCGGGGCGAACGAGCGACGCAAGTTCGCAACACAGATGTTGCATGAGGTGGCGGCCGGGCGGTCGGCCGACGACTGCGCCGAGGTGACCCCGGCCCGGGCGGCCAGCTGGGCCGAGGCGCACCGCGACGCCCACGTGGCCATGTCGGCCCTGCACGAGGCGCTCGGCGTGGTCGACGAGGAGCAGCTGGCGGCCCACTGGGGTCCGGCCCGCAATCATCCCCAGTACCTGTGGCGGCACGTGGCCATGTACGCCGTCCGCGATCCGAGCCTGCGCTACGCCGAGTGGCACCATCGCGCCGGTCGGGAGTGGGAGGGCCTGGCCGTGCTGAGCCGCTGGTACGAGGCGGTGCGCGGGTCGGGCCTGCCGGCCAAGGCGCTCTCCGACGCGAGCT
>Ga0307415_100000051_pt1 | contig 50440 bp, 56 predicted proteins | sample DK1Cmetagenome_FD_204524 | JGI IMG/M metagenome (GOLD analysis project Ga0307415, IMG submission 204524) | Maize rhizosphere microbial communities from greenhouse at UC Davis, California, United States - DK15-C-2 | ecosystem: Host-associated > Plants > Roots > Rhizosphere > Soil | place: USA... | reverse complement strand
ACTGCATGTTGCTTCCGGGTCCGGAGGCTCAGCAGTTGGCCATCTACATCGGGTGGTTGCTCAACGGCCTGCGAGGTGGCCTGGTCGCCGGCATCCTGTTCGTGCTGCCCGGCATGGTGACACTGCTCGCGCTCTCCGTCATCTATGTGGGCTTCGGCGACACCACCGTGGTGGCGTCGGTGTTCGCCGGGTTGGCACCCGCGGTGCTGGCGATCGTGGCGCAAGCGGTATGGCGCGTCGCGAGCCGGGCGCTGTCCCATGCTGTTCTCGCCGCCATTGCCGTGACCGCATTTGTGGCGCTGGCGGCGTTCGCCGTGCCGTTTCCCATCGTCATCGCGTTGGCCGCCGGGTTCGGATGGCTGGCCGCTCGCCGGTGGACGGGTGTGCTCCGGCCGGGCCGGGCGACCGAAGGCGCCGACCATCCCGCTCCTTTGATCAGTGACGATGCTCTTCACCGGGAGCGCTCGTCCGCGGGCCGGGCCGCCCGCGTCCTGGTCTTCGGCCTGTTGCTGTGGTTCGTGCCGCTGGTCGCGGCCGCGGTGTTCACGGGCTGGGGCAGTGTCCTCACCACCCAGGGCCTCTTCTTCTCCGGCGCCGCGTTGGTCACGTTCGGTGGAGCGTACGCCGTGCTCGCCTACGTCGCTCAGCGTGCCGTTGAGGTGTACGGTTGGCTGTCCGCCGGCGACATGGTGCGCGGTCTGGCCCTGGCCGAGTCGACACCGGGCCCTCTCATCATGGTGGTGCAGTTCGTCGCGTTCCTGGGGGCATACCACCACCCGGGCGGGCTCAATCCATGGGTGGCCGGCGTCCTCGCCTCGGTGCTCACGACCTGGGTGACGTTCGTGCCATGTTTCCTGTTCATCTTCCTGGGCGCACCGTACGTGGAACGGTTGCGGGGCAACCAGTCCTTGTCCGCGGCTCTGACGGGCATCACGGCCGCGGTGGTGGGAGTGATCGCCAACCTGGCCGTCTACTTCGCGGTGCACACATTGTTCGGGCAGAGCCGGGTGGTGGCCTGGGGCCCGGTCCGGCTGGACCTACCGGTCCTGGAGACACTGCGACCGGTGCCGCTGCTCATCGCCGCCGCCGCCGCGGGAATGGTCTTCGGCCTCCGTTGGCCGGTCCTGCGCACGCTCGGTGTCTGTGCGGTGCTCGGCCTCGTGGCCGGGCTGGCCGGTCTGCCCACGACCTGAGGGCGGACGGCGTGCGGGCGGGCCCGTGCGCGTCGCGACGGGCGGCCGGGTCAGGGCCTTTGGGCGGCACGACTTCGCACAAGACCGCGGATCGTGTGGTGGACGAACATGTCGGGCAACCGTATCCCGGCCGCCGCGCCGGCCCGGCGGTAGACGGTGAGAACGTCCGTGCGGTTCGCGCCGCGGCCGAAGATGTCGTCGTCCACGGTGAGTTCGTTGTCGCCGAGGACGTCGCGCCACTCGGACAGCAGCAGCGCGCTGGTCTCGTCCTCGGGTTCGGCCGCTTCCGCTCCGACCGGCCGTGATGTGGGCAGCGGCAGGGCCTGTCGGTCGACCTTGCCGTTGCGGGTCAACGGCAGCCGTTCCAACGGCATGATGTGCGCCGGCACCATGTACGGCGGTAGCTTGCCGGCGAGATACTCGCGCAGCACCTTGGCCAGTAGGTCGGGCTCGTCCACCGTGGCTGGTCCGGTGTCGGGATCGTCGGGAGGTGTCGCGTAGGCCACGAGCCGTTTCTCACCTCGCGCGCTGCCGATGGCCGTAACCACCGCGGAACCGACCGAGTCGTGAGCGAGCAGGGCGGCCTCGATCTCTCCCAGCTCGATCCGGTAACCGTGGATCTTTACCTGGAAGTCCTCGCGACCGAGAAATTCGATGCTTCCGTCGGGGTAGTAGCGCCCGAGGTCGCCCGTGCGGTAGAGGCGCCGCCCCGTCCGCGGGTGCGTGACGAACGACCGACGCGTCTTCGCCTCGTCCCGCCAGTACCCCATCGCCACACCGTGGCCGCCGATGTACTGTTCGCCGGGCACCCAATCGGGCCGCCGGCGCAGAGCGTCGTCGAGTACCTCGATCTGCTGGTTGGCCAGTGGCGTTCCGTACGGGACGCTCACCCACGCCGGGTCGATCTCAGCGATGCGGTGGTAGATCGACCAGATCGAGCCCTCGGTGGCACCGCCGAGGCTGATGACCTCGATGCCTTCCGCGGCGATGGACCGGATGCGTTCCGGTAACGGGAGGGGGATCCAGTCACCGCTGAGCAGCACGAGGCGAAGGGAGTCGGGTAGGCGTTGACGTCGGCCCAGGCTGTACCCGACGAGCATCTCCATGAGCGCGGGCACCGTGTTCCACAGTGTCACCCGGTGCTGCTCGAGCAGCTCGGCCCAGTGCCATGGTGCTCGGCCCGAGCCGGCTTCGGGCATGACCAGTGCTCCGCCCACGGCGAAGGGCCCGAACAGGTCGTACACCGACAGATCGAAGCTGAGTGGAGTGAGGGCCAACATCCTGTCTGACGGCCCGACCGCGAACCGCCGATTGATGTCGAGCACCGTGTTCATCGCACCACGATGGCTGATCATGACGCCCTTGGGCAGTCCGGTCGATCCCGACGTGTAGATGATGTACGCCAGATCACCCTGCTGCTGAATCCGCTGGCGCCGGGGTTGGTCGGGCGCGTCCAGCAGTGCGGCGTCGACCACGATCCGGTCCACGCCTTCCGGCCACGGCAGTGTCTGGACCAGATGCGGCTGGGTCAGCACCATGCGGGCCTGCGAGTGGTCGAGCAGGTAGTGGAAGCGTTCCTCGGGAAGGTCCGGCTCGACCGGCACGTAGGCCGCGCCGGCGGCCAGAACACCGAGTGTCGACAGTGGATGCTCCCAACCCTTGTCCATCACGATGGCGACGAGCTGGTTCGGGCCCGCGCCCCGGGCCGTGAGCTCATCGGCGAGAGCCGCGGCACCGGCTCGCAGCTGCCGGTACGTGAGCGTCCGGTCAACCGCGATGACGGCGGGCGCGTCCGGGGTGCGCTCGGCCTGCGCCCAGAAGGGTTCGTGGAGCAGATGCTCCGGCAGGGGAACGGCGGTGTCGTTGACCCGGATTCGCACGGCCTGCTGGCGCTGGGGAAGGCACTCGTGTCCTGTCTCGTCCCAGGCCTCCGATCCTTCCGCCAGCCGCGCCAGCAGGTCGGTGTGGTAGGCGAGCATGTCGTCGGCGACGCCGGGGGCCAGCAGGTTGTCCACGCTGTCGTAGGCAAGGATCAGTCCGCCGGTGCCGTCGGCAACGACGTCATGGTGCAACCACGTCTGCGGGGCCTGACCCCGTCGCTCGACGCCCCCTCCGATGCCGAGGGCCCAGCCGTCGGGTTCTGTGGCCGGCCCGTCCAGGCGGGACGAGAAGGTGACGGGAGCGGATGCGGCGACCGGTTGTCCCGTAAGACGGACCAGTTCGTCGAGAACGGTCGCGCCGTCGACCGGCCGATGGTCGAGGTCCTGCCAGACCTGCCGCTGCAGGGCCTGGACCCGCTCGCGGAACCTCAGTTGCGGGCGTGCGTCGACCTCGGTGACGGACAGGTGCGTGAGCTGACCCACGAGGCGAAGGTGTTCGACGGGAGCCCAGTGCCGTTGATCCCGCAGCGCGCCGACGATGAAGCGGGCGTCCTTGGACCACGCCGCGAGCGCGTCGCCGAAGACGGCGAGCAGTAACACCTCTGGGGTGACGCCGACCTCGGCGGCCCGGTTTCGCAGACTCCGCCATCGGGGGGCCGGGATGGTCGCCGTCCGTCGAGCGAAGCGGGGTTCGTCGAGGAGCTTGGCGTCGACGGCCGTAGGGAGCTGCGGGGCCGGCGGGAGACTTGCGAGCCGGTCCTGCCAGTACCGCCACGCACGCTCGTCGGTGCCGCCGCCGTCGCGTCCGATGCGTACCAACCATGGATGCGACCGTGGCGCCGGGCCCGCCGGTGACCGCCCCCGATAGGCGGCGGCGAGGTCCTGACCGATCACGTCGATGCTGTGCGCGTCCGCGATCAGGGCGTCGAGAGCGACGTGAAGCCGGCTGCGTCCGTTGTCGAGCGTGCTGATCCGTACCTCGAACAGTGGAGTCCGTGTCGCGTCGCGGGTGCGTCGCCGCATCTCGTCGCGGATCGCGGCCAGGCGGTGCTCCTGCCGTTCACGCTCCAGCTCGGTCAGATTCTCGATCGTGAGCGCCGCGGCCACCACCTCCGCCGGCGACTCGGCGCTGATCGATTGCTCGCCGGCGGCGGTGACCACCGTACGGAGGGCGTCATGGCGGGCGACGACCGCCCTCCAGGCGTCGACATAGCGGTCCGGGTCGAGATCGGCGACCTCGGCTTCAAGATAGGTGTCGTGACCGACGGCCCCGAGCTCGAACCCGGGGTTTCGTCCAAGCCATGACGCCAATTGGACGGGGCTCAGCGGGCACCTGGCGTCCGAAGACTCTCTCGTCTCGTTCGGGCGCGGCGCGGGTCGGGTCGGTGGACGGCCGGCCCGGACGAGATCGGCCAGGTGATCGCGGGTGGGTCGCCGAAACAGATCCTCGAGCGGGACGTGGTGGCCGTAGGCGGCCCATACCTCGGAAACGAGTCGCAGGGCGGCCGCTTCGTCTCCGCCGGAGAGAAAGAAGTCGTCATCGACTGGACCGGGCGTCGTGGCGAGGATTCGTTCCCACAGGGCCCCGACATCCTCCTGGGACGCGGTCACGACACGGCCACCCCCTTCTTCTCGAGCGCCGTGCGGATGTCACCGAACGAGCGCATCGTCGTCATCTCGGCGTTGGAGAACCGGATCCCGAACTCCTGCTCGATCTCGACGAGGAGAGTGACGTTGCGCAGACTGGTCCACGAAAGGATCGTGTCCGGGCTCGAGTCGTCGTTGAATGAGTCGGCTGGCTCTTCGAGGATCTTCTCGAAGACGTTGGCCAGAGCCAAGGTGCACCTCCGTGTGGGTTCTGCCCGTGCGTGCGCGGGATGGGTCGGCCGTCCGCCGCGGTTAGAAGCGGTAGTAGAGGAAGGGCGACGGACCAGCGACAAAGACCAGCCCGATGCCCGCCACCACCGCCATGGCGAGCGCCCAGCGCACGCTCGGCTTCCATCGCCACGACTCCCGCGGGGTCGGCTCCGGTGACGGCAGACTCGGCAGGGCGACGTCGTACCTCGCCATGATCTGCTGGGTGTTGCGTGGTACTCCCAGAGCGATGGCCGCCAGGACCGCGATCCAGGCGATCGCCGGCACGAATACCAGACCGAGCACGGTGGTTGTGCCGTAGAACACGCTCGGCGCCGGGCCGGTGGCGCCCACTCCGACCATCGCGGCCAGGACGCTCATGGCGGAGCCGGCGTCGGCGGCGCGAAGGAACACGAGCGACGCGACGAGAGGCAGCATCATGAGCGCCCAGCCCATGACGCCAGGAATGGAGGGAAGCCTGAGGCGCGCCCGCAGCTCGCGCCAGGTGAGGTTGACCGAGAGCCCGACCCCGTGGATCGCACCCGAGATGATGAAGCCCCAGCCCGCTCCATGCCAGAATCCGACCAGTACGAACGTGACGAAGACCGGCAGGCACAGTACCAGGAGAAGACGGACCGGTTCGGGCACCCGCCGACGGATGGTACGGCGGACGATGCCGGCGGTCATCGGCGTGTAGACATGACTCGTGAAGAACCGCACCATCGTCATGTGCCAGCGCCGCCAGAAGTCGACCAGGCTGGTCGCCCGCAGCGGAGAGTTGAAGTTCACCGGCAGCCGGAGGCCGAGCATGTAGCCCAGTCCGATGGCCATGTCCGAGTATCCCGAGAAGTCGAAGTACAGCTCGAAGGTGTACGCCAGGGCACCGACCCAGGCGCTGGCCGTCCCTATGGACCCGCCCTCGGAGGCCGTGTTGAACAGGGTGGCGACGTAGGGGGCGACGCTGTCGGCCAGCACCACCTTCTTGAACAGCCCCATCCCGAACATGGTGGCGCCAACGGCGATCGGCATGAGGCCGGTGCGGGCCCGAATCGGCGAGTCGAGCTGACTGGCCATCTCGTCGTGACGCACGAGGGGTCCGGCCGTGATGTAGGGGAAGAACGTCCCGAACAGCGCGTAGCGCAGAAGCGTCATGCGTCCGAACTGGCCGACGTAGGCGTCAAGGAGGAAGCCGATCTGGATGAAGGTGTAGAAGGACAGGCCGACCGGATAGGTCGCGGTGGGCGCCTGGAAGTCCGTGCCGAAGAGCGCGTTGACGTTCTCGGCCAGGAACCCCGTGTACTTGTAGAAGCCGAGGAGCAGCAAGTTCGCGACGATGCCGGCGGTGAGCGCGAGCCGCCGGCCCCGGCTGCCCTCCGGCTGCCCGAGGATGGCTCGCACCACCAGATAGTTCATGAGGACGGAGCCGAGCAGGACCAGCAGGTAGCCCGGCCCCAACGACGCGTAGAACACCAGTGAGGCGCCCACCAGCCAGGCCAGCGCGGGTTTCTGGCTGGTGAAGAGCCGGCCGAGCAGGTAGTACCCGGCCACGACGATGGGCAGGAAGACGAACAGGAAGACGTAGGAGTTGAAGGCCACCGTCAGGCTCCTTCCGCCAGCGCCGGGATCAGCCGCAGGACCTTACCCACACAGGCCGCGTTGGCGTGAATGTGGTCGATGAAGTCGCTGGCGGCGCAAGCGAGCGTCGCCGGGTCGTAGGTCCCGACCGACGTGACCCCGGCCCGCTGCCGCATGTCACGGGCGATGGACTCGAGGTTCAGCAGTGTGCGCCCGAACGGCCGCTCCTTGACGGTGTTCCAGAACGTGGGGTGGTAGGGCGTCTGAGCCAGCACCACGGTGACGCCCTTGGACTGCAGGTACCGCACGGTCGTCCCCAGGGCGGCCACCAGCGACTGGTCGATCTTCGGCGCGCTCTGTCCGATCCGCCGCAGCTCTCCGGCCACCGCCTTGTCCACCGCCGCCTTGGTGAACTTGCTCCTGGTCGCCTCGGACCAGTAGATCGAACCGTCCGACGCGATGACCTCCAGCTGCTTCAGAGACCTGCTGTCCGTCGGGCCGGGCCGCTCGGAGAAGTGGTCGACCTGCCTGACCCGCGAGTAGGCGCCCGGTCCGTAGAACAGGGAAGACCACTTGCGCACCGGCGCGGTTGTCCAGTACGGGTGCGGTTCGATACCCAGCCGGCCCGCCATCGCCCGGTACTCCGGCGCCCACTCCTGCCACTCGGTGAACTCGCGGTCGGCCGGCGGCTGGAAGCTGATGAACCGGAGGCTCAGGATCAGCACCTTGGGCAGGCGGTTTGCGCTTTCGAGCAAGTAGGTCAACGCCAGTGCGTCCTCGGCCTGGTCGTTGCTGACCCACAAGTTCTGGAAGGTGCGACCCGGGATGAGATCCGCGTGCGCTTCCCACCAGCGGCTGCCACCGAAGACAATGACGTCGGGCGTGCTCGTCCAAAGCTTGATCTGCTCGCGGCGCAACGCTCGCCAATTGATGTTGGTGTCGTAGTTGGCGAAGTTGCGGCCCTCGGAGAGTGCTTGCGCCGCACCATGGATGTACCGGCCGCTGTACGCCAGCGGGTTCAGCCGATAGTTGACCAGCGCGATCCCCGAGAACACGGCCAACGTCACCAGGATGAAGACGATCAGATATCGCCAGAATCTGTTCCGTGTAGCGGCCCCATCGACGACCGCCGCCATGGTTGGCGTCGTTTCAACCGACGTCATGATATTCCCCCCGGTCCCGTTCGACCCCACGACAGGACATCGGCGGTCACCGGCCGAACCGCCAAGGCGGCCAAGACTGCCGTCGTTCAGCCTTACGTTCTTGAACTCTCCTTGTCAATTTTTCGATCATTTGCGTTTCTGGATACGGAAATTGGCTCAGGAGCAACCTCGGTTACGATTGCGATCATGGATGGAGCCCACTAATCGTGTGGCATGTACGCGGTGTTGTGCTCCCGGACGACGAGGCAGTCGATCTGTACATCGTCGACGGGCGCGTCACTTTTCATCGACCTCGCGACGCCCGGACGCTCGTGGATCGTGGTTGGATCGTGCCGGGCCTCGTAGACGCGCACTGTCACATCGGGCTCCCGAGGCAGCGGCACCGCGGTCCGCGACCCGGACGAGGCCAAGACGCTGGCGATGATCGACCGGGCCACGGGCGTTCTCGCGCTCCGTGACGCCGGTTCACCTGGAGGCGGTGCGGGCGGCCATCGACCAGGCCCACGTCCTGAGCGCCCGGGTAGCGGCGCACACGCTGGGCCCAGCCGGCGCGGCCGCGATGGTCTCGGCCGGCGTGGACTCGATCGAGCACGGGATGGGCCGCACCGAATCGCTCATCGACGAGATGGCTCACCGGCCGACGGCCCTGGTTCCCACTCTCGAGGAGGGCGGGCCAGCCGACCTGGTCGTGTATCCCGAGGATCCGCGGCGCGACCTCGGCGTTCTCCGAGCTCCCAGCCGCATCGTCCTCCGTGGAGCGCCTCTGACTAGTGCGCGAAGGGATCTCAACGGGGCGCCGGTCACATGACCGGTCGGCGTTTGGTCTCCGATTGGTCGGCAACGCTCGCATCGGCATCTCTGAGCGCTATACATCCTCTGCGATGGAACGTGGGTGTCCGGGCGGCTCAAGGCCCTCCAGCGAGACGGCGTACCCGTTGGGGCGCCCGTGACCTTCGGCGACGAGCTTCGAGGCCATCGACGTGCGGCCGGTTTGACCCAGCGGGAACTGGCCAGCCGAGCCGCGATGAGCGTGCGAGCGGTCCGCGATATCGAGGTGGGTCGGGTCCTGCGACCCCAGGCCCAGTCCGTCCACCGGTTGGTGGCGGGCCTCCGGCTGAACTCACGGGAGCGCGATCGGCTGCTGGCCACGCTGACACGGCTGCCGGAGCCACCTAGGCCGCGGTTGCTCGTCTCCATTCTTGGACCGCTCGCGGTCCACCATGGCGATACCGCCGTCCAGCTGCGCGCCGCGAAGGTGCGGGATCTGCTCGGCTTGCTCGCGATCCAGCCGAATCGGCTCGTGTTGATCGACGAGATCGTGGACACACTCTGGGACAACCGCGTGCCCAAGAATTTCATCGCGCTGGTGCACGGCCACATCGCGCGGCTCCGGGCGCTGCTCGGCCCGGATGGCCGACTGCCGTCGCCGACCCGTGCGGTGGTCGCCAGCCGTGGGGGATTCCGCCTGGAACTCGATGACGACCAGATCGACCTCATGCGTTTCGAGGCGATGGCCAGGCGCGCGGGGAGCCTCCGCGCGCATGATCCGCAGTCCGCGGTGGAGTGGTACGCCCAGGCACTGGCCTGCTGGCGGGGGGCGGTCCTGGCCGACCTCGACTCGCGACTCCGGCATCACCCCGCGGCGATCACGATCGCGGACCGGCGCGTCGCGGTCGCCCTGGCCTTCGCCGATCTCGCCATCAACCGGGGCACGTTCCATGCCGCCCTACCCGTGTTGCGGGCGCTCTCAGCCGTTCATCCCCTGCACGAGGGACTTCACGCCCGACTGATGCTCGCCCTGGCCGGGACCGGCCAGCAGGCGGCCGCCCTCGACGTGTTCACCGACCTGCGCCGGCGGCTCGCCGACGACCTCGGCATATCGCCAGGACCGGACATCACCCAGGCGTACCTGCGGGTGTTGCACCAGGAACTTCCCCCGGCCGAAGGCTGGGCGGCGAGCGTGCGCGCGATGCCCGTCCCCGCCCAACTTCCCCCCGATGTGGCCGGATTCGTAGGACGCCGCAGCGGCCTGCAGCGCCTCACGGCGTTGCTGGCCAGGCTGGACAACGACCGCGGGCCGGTGACGGTGGTCATCGCCGGCGTGGCGGGGGTCGGCAAGACGGCCCTGGCGGTGCACTGGGCGCGGCGGGTGGCGCCGCGGTTCGACGACGGGCAGCTCTACCTCGATCTGCGCGGCTACGAGCCGACCGGTGCGGCCCTGGATCCGGCCGGCGCCCTGCACCACCTGTTGGATTGCCTCGGTGTGCCGGCCGAGCGTGTCCCGCCCAGCCTGGAGGCCCGGCTGGGCCTGTATCGCAGCCTGCTCGCGAACCGGCGAGTCCTCGTCGTACTGGACAACGCCCGCGACGCCGAGCAGGTTCGCCCACTGCTGCCCGGCGCGCCGGGCAGCCTCACCCTGGTGACCAGTCGCAACCAGTTGTCCGGCCTGGTCGCCGTCGACGGCGGCCATTCACTGTCAGTGGAGCCGCTGTCGCCCACCGAGGCCCGCGCCCTGCTAGCGGCGCGGCTCGGCCACCGACGCCTCCAGGCCGAACCGGCCGCGGTAGACGAGATCATCAGCCGTTGCGCCGGGCTGCCTCTCGCGCTGGCCATTCTGGCCGGCCGCGGCGCGATCCACCCGCGCTTTCCGCTCTCGGCGCTCGTGGATGAGCTCCGCTCGGCCCCCGGACAGCTGGACGGCTTCGACCGCGGCGAACCGTCCAGCGACGTCCGGACGGTGTTCTCCTGGTCGTACCGCACCCTCAGTCCCGCGGCGGCCAGACTCTTCCGGTGGCTCGGCCGACAAGGTGAGCGGGACATGGTCGACTCGGCCGTAGCGGTCCTCGCCGGTCTGCCGGAGGCGAAGGCTCGGCGGCTACTGGCTGAACTCACCGCCGCGAATATGATCACGGAACACAGTCCTGGCCGCTACGCCCTGCACCCTCTTCTGCGGGCCTACGCCTCCGAGCTCGCGCATACCCACGACAGCGGTACGGGCCCGAAGGCGGCCCGCGCGCGGTCGGCGAATCTGCGGGCCGTTTCGCGCTAGATGTACTCGTCGTGGCCGAGTCGGCGGGCGCGGCGAGCCAGTAGGGCGACAATCAGCCAGGTCGCGGCGAGCCAGCCCAGGCCGACGGCCACCTCGGTCGCCACCAGGCGCAGCCACGGCTCGCCGGCCAGGGCGGCGCGGACAGCGGCGAGCCCATGGCGGATCGGCAACACGATACCGATCGCGTCGACCCACGCGACCCGCCCGGGCGGGAGGAAGACGCCGCCAGCCAGGAGGATGAGGTATTGAAGAAGGTTGCCCATGAACACATCGGCGCGCCGGCCTATGGCGAACGCGGCGCCCGCCATCCCGGCGGCCGTCGTGGACATGGCCATGAGGAAGTAGAGCGGCAACAGCGGTACGAGATCCACCGCCGTGCCGGTGAGTCCGATGACGGGTGCGACGATCACGAGCGACAACAGGACGGTCACAAATCCCTGCACCGGAAAGGGCAGACAACGAAGGAGATACAGGAGGAACGGTTGCATGGTCGAGGCGGTCCGGATCCGGTAGAAAGTCGCCGACCATTTGTCGTGAGCCGGCACGTCGGAGACGCCGACGGTTCCGGCGAGCGGAAGGATTCCCGCCAGCGATCCGACGAATGCGTACTCTCGTCCGGCCGCCCCGCCCAGCACCCCTCCGAGCATGGTGAAGAAGAGGCATTGCAGCACCGCGCGGGGCAGCAGCGTCGTCAGTACAATGTGCGGCGGCTGGAAGACGAAGAACTCGCGGATGCCGAAACGTGCGGTCTCGATGATGTGACTGAAGTGGAGGATCCGACGATCCGGCCTCACGATCTCAGAGGTCAAGGGTCCCCCTCCGACGGGCAGCGGCGGAGACCGCGGAGAAGGCGATGCCGGCCAGGAACAGGTACGCGACGGTCAACCCGACCGCGGCGGTCAGCGCCACCACGTCGATACTGCCGCGGGCGGCGTGGACGAGGAAGTCCCCGGCCCAACGCAGGCCGACGAGGGCGGCCGGCCAGCGAAACACCTCGGGAAGCACGTCGGTAGGAATGAGGAGACCGCCGAGCAGATAGACCGGGTACATCATGAGGCTCGAGAGGTGATGCCCGTGTCGCGTGAGGACGAACAGCGTCGACATCAGCATCCCGAGTGTGGTGGCCGATGCCACGGCGACCAGCAACCCGATCGATACACCCACCGGATGCGACAGGCGGATCGGAGCCCGCTGGATCATGGCCGCGACGACGACCGTGGCGACGATAACGAGCGTCGCCCCGCCGGCCGAGCCGAAGCATTTGCCGAGCAGCACGAGTTGCGGCGGGCGCACGCCGGCGAAGTTGGCCGCCAGCGTGCCCTGTAACAGCTCGCGCCGCATGACCCCGCCGGCCGTCCAGATCGTGGCGCCCCAGAGCGCCATGAGAAGGACCCCGACCATCAGTGAGGTGGAGTCGGCCGTTCCCACCTGGTCCGCCGTACGGGGCCGCGCCGGCGCCAGCGCGCCGAAGGTGATGACGAACAGCACGGCGGGCTGCACGATCGTCGGGATCCAGACCATCTTGTTGCCGCGAAGGTCCTGTGCCTGCATCCTGGCGCTGGCCCAGACCACCCAGCCGAGATCGACGAGCCGGCTAGGCACTGGCCACCTCGCGGTCGAACTCCGCGTAGACGTCCTCGAGGCGAAGCGGCGCGACGTCGACGTCGAGCACGTCGCTCGTGCCCAGCAGCGTGGTGAGCCGGCCGAACGAATCCGCGCCCCAGTCGCGCACGCGCAGCGTGGCGACCCACACCCCGTTGTCGACACCCACGTTGTCCAGGGCCAGGCCGGAGCGTCCGCCGAAACTCACGGCGTCGAATTCCGGCGGTGTACCGGTCCCCCGAACGGTGACCAGCGCCGTGTATCCCGCCGTGCGCGCGAACTCGGAGACGGTCATGTCGCCGCGGACGACGCCACTGGCCAGAAGCACCACGCGATCGGCAAGTCGTTCAACGTCAAGAAGATAATGGCTGGTCAACAGCACGGAGACACCTGTGGTACGCAGCTTCGCGACCTCCTGCCGGAAGCGCTGCGCCTCGACCGGGTCGAGACCGATGGTCGGCTCGTCGAGGAGAAGCACCCGGGGCTCGGTTATCGTGCCGATCGCGATGTGCAGGCGTTGCCGCATGCCGCGTGAGTAGGTCTCGACGGCACGATCGGCCGCATGGGTGAGACCGACCCGGTCCAGGTACTCGTCCGTCCGGGCATCGAGCGCCCACCGGCTCAATCCGTTGATCATGGCAAAGAACCGCAGGTTCTGCCGGCCGGTCAGTCGGTTGTACAGGCCCCGGTCACCACCGAAGACGACCGACAACTCGCGACGGACGGCACGCGGCTCCCGCACCACGTCCCGCCCCAGCACGACGGCCCGCCCGGCCGACGGTGTCAACAGCGTTGAGAGGATCTTGACCAGGGTGGTCTTGCCCGCGCCGTTGCTGCCCACCAGGCCCACGATCTCGCCCTCGTGGATCCGGAACGAGACGTCCCGCAACGCCGTGACGTCCCGCCGGCCCGATCGGAAGACCCGGCTGAGGTCTTGAATCTCGACAACCGTGCGTATCATTCCAACCACCAGCTTCGATCCTTGATGGACACCTGTGGGTGTGGGGCAGCGCGGCTGGCCACGCCACCCCACGGAGTCAGGCCCGCGTCACATTGACTCTGCGCCGCAGGTGCCGTCCTCCACGATGACGAACTCGTCGTCGGTCACGCTGGTCACCTCCTCTCCGGGTCCGTTGTGTCCGACGGCACCAACAGGCCCATCTGGTGCAACCGTTCGATGCCGCCGGCTGGTACACCGGCCGGGTCCATGTCGGCGCCCAGCCACGCGCGGGCCGTGGCGTCGTTGCACCGGAAGGCCTTGTCCGGACCGACGATCGCGATGGCGTCACCGAAGCGGAGCACCTGAAAGAATGGGTTCCGATAGTAGGGACCGGCCGGGCCCGCGGGAGGCGGCGCGCATCGGGTCATACGCGCGGTCCATCCATCCAGTTGGGCGTGACTGACCACGTGTGTCGTCGCTGCGACAACACGCCGCACGTGGGCCTGCACATCGGTCCACGCGGCGTCCCACGGGGGCGCTTCGGTCGACAGTCCCCAGAGGAACGGCACGAGATCGGCGAGCCCGGGCACCCGGGCGAGACGACGCCAGTGCGCGCTGTCGGAGACGAAGACGTCACCACACGCGGCGAGGAGGCCCTCCGCCGCGTAGCGCAGTGCCTCGTGGCTCGCGTGCAGCGCGATGAGCGGATCCGCGGTCAGCAGCGCCCCCGCGGCATCTTCCACCAGGCGGCCGACCATGCGACTCGAGTCCGTGAGCGTCAGGAGCCGGAGCACGTCGGGGCGGCATCGTCGCACAAGGTCGCCGCACTCCGCCGTGGCGTGTACGAGTCGGCCGTACGCGAGGCGGGTGGCGAGCTTCGCCCACGGACGCAGCGCGAGAAGCTGCGAGCGCTCCTCCGGCACGACCGTGTACGCGTCGAACGTCTTGGCGAGAAGTTCCAGGTCCTCGCGCCGGATGTTGTTGAGCTGGACGGGCACCCCGTCGACGAAACGAACCCGTTCGGACAGGGGGCGGCCGTCGGCCGGGATCACGAAAAGGTCCACATCGGAATGTCCGTGCCCCAGTCCGGCGGGCAGACTTCCGGCGAGCACGACGAGATCGAACGTGCCGAGCCCACCGGATTGCTCGATAAGGGCCCACGCCGCCTTCTCGTGGCGGTCGGTCAGCCCCTGGCCCGGCCCTGTCCAACGGGTCGTCACATTCACCGCACCGCCACCGCCCCAAGGCGGATACGCGGTGACCAGGCGCTGGTCGGCAGACGCTGGCCGGCCTTGTCGCACAGGTCATGGGTGACGGCCGTGTCGCGGCCCACGCCGTCGATACGACCAAGGAGGTCCGTCACCGAGCATGCGATGACGCCACCCCGCGACGCGCCCCGCGACCGACCGCCCTCGATCATTTCGGCCGCGCCTATCTCCGCGACGCAGCGACCGGTCCGCGGAGTCATGATCGCGCGACGCAGCGTCTTCACGAGCACACCGCTACCGATGTCGTCCAGCAGCGCGGTGTCATCATCGGCGCCGGGCTCCACGCGTACGGTCCGCATGCGTGGCACCACCGGGACATCGAAGCTGGACCGCCGCCCGTCACCACTGGATCCGCGCCCGTCCGCGTGCGCGGTGTCGCTGAGGTGCCCGGCCACCACACCGGCACGAACGAGGGCGATCGGGCCGGTGGGCGTGCCCTCGTCGTCCACGGCCGCGCCCGACCACTGTGGTGCCAGCGTCGGATCATGCAGGACCGTCAACAGGTCGGGCCCGATGCGCGAGCCCCGGTCCACCGGTGGGTCGCACCGCCGGGCGAGCACATTGTCCCGCTCGAGGAGGTGGCCGACGACCTCGTGCATCAGCGTCCCGGCCGCGGCTGGCTCGAGGATGACCGGGCCCGTGGTCGCTGCGGTCGGCGGAGCGTCACGCAGGCCGTCGGCCTGGCGACTCGTCCGCGCAACGAGATGCTCGAGGACCATCGCATCCGCCCGATCGCCGTCCAGCCATCCCCCGATGTGCGAGGTCTTGGTCAGATCGGTGCCGTCGCGGGCCTTGGCGAAGCAGGACAGCCGCGACCAGTCCTCGTCCTTCCCGATGCTGTCGGCGACCGTGGAGATGGCAACCGAACGAGCCACGACCTCGGCGATGAAGCCCAGTTCGTATCCGTCTCCGGACCGGCGCGCCCGGACAAGTTGGTCAAGGAGGTCGGCGAGGCGTTCGGCCGGCCACCAGATGTCGTGGGGTTGGTGGGTCGGCGGGTCGGCGACCGGTCCCTCATTGACCAGGAGGTACCGACCTCGTACCAGCCGCTGAGCCTGACGACCGGCCCAGCGGGCCGCCCGGATCAGTTGATCGGTGCGGGAGACGGGCGTGGCGATCTCGACCAGTCCATCCGCGACGGAGCGACGAACGCTCACCCCGGAGTTGTCCTTGACCTCGACCCGGCAGTCCCCGTCGGGACCGATGACGATGAAGAGCCGCCTCGACCGCTCGGCGTAGATGTGCACTCCATAGTCGTGCGCGACCTGCCGCAGGCGTTCGCCGTCGGGTTCCGCCGGACGGGTCATGCCCACGCCGCTTCCGCTCGCGTGGTGGACCGGTCCTCGGCCCGAATGGACCCGGCGCGCTCGAGCGTGTGGAACCGGCGGGCCGGTGAACAGTGCTGGCTGAGTTCGTCCAGCCTCGCTCTCAGCTGGTCGGCGAACCGGTCGACGTCGTCGAGGATGCTGAGCGCACCACGCCACGCCGCGCCGGCGGAGTCCAGGGCGCCGGCGGCATAATGACTATCCCCGAGGCGGATGAGTGTATGAGCCTCGTCGTATCGGTCCCCGAGTCCTCGCCACAATCTCATCGCCTGCTCGTGGCAGGCGGCGGCCTGCCGCTGACGGCCGACCGCGCCCGCGGACATCGGGTTCGAGACACCCGGCCCGGTCGGGACGCCGCGGCGGGCGGGGGCACCGTCACCGGGCGGCGGCCCCAGCGCGGGGTCGCCGACGAGTATCTGTTGTTGAAGTCGCTGAAGCTCCGGCGCGGGCTCGATCCCGAGCTCGTCGATGAGATGGCGGCGGACCTCCTGAAAGGTGCACAGCGCCTCGGCCTGCCGTCCGGAGCGGTACAGGGCCACCATCAACTGGCCGCACAGGCGCTCCCGGAGCGGGTGGTCCGCGACAAGATGCTGGAGCTCGGCCACCACGTCCAGGTGACGGCCCAGGGCCAGATCGACCTCGATCCGCTCCTGAACCGCGGTGATCCCGCGTTCGGCGAGCCGGTTGCGCTCGGCGTCCAGGAACGGACTGGCCAGGCCGTAGCAGGCGGGGCCGCGCCACAGCCGGGAGGCCGCATGCAACGCCTCCGAGGCACCGATCAGATCGCCGCTGGCGCGGGCGGTACGCGCTCGGCCCACCTCCCGATCGAACACCGCCAGATCCAGCGCACCGGGCTCGACCGTCAACACGTAACAGCCGTCGGCCCAGGTCAGAATCTCCGATGGCTCGCGGCCCGGACGCGCCGGCTCGAGTATCCGGCGCAGGCCGGACACGTGCCGTTGCAGCAGGTTGACCGCGTACCTCGGGGGGGCCGGACCCCAGACCGCGTTGATGATGCGCGCCCGGTCGATCGGCCGGTTCGCGTGCAGCAACAGCACCGCCAGGAGCACCCGCTGCTGGAGCGGGCCCAGTCGGAGCCGGGTTTCGCCACGCCAGGCCCGCAACTGGCCCAACACCTCAAAGCGCACAGCCGGATCGGCCTGTCCGGTCACACTCGCCTCCCGCAGGTGCGTTCTCGGCCTACCGCATCCGCCCGCCACCTCAGCGGCAACGGTATTTCAGCTCCACCCGGGCCGAGCCCAGCCTTCGTCCAAGTCCCCGCCGAGCCGCGGCGGACCACGGGCACGCGCGTGACGTGGGAAAACGCCTCGGCCGGCGGATGCCGGTCGTGGGGAGGGGCAGAAAGGGGCAGAACCATAGGAGGCAGGACCCCGGCCCGAGGGTCGATCGCCGGGCCCACCCTCACGCGGTCCGCTGCAGCGACCGGTGCAGCGACCGGTGCAGCGGGGACTCCAACCCTGGTGGCCACTATGGACCGATCCGCGAAGTCGCTCGGGATTGGGGCGGGCTGGAGTGATGGCTGGAGGGGCTGGTCAATGGTTCACGTGGTAATGCCTGAAGACAAGTCGCCCGAGGTCCACACGCTGGCCTCCGGTCGCGATCGGGTTCGTGTGTTCACGGGACTCGACCACCGGCCGACGCTCGCCGAGACGATAGTCCTGGCCACCCGTCCGATCCAGCGCATGACGAGGCTGCGGCAGACCGGCCTGGCATTCCTGGTGTATCCGACCAGCGAGCAGACGCGCATGGCCCACTGCCTCGGCACCACGTACTGGGTGGCCACGTTCATCGAGAGCATGCGAACGAATGACTTCGCGGGTGACGTCGGCGACGGCGCCGCGCCGGCGGGGAGCCGGGCGCGGCTGGCCCAGCTCGATGCCCAGCTCGGTCCGGACCTGTCCTTCGATCTGCTGGCCCGGTTGTTCGCACTCATACACGATTCCGATCTGCTACCGCTCGGCCACACGCTCAGCCATCAGCTCGGCCACTACGACACGCCCGGACAGGCCACCCGCTTCCAGCGCTATATCGATCGCGTCCGCGCCGAGGTGGTCGAGTCCAGCGGTTTCGCCGAGATCGAGGACGACAGGCTCCGGGCGGCGGCGGTGACGTGCCTGCTGCGTCACCTCGACGCGGTCGAAGCCATCGCCGCCCTCCGCGAGGTGATCGCCGGCGGCGACTACGAGCATCCGCGACTGAGCCGCGCCGACATCGCCGCGCTGCTGCCGGCGGGGCTCATCATCGACGACCTGGTGACGAGCACGGTCAGCGCGGATCTGCTGGACTTCGCGTTGCGTGACACGTTGGGCGCCGGCATGCCGTGGAATTTCGACACGCGGCTGCTCGAATCGGTCTGCACCTTCGCGACACCGGTGACGGACGACGTCGCCGTCCTGCTCAAGGAGCACGGCGGCCTTCTCGCCTCAACCCCGCACATCTACCGGTTCGGACTCAACGCCCGTCGTGAGGGCGGCCGGGCCCACGAGGTCACGACCGCCGTCATCTCGCTGCTACGGGTACGCTACGAGGTCCTCGAACGCATCGTGTACCACCGGCGCAAGTGCGCGGCCGACGCGATGGTCGACCGCGCGATACGCAACATCGGCGAGCGCTTCCGGAGCACCGTCACCGAGGAGACGCTCCTGCGGATCGGCGACGACGAGTTTCTGGACCTCGTGGCCCGCGAGGAGAGCACGGTCGCGTTCCCCGACGGCACCGGACCCGCCATGCCGGACCTGCTGGCCGGCAGGCTGTTCGCCGAGGTGTACCGACTTACCGACTGGACCCGGCTGTCCGACTACGGCCGATCCGCGGCCGAGGCGGCCGAATCCCCGGCCCATCGCACGGAGGTCGAGGAGCGCGTCGTCGCCTCGGTACCCGGCCTGCGGTCCTGTGACATCGTGTTCTCCAGCCGGCCGCTGTCCATGCAGCTGAAGGAACCGGACACGCTCATCGGCTGGGACGACGGCGCCACGCTGCCGCTCGCCGAAATCGCGCGCGGGTTCGACTACGCCACCGAGGCGCTCGGATTGACCGACCGCTACGCCTCCCTGTGGTCGCTCTCGATCTACCTCCGGGCCGGAGCGGCTCCGGCCATACGTGACCGGGTGCGCCTCGCGGCCGCCGAGCTCCTCGAAAGGTGAGCACCGATGACACAAGCGCAGGCTCCCAACCCGTTGCCCTTCGTCCCCCTGGTCGACCGGGCCCGGCTGCAGAGACCGACCGGAGACTACGACCCGTTCGAGCACTACCAGTTGAACACGGGTCCGGTCCACGAGTTCGGCACCGCCGACGAGTGCCCACCGACCCCACGCAACATCGGCTGGACGCTGGGTAACGACTGTCCCTACCGGTGCACCCACTGCTACAGCATGAACGCGCGCATCAAGGGTGCCGACATGTCGATCGAGATGATCGACAGAATCGTCGAGCAACTCGTCAGCGTCGGCGTCGAGACGGTCAACCTCGGCGGCAACGAACCGTTGTTCACCAACGGCCCGAACCCGCGCAACACGCTCCTGCCCTACATCATGGAGCGACTCCACGCGGCCGGCATCATCGTCGGGCTCACCACCAGCGGCATCACCCTGTTGCGCCTCTACCAGGACCACCGTGCGGCCTTCGACCTGCTCAACGACTGCGACGTGTCCTTCGACTCACCGTTCGAAGAGGAGCACAACCGGAACCGGGGCGCCAAGATCTATAATCAGGCCCAGGAGTCCATGGCGATCCTCCAACGGCACGAGATTCCGCACACCGCGATCATGTGCGGCATGCGCTGGAACTTCTCCATCCGGCACATCGAGGAGCTTGTCGCTCTGGCCAAGCGATACGACGCGAACATACGCATCAACCCGATGAAGCCGGTGCAACCCGAGCATATGAAGGACGCTCTGCCGCCGGAGATGTATTACGCCGGCTTCGCGCGACTGCTGGAGCTGTGCGATCCGGTTGACCTGGGTGAACCGCCGCTGGCCGCGATGACGAACTACGAGAACGCCCGTCGCTGCCCGTGCGGTCGCACGTCGTTCCGGATCCACTCGATAACACCGGAGGGCCAGATCCACATCAGCCCGTGCGTCTACCTCCACGACTACAAGGCTCCGCTCGATCTCCTTCAGCACGACCTCGCGGACATCATCAACAGCCCGCAGTTCCGGGTGTTCCGGCAACGCAACGCCAACCCGGACATGGTCGAGGGATGTGCCGGCTGCGCCCTCGTAGCCCAGTGTGGCGGCGGATGCTCGGCCCGGTCCTTCCTGCACAACCTGCACACGACCGGCAAGAAGTCGATGTTGGCGCGGGACCCGTACTGCCCCAAGGATGTGAAGCCCGGCGAGACATTCCCGCAACGGCCCACGATCCGGTCCGAACAGCGCCTGGTGCACATGGACTACCTGTGCACATGGATCGGGCGGCCGAAATGAGGTGCCGGCCCGCACCGTCGACCCGTGCGACGCGGTCAGGCGAACCGTGGCCGGATCGCAGCTGAACGGACTGCGCCGGATCTCGGCGCACCTCGGCGGTGACCTCGGCGAATGGAGCCGTTCATTGAGCGCGGTTCTCGGTGTCGGCGTACAGGTCCGCGGCATCGACGAACCGCGGCCGACGAACGCCAAGGCCCACGGCATGACGGATACACTGGCGGTGTCGGCGGTTCTGGCCGACGGCTCGCCGGCCCGCCTGTATCTGAAAACCCCGGATGAGAGCCTCTACGCGGAGACCCTCGTCAGCGATCGGTTGCGCGAGGTGGCCTGGCGGCTGGAGGGCTATCCGAACATCCCGGGGCATGTCACCTGTGCGGCAACGGCGTGGATCGCGCCGGACGGGACGCTGCGACCGGTCGAGCTCTCCCTCGACGGGTGTTGTCTTGTCGAGTGGGAAGCGCCCGGGCGGCCGTACCACGAGCGGTTGGCGGACCTCGACGCCGAGCCGGCCGAATCCTGCCGGGCCGCGGTCGACGCCCTCTGCGACTACCTGGTCGGCCTCCACCGCCCCGTGCCCGGGGAGCAGCGCCGGCTCTACGATCGCATGCTGCGCGACACGCTCATGAACGCGGTGTTTCGGCTCATCGACGGCGCGAGCGACTACTGGGACGGACGGCCCGTCGAGCGCCGCGAGATCGAGCGGCGTTTCGTGGAGTGGCGGGCGGCCCTTTCCAGACGCAGCAACCGGCTGCGCCGTACCCATAACGACTTTCATCCGTGGAACATCCTGTTCGACGGCGGACGCATCACGGTCATCGGTGCCCGCGTGCCCGGCATGGGAGATCCGGCCGAAGACCTGGCCGCGCTGCTCGTCAACTACCTCTGGTTCGGACTCCGCCGGCGGGGCGGCCTCGGCGGCGCCTACCGCGACGCGTTCGTGCGACTCTGGTCCAGGTACCGCCGTTTGACCGGGGACGACGAGTGCGAAACGGTCTTCGCACCGTTCTTCGCCAAGCGGCTGCTCGTCCTGATCAATCCGGTCTACTACCCTGATCAACCGTCCGCGCTCGTCAACGCGCTCACCGCGTTGGCGGTGGCGGTTCTGCGCGGCGAGATCAACGCGCTGGGCGACCCGGACAGCCTCGCCCGTTTCACCGCCCCGGCGGCGGTGCCGGATCGGGTGGGTTCGTGATGGCCGGTCTCGGTGGCTTCCGGCGGGACGGGTACGTCGTCCTGCGCGGAGCGATCGACGCCGGGTTTCTGGACGACGTCATCGCCCATGTCGAACCCCACGTGGACATGCTCGCGGAGACCGATGTCGCGGCCTCGGCGCCCTTTGAGCGGCGGCTTCTGCAGGTGCTCGCCGGCCGCGCGCTTCCGGCGCGGCATTTCGACCCCCTGCTACACAGCGAGCCCGTGTGTGGCCTGCTCCAGTGTCCGGGGCTGACCGACGCGCTGGCCCAGGTGCTCGGTCCCAACATCACGTACCAGGGCAACGGTCACCTTCGCGCGCACCTGCCCGGTCCGCTCGACCCGGTGCCCTGGCATCAGGACGTGCAGTTCTATGGTGCGGGCACCGAACTGATGGCCGGGTGCATGGCCCAGGTCTGGTTGCCCCTGGTCGATGCGGGGGAGGACCGTGGCTGTCTGGCGGTGGTGGCGGGCAGCCACACGTGGGGTCTGCTGCCGGGGGCCGTCTCCGGTCAGACCAACATCACTCCCAGCACCGCGGATCAGCAGGAGCGCATCTACCGCACCAATGCGGCGCGGGCGGCCGCCGCCGAGGTCACGCTCCTACCCATGCGCAAGGGCGACTTCGCGATGTTCCACCCGCTGCTGCTGCACACGGGCACCGAGAACCGTTCCGATCGCGTGCGCTGGAGCATCGACGTCCGGTTCGAGGCGACAATCGGCACGCGGCCGTTGACCGACGAGGAACGGACCGGGTACGCCACCATGCACCGGCGCCTGCGTGGGCGCGGTTATGTGCCGCTGCGGGTGCGGGTGAGCGACGGCCCGGGCGAGGACTGGGCCACATGGCAACGCCGCGCGGCCCAGACCACCGCGGCTGGGGTGTCGCCATGACGGGGCTCCCCGGCCCACTGCGCGACGCGCTGCTGACCGTTCGTCATCGGCTGGGCACCCGGGTCGACTGGCTCGTCGGCGGCAGCGTCGCGGCGGCGCTGTGGGGCGTGGAATTCGTGCCCCGGGACATCGATGTGTTCACTGATCGCGATGGAGCCTACGAGGCGGCGCGGTTGCTCGGTGGGGACCGCGACGGCGTGCGGTTCTCGTCCACGGGAGTGGTCCGCTCGCACTTCGGATCGTTGCGCCTCGGCGAGGTGACCGTTGAGATCATGGGTGGCTTTCAGACGTGCCGGCCCGGCGGCGGCTGGCGTCCAGCGGTGGATGTGACGGCGGAGCGGGTGTGGATCGTCTTCGACCGCACGTCGCTGCCCATCGCACCGCCGGGGCTACTGGCCCGCATCTACCGCGATCTCGGCCGGGCCGACCGGGCCGAGGCCCTGGCGGGCGCGTCGACGGCGGCGCGGGCCGGGCCGCAACCGTTGAACCGCATGGGAGGATCTCTGTGACCCAGTCGCCCCCCGTTGTCGTGCTCGGTACCGGGCCCAGCTCCTCGAAGAGCCACGTGTGCGTGGGGCTGGCTCGGATACTCGTGCGGCGAGGCGTCCAGGCGCTGCCGTTCAAGGCGATCACGGTGCTGGACCACGAGGACGACGTCCCGATCCCACTGCACGTGGCCGCGGCCGGCGTGCCGTGGCGGCGCGAGATGTCCCCGGTCATCGTACGGCCGCTGCCCGGTGGTACCACCGGCCGGCTGGAGATCGACGGTGAACCGCTCTGCCGGGTGCACCTCAGCGCTCCCGACACTGTGGACGCCACGCAGCTCTCCGCCGCCCACCGGGCGCGGCTCGTCTCGGTCGTGAGCGAGGCCCTGGACGCACTCGGCACGCGACTGGACGGTGTCCTGGTCGTCGAGGGCGCCGGCAGCCCCATCGACGCGGTCGACGACATCGCCAACGTCGCGGTGCTGCGCGAGCTCCGCCGGCGCTCGGACCTGGGCGTACCCCGCGTTGTGCTCTCCGCCTTCTGCCGCAACGGCGGCTCCCTGGCCGCCATCGCCGGCACCCATCGGCTGATCCCGGCCGATCTGCGGGAGCTGATCGTCGGCTATGTGCTCAACGGACCCATGCCGCGGGCGGCGATCGAGCACTGGGACCGTGAGCTGGAGCGGTCGACCGGCCTACGCCGCCTCGGACTGGCACCCTATCTGCCGTTGAGCCCCGAGGAGATCGCCGCCCGCACGGCCGACGAGCAGGCCGACCTGTGGGCCGACGCGTTGGCCGACACCCGCGTCGAGGCTCTGTTCGGTCCCGGAGTCGCCGGCCCCGCGCCCGTGTCCGCGGTCCACTGGTGACGAGTGACGTCCATGCGCGTGATCCTCGTCAGCGGGTTCGGTCCCACGCACAAGAATGACCGGTACGTGGCCGACACGCTCTTCGACTGGCACCGAGCCGACCACGTGAGCCGCACGTACTTCGCCGGACGCGACGGGTTCGCGCTGCGGGAGCTGAGCTTCGAATACGACGGCCGGCGCTATCCGTTGATGCGCCCGCGAGACTACACCGTGCCGCACCTGACCACGGTGACGCTGGAGGCGATCCTGCGGGCGGCGGACATCGAGTACGCCACTGTGGACACGTCCGAGATATGGCGCGGTATGGCGGAGGTCCCGGATGGCCGGGTGGACGCGGTCCTGCTGTCCACCACATTCATCTGGGACCAGCGAACCCTGGGGCGCGCGATCGACTGGATCGACTCCGCGATGCCCGGCGTTCCGCTGATACTCGGCGGGCAGTACAGCAACCTCAAGCATCGGCGGATCATGGCGTCGCACCCGCGCGTCACCGCGATCGTGCGCGACGACGGCGAGGTGGCGCTGCCGGCCGCTCTGCGGACCATCCAGGCCGGTGCGGATCTGTCCAGCGTGCCCAACGTGGTACATCGCGATCCGCGGGATCCGACCGTCGTGCGACACAACGCCATCGGGTACGTGGATCTGGAGACGTACCCGTCGCCGGCGTTCACCGGCGCGTACCCCTCGGTCCCGTACGAGTCGATGCGTGGTTGTCCCTTCACCTGCAAGTTCTGTTCCTACCCCCTGGCGACCCAGCGGTGGCGCGTCAAGAGCGCACAGAAGATCGTCAAGGATTGGCTGGGATACGTCGAACGCAACGCCACCAGCTTCGTCAAGGCCATGGACAGCACCTTCACGGTGCCACCGGCACGAATGCGGAAGCTGTTCGACATCCTTCCCTCCGTCGGGGTCGAGTGGGAGGCGTACAGCCGCGCCAACGTCATCACCGACGAGCGGTACGTGGCCGACCTGGCGCGATCGGGGTGCCGGACGCTGTCCATCGGCTTCGAGTCCATGAGCGAGCAGAACCTGCTCAACATGGACAAGAAGGTGACCGCCGACCACAACCGGCGGGCGGTGCGTCTCTTGCGGTGCAGCCCGGTCGGCTATCGCTGCTCCTTCATGGTCGGATATCCGGGCGAGACTCCTTCGGCGTACCAGACGACCCACGACTACCTTGTCGAGGAGTTCGCCGGGCATTTCAAGCTGAGCGTCTTCGGCATGAGCGACGAGACGATGCCGCTCTGGGCGGACCAGGAACGCTTCGGCATCGAGATGACGGCCGCGGACGATCCCGACTACGCCTGGCGCCACATCGGCATGGATTCGGCCACCGCGTTCGAGTTGAATCACCGCACGTTGGATGCGGTCCGGGCGCGTAACGACGACGCCGTGCTGATCATCTGGCAGGACTACTACCAACGGTGGCTCCTGCCGCACGTGTCACGGACGGAGAACCTGCGCATCGAGAAGACGGTCGAACGCATCGCGATGTTGCCGCGGGACCACCCGGATCCGGCCCGCGGGATGACCGAGTTGGACCGCCTGCTGGACACCTGCGCCCGCTGGGGGATCACGCGCACCGATCCAGCGACCCACTGTCGCGACCCCCTCATCACCGACTGAGCCGCACCGGCGAACCCTTCGAGGAGTGCCCATGACCCGCACCTACAGCGTCATCTCCTCCGACGGACATCTGGAGATCCCACCGGACCGCTGGATGACCTACGTTCCGGAGCGGTACCGCGAGCGGGCACCAAGACTCGTCTCGCTGCCCGAGGGCGGTCAGGGATGGCTCGTCGAGGGCCTTCCGCTCATCCACAATGGCAGCAACATCGCGGCCGGACGCCAGATGAAGATCATCGGCGCCTCCTACTGGAATGCCGATGGCACACCGGCGCCCGGCACCGGCGGTCCCCGGCAGCGCCTGCGCGAGCAGGACCACGACGGCGTCGACGCCGAGGTCCTCTTTCCCCCCGTCTTCATCGGCCGGTTCATCGAGAACATCTCCGATCCGGCCGCCTACCGTGCTCTGGTCAGGGCGTACAACGAGTTCCTGGCCGCCGAGTACTGTGCGGTCGCGCCGGACCGGCTCCTGGCCACCGCGCTGATCCCCATCACGGGTGTGGCGGACGCGGTCGCGGAGCTGGACCACGCCAAGCGGCTGGGGCTGCGCGCCGTATGCCTGAGTCACTTCCCGAACGGATCCCTGCTACCGTCGCCCGACGACGATCCCTTCTGGGAGCGGGCCCTGGAGACGGACATGCCGGTCACCGCGCACGTCACGATCGGCGACCGGAACCACCCCATGCTGCTGCAGTCCGCCGCCGGCCGCTACGAGATGCCCACCACGCTGCTTCGCGGAAGCGTCCCGCCCGCCCTTCCCATGATTACCCAGATGATCGCGTCGCGGGTCTTCGACCGTATCCCGGATCTGCGCCTGTACATCGCCGAAACCAACGCGGGGTGGCTGCCCGAGGTGCTCTACATGATGGACGACTCGTACCGGACGTTCGCCGATGTCTTCGACGCACCCCTGAAGCTGCTGCCGACCGAGTACATCCAGCGCCACCTCTACTTCGGAATCGTCAAGGATCCCGTGGCGATCTGGTCCCGCGACCTCCTGCCGGTGGCCAACCTCATGTGGGGCTCGGACTTTCCGCACTCGGCATCGTCCTATCCGGACTCGCGGCAGTTCCTGGACGAGACGTTCGCGGGCCTGGCCGAGCTGCGCCGCCAGATCCTCGTCGAGACGCCGTGCGACTTCTTCCGCCTGGATCCGAACGCACCCCTCACTCCGACGCCCGACGCGGTCTGACGATGTACCTGAGCCCGGCGGACCTCGGCGGCCTGGGCGACGCCGGGCTGCGCGAGACGGTCGGCGACAAGGCGGCCCAGCTGATCCGCTTCCACTGGGAGGCGGTCGCCGCCGGAGAGCCGGGCGTGCCGGACTTTCAGGTCGCGCCGGCCTCGTGCCTTGCCGATTTCTACGAGCGCCGTTGGACGTCGCCGGAACTGCGCTACCCCGAGGTCCCGGCGGCCGAATCCGTACCGGTGGCCGTCGCCGACATCATGGTCGAGTTCGGCCGGTACGCGCTACGGGCCGGCCTGCTGGGCGGTCCCGATCGGGCGGTCCTGCGGTCGAGCCTTGTCTGGCCGGGTGCCGGTGGCCGAGCCGCCGGCGTCGACACAACCGTCCTGGCCGAGGCCCAACCGGGCGCGGCGGCCGCGCGGCTCGCGGCCGGACTGTACAAGGCCTACACCTCGGTCCTGTTGGCCAGCGCCGGACACGCACTGGACAGTCCCCGCCCGGCCGGCATCATCGCGATGCCGTTGCTCGACTTCGCCTGGCAAGGCACGGCCTACGTCCACGACGCCCACGTGGCCACGGAGCTCATGACGCCCGACGGAGTGGTGTACGCCGACGCGCCCAGTGCGCTGTCGATGCTGTCCCGGAAGGGCGCGGGCCGGCTCTTCGACGGCGTGCGGTGTTGGGGCCAGCCCGGCCATGTCGTCGAGGTGGAGTTCCTGCTGCGGTCGGACGAGGGGATCCACGTGATGCAGCGCCGCGTCATGCCGGTACATCGCGACCGGGCCGGCCGGCCCACCCTGCTGCACGCCGGCGGGGCGTACCGCGGGGAAGCGGTCGACCTCCGGGGCCGGCGTCGGGACGAGCTGACCGCGGAGCAGGTCCGCGAGATGCTGGTGTCGGCCAAGGATCGGGCGCTCATCGTGCCGCTGAAGCACTCGACGGACCTCGACGCGTTCGCGGTGTTGTGGGCTTGCGCGCAACCGACGGCACCGTCGGCGCCGGCCGCGATCGTGCTCACCCACGACGGGGGTACGCAGGCCGGCATGGCGACGCACCTTCGCTGGGCCATCGTCCACGCACTGCCGGAGGCGCTCGTGGTGCGAGCCCCCGAGCGCGTACTCCCCGCGGGTACCGCGAGCCTCTCGATCGACTCGGATGGCGTGCGCGCCACCGTCGTGGCGCGATGAGGCCGGCGGTCGGAGCGGACGCGGTGCTCGTCGACTACGGCGGCGTGCTCACCACCCCGCTCGATGGCTCGCGGCTGCGGTTCTGCCGCACCGAGGGGATCGAACCCGACGACCTGGACGCGGTGCTGGGCGAGTGGCTCGGTACGGCCGACACGCCGGCGGTCGAGAACAGCCCAGCGCACGCGGTCGAGCGTGGTGAGTTGTCGCTCGCGGAGTTCGAACGCCTGCTCGCGGCGCATCTGCGCACGCGAGAGGGACGCCATCCGCGGGCAGACGGACTCACGACGCGTTTGTTCGCGCAGCTTCGCCCGGACCGCACGATGGTCCGCGCCGTGCGTCAACTGCGGGACGCCGGCGTCCGGACCGCCGTGGTGTCGAACTCCTGGGGCCTGAACTATCCCCGCCAGGAGTGGCATGGATTGTTCGACGCGGTGCTGCTGTCGGCCGAGATCGGCGTCCGCAAGCCCGAGCCGGAGATCTATCTGGAGGCGGCGCGGCGCGTGCGCACCACGCCCGCGCGGTGTGTCTTCATCGATGACCGGCCGTCCAATGTGATCGGCGCCCGCAATGTCGGCATGGCCGGCATCACGCACCGATCCACTCGACGGACGCTGGCCCGCCTGGAGGCACTCCTGGGTCTGACACTGCACTGATCGCAGCCAGCAGGGCAACGACGGCGCGATTGTGCGGGGTCGCGACGCCTGTGCGCCGGCCGGCCCGCACCACCGCCCCGTTGCGAGCGTCGTACTCGAGAGGACGTCCGGCGAGGCGGTCCCACAGCATGCTGCTGCCCGCTGCCTCCGGCGCCTGCCGGAAGTTGGCGAGCGCGCCCTCGGCCAGGCCGGCGGGTAGCCGCGCGCCGAGGGCCCGCCCGACGGCGCGGGCCTCCTCCATCAGTGCGAGACCAAGATCGGCAATGTCCGGGCGGTTGAACACCCGCAGTCCCTGCTGCGTCAGTGCGGTGAGCGCACCGCTGGCGACGTTGACGCACAACTTGCGCCAGGCGGCCGTGAGGAAGTCATCGGTGGGCCGGACCTCGATGTCGGTGCCGGCCAACAGGCCCGCGAATTCGCTGCCTGCCCTCGTGTCGGCCACCACGAGCCGGGCCGGACCGTACTGGATGATCTCCCCACGGGCCACCATCCGGGCCGGGAAGTCGACCACCACGGGCACGATCACCGATCCCTCCGGTGCCAGCGGAGCGACCCGCTCCCGGTGCTCCACGCCGTTCTGCAACACGGCGATCCGGGTGCCGGTACCGCATAGGGTGGACAGCCAGCCAGCGGTCGCCGCCGTCTGGTGGGCCTTGACCGCGAGAAGCAGCCAGTCGACCGGCATCACGGCGCGCGGACTGGTGAGCTCCACCGGGTTGACCCGCATGCCATCCACGCGCAGCCCGCCCAGCGGTTCGCGCACACACACGGTGATGTCGTGTTCGTTGGCACCGCGAATCCGGGCGCTGGCCAGGCGGGCCGCGATCACACCACCTATCGCCCCGACACCCACGATCGCTATCGACGTCACCGCGACGCGCGCTCCATGGCTCGGTTGTGCATGTTGCGCGGCACGCATTCCCCTTACGACATGGCAGGACCCGTCTCGCCGTCGCTGCCTTGCTCGCAGCCTATAGGCCGGCCGCTGGCCCCGGCCGACGCGATGTTCACCTTCGTCGCTGCCACCTCAGCGCTGTCGGCATGCGGCAGGGAGTGCGATCAGCCATCGTCGCGGCACAGGCAGAAGGGGTGGCCGGCCGGGTCGAAGAGGACACGGACATTGTCCTGCGGCTGATGGGTGGCGACCGAGGCGCCGAGGGCGACCGCCTCGGCGACCGCGGAGTCGAGGTCACCGACCTGGAAGTCGAAGTGCATCATCGGGCGCTGCCGCCCCTCGACGGGCGGCCACACGGGCGCTTGGTAACCGGTCGCCTGCTGGAACACGACATAGATGGATCCCTCCGGGGCGGCGAGGATCGTCGTGCCCGGCTCCTCGTGACCAATGGTCCACCCGAGCAGTTCGGAGTAGAACCTCGCCAACGCGCTGGGGTCGGGCGCCTCGACAGCGGTTCCCCACCACATGCCTTCCATTCGAGATCGCACCGGTGCACCTTCCGTGGGAGTGTCGTCGTCCGGCACTCTAGGACCCGTTGCGGACGTTCTACGTCCGGAATGCGCCCGGCCCGACCGGGAGCGTGGTGCGGCTCGCCATCGTTGTAGGTGCGGCGCGAGATCGCGGGATGATCCGCCCTGCTCGATCCGCCGGTCCCACTTCGCCGCCACCACGACCGCGATCTGGCGACTCAACGGCGATTCCCGGGCAGCCTGGCCGCCTGACGGGTTGACCGCGCCGGCCCGGACGTCACGTCGTGACGTAGAGATCGAACTGGCGTGTCTCGCCCGCGTTGTCGGTGATGCCGAAGCACAGTCGTGGGCTGCCGTCGTAGATCGCCATGCCCTCCGGCTCGCGCGGGTCGGCGCCCAGGGGTGCGAACCTGCCCGCCCGAACGGGTCGAAGGTCCCCCGCCGTCCGGAGCTCCGGCCCTGGGCCGGCTCGCCGTCGGTGGTCAGGCTGGGGAAACCAACAAGGGGGTGCGCCATGCCGATCACCACAGCGCAGGACCTGCTCGCCGCCCATCCTTTCCTGAACGGCCTGACCGGCAACCAGTTGGCGCGGCTGTCCACCTGGGCCCACCGTTCGCCGTTCCACGCCGGCGCCCGCGTCTTCATCGAGGGAGGCCACGCCGACCGGTTCTGGTTGATCCGGGACGGGTTGGTCCGGATCGAGGCCATGGTGCCCGGCCAGGGGGAGGTGGAGATCGAGACGCTCGGGCCCGACACCGTGCTCGGCTGGTCCTGGCTGTTTCCCCCATTCCGGTGGCACTTCGGCGCCATCGCGGTGGAGCCGACGCTGACGGTCGAACTGAACGGGCCGGGTGTGCGGCGGCTGTGCGACGGCGATCCGGAGCTCGGGTACGACCTGACCACGCGTTTCATGCGGGTGGTGGTCGAGCGGCTTCAGGCCACCCGGCTGCGCCTGACCGACGCCTAACCGTCGAGTGGCACTACGGCCAGCGGGCAGCCCGCCCGGTGGGCGAGGGCCTCGCCGGTCGATCCGGTCGCCCGCCCGGTCCACCGCGAGCGACGGGAGGCACCGACGACCACCAGTTGCGCCGAGTGTGACAGAGCGGCGATCGCGACGACGACGTCGACGCCGTGCCGGAGGACCCGCCGCACCGGCACCTCTGGGTACTTGTCGGCCCAGACGGTCACGGCCGCGGCGAGCTGGGCTTCGGCGTCGGGCTCGGCGTGGCCGAAGCCGTAGGCGTCGCGTCCGTTGGCCGGGGGCCACACGTGTATGGCCAGCAGCGGCGCGCCGCGCAACGCCGCCTCGTCGAAGGCGAACTCCAGCAGGGTGTCCGACCCGGCCGGATCGGCCAGGCCGACGACGACCGGTCGTGTGGGTTCGGGCACCGGGGTGTCGAAGGGACGGTAGATCAGTACGGGTACCGGCGCCCGGCCCAACACCCGCGCGGTGACGCAATCGGTCCGATGGGGCGCGGCGCGACGGCTACGGTGACCGAGGACGAGCAGGCACGCGTCGGTCGCGCTGTCAACCAGGGCGTCGGCGGGCTGGCCGGTGGTCAGGACGCCGCCGACCGACAACATGGGGTGTTCGGCCCGGGCCCGGGCCGCCGCCGCGGCCAGCAGACGGTGTGCCCCGTCGTCGGCCGCGTCGTGCGCGTGGACGACGATCAGCGGTGTGACCCGGGCGGCCGCCTCCTCGGCGGCGAGATCCAGGGCGGCGAGGGCGGCATCGGATCCGTCCACACCCACGACCACCGGTGGGATCGATAACGTCGACATGGTGACCTCCACTGTCAGCTCAAGCGTCCCAACGCCGCGCGCCGGTTCGTAGAGGCATCCCGCCCGCGGGTCCGGGACGTTCGGCGCACCGGCGGCAGAACGGGGTCGGGCGGCGTGGCATCGTCGCCGCTGACGACGCGGATGGTGCGGCCGACCGGTGTGGGCCGATCCAACCCGACCGTGATCTCGAGGATGCCGCCCCCGCACACGGCGGTGACCTGGTCCTCCCGGGCATGCCGCGGCAGCGGCACGGTGCGGGTGAAGTGTCCGTACCGGAACTCGGAAAGCCAACAGTCCGGGTGCCGCTCGAGCCGGTCGAGTTCAATCTTGAGCGCACGGTCGGCCACCATGACGGAGATGTCCTTCGGCTCGATGCCGGGCACCTCGGCCCGCACCACGAACACGCAACCGTTGGCGTTCTCCTCGATGCGGATGGGGCTGCCGAGTAGCGGCTGCAGGCTCCACGCCAGTGTGGTGAGAATGCCTCCGTGGCGTGTGGTGGTCATGGTCGCGCTCCTCTCCTCCTTGTCATGTCATCTCCCGGGATCCCACCGCCGACAGGGTCGGAGGCCCTGACCGGTCGGGTCCTGCGTCGTGTCGGGGCGCCGGTCGGCCAATGAGGGACCAAAGTCCCACACCGGGCGGCGTTCCGCCCCTGTTGTCGCGTCGTCGGGAGCCGTCACCGTGGACGTGTTCATCCACCACAGGAGGCGGTCATGCGTACCGAACCCCGGCTCACCCGTCCCGACGGCAGTGTCGTTGCCCAGGTGCGGGCGTGGCTGCGGGCCGCTGTGGCCGCGCCGTCCGTTTTCAACACGCAGCCCTGGCAGTTCCGGGTGACGGAGCGGGAGATCGAGGTGTATGCCGATCCGGTCCGGCGGCTGGAGGTGGTCGACCCGCGCGGCCGCGAACTCATGATCAGTGTCGGTGCGGCGTTGTTCAACCTCCGGGTGGCGATGCTGGCCGATGGTCGTACCCCGCTGGTGCACCTGTTGCCCGACGGTGCCGATTCCGATCTGGTGGCCCGCGTGCGGCCGGGTCCGGCGGTGGCGGTGTCGGAGACGGCGCGGCTGCTGGCCGAGGCGATCCCGCGACGGTGCACCAACCGGCGTCCCTTCGAGGCGACGCCGGTGCCGCCGGAGGTTCTGGCCGATCTGTGTGTGGCCGCCGCGGCCGAGGGTGGGGACCTTGTCGTGGCCGGGCCGGTGTTGCGCGACGCGGTGTTGGGTGTGGTCCGCACGGCTGAGCACCTGCGCCGTCGTGACCCGGACTACTACGTGGAGCTGGCCGACTGGACCGGTGGTCCGAGCACCCGTGGCGACGGTGTGCCGCCGGAGACGTTCGGGCCGTGGAGCGCGCTGGAGGTGGTTCCGCTGCGTGACTTCGGTCTGGTGCGGCCGGTGCCGCGGCGGTTCGAGGCGGAGTACGAGTCGGAGCCGACGATCGCGCTGCTGTACAGCCGGGGCGACGACCGGGAGCAGTGGGTGCGCACGGGGCAGGCGTTGGAGCGGGCGTTGTTGACCGCCTCCGTGCGGGGGCTGGCCAGCACGCTGATGACACAGCCGATCGAGATTCCCCGGCTGCGCGATGTGCTCACGATCAGCGCCACCGGCGCGGTGGCTCAGGTGGTCCTGAGGTTCGGCTACGGCCCGCCGAGCGCACCCTCGCCCCGCCGCCCCCTCCAGTCGGTGCTCATGAATGACGGCATGTTGCAGGACGTCCGGTGAGGTTGGACGGCGCGAGGAGGAGGCGGTTGTCATGTATGGCGGGATGATGGGCGGCTGGGGTCCCTGGTTCATGACCGTCAACACACTGGTGGTTGTCGCGCTGCTGCTCGGCGTGGGCCTCGTGGTGTACCGGACCGTGCAGCGTCCCGACCGGAACCCGGGCGCGCTGTCCAGGGCCGAGCAACTGCTGGCCGAACGGTACGTCCGGGGCGAGATCGACCGCGGAGAGTACGAGGAGCGCCGGGCCACGATCCGTGAAAGCTGAGTACGTCGGCCCGGAGGCCCATGACCATCGGGTCCATGGCCTCTCGGAAGCCGCCCGGGTGGAGAGGTTACGTGATCTCATGACCGCAATCATGGACGCCGTCGCGGTGCCGCGCCCGATCACGCCGGGCCCGGAGATGGCGGCGCTTGCGCGCTTCTTCCCTGACGTCACCTGGACGGGCACGGTCGAGGCGGATGGCATGGGTCCGGGCACGCCGGAGATGACCGCCATCGGTCGGGCCAGCCACCGGCTCATCCAGGGTGGACGGTGGATCGTCGTGACGTGCTCTCAGGAGCAGTACCTGCTCGACGGTACCTTCGTGTTGACCTGGGAGCTGCATCTGGTGGTGGGCTGGGATCCGTCGCGCCGCGAGTACCGGGCCACCATCGCCGACAACTACGGGCACGCCGCGCTGCTGCGCGGGCGGATCGACGGCGACCGGCTCGTGTTCGAGACGATCGACGACTCGCTTCCGCGCCTGCGGTTGACGTGGGATGCGTCGAACGCCGGCGACCTGACGTGGCGCAACGAGTGCTCGCTCGACGGCAAGGAGTGGTCGTTGATCGAGGCGTACCGCATGACGCCCACGCCCTCCCGGGCCGGCTGAGCGCCGACGTGGAGTGTGAGGAGGTGCGGCATGGATCGGCTGACGGCTGGAGATCTCAACACGTTGTGGCCGGACGACGCCGGGTGGCCGCAGGACATCGGCGCCATCGCCATTCTCGGCCCGGACGCGTTGGCCTGGCCCCGGCGAACGCCGCGGATCCAGCGGGTCCGGCACGCGATCGAGTCCAAGCTGGACGCCGTGCCGCGGTTCCGGCAGCGCTTGTACTTTCCCCGTTTCGGGCTGGGCTGGCCGCTGTGGGTGGACGCCGCGGACTTTGACATCGCCGACCACGTCGGGGTGTTCCCGGTCGCGTCACCGGGTGACGAGGCGCGGCTGCTGGAGGCGGTCGAGCACCTGCGGCGCCGCCCGTTGGACCGGGCCCGGCCGCTGTGGCAGATGTGGCTGCTGCCCGGCCTGGCCGGCGGGCGCGTCGGCTGCTATCTGCGGGTCCACCACGCGATCGCGGACGGCATGTCCGGGGTGGCCATCCTGCGGGCACTGCTCGACGACGTGCCTCATCCGGAGGTGTGGTCCCGGCCGGGGTTCGCGCCCACCCCGGCGCCGTCCGCGCGGGAGCTTCTGGCGGACAACCTGCGCCGGCACTGGCACCGTGTTCGTCGCCTGGTGGCGGCGCTCGCCCGCCCGGTGACGACGGCCCGTCGCGTCGTGGCCGGTTGGCCGGCGGTGCACGAGACGCTGACCTCCCCTCCTGTCCCTCGGACCAGCCTCAACGTCCCGATCGGGCCGGGCCGGATCTTCGCCCTGGTGCGAGGGGACCTCGACGAGGTCCGGTCGGCCGGCCACCGTCGGGACGCCACCGTCAACGACGTGCTTCTCGCCGCCGTCGCGGGCGGCCTGCGCGAGCTGCTGCTGGCCCGGGGTGAACGGGTCGACAGCGTGGTCCTGCGGGCCTACGTCCCGGTCTCGCTGCACCGCGAGGCGGGCGGCGCCGCGCGGGGCAACCTCACGGCCGTGATGGGGGTCGGTCTGCCGATCGGGATCGCCGATCCGGCGGCGCGGCTCCGGCTGATCGCCGCGGAGACGGCCGAGCGCCGCAGCCGCACCCGACCGCCGGCCGGTGCACTGCTGCGCAACGGCCTGATCCAGCGGACCCTACTGCCGATCATGGCGCGGCAGCGGAGGGCCAACGTGTACGTGGCCAACGTCGCCGGACCGTCCGAACCGCTCTACCTGGTTGGCGCACCGGTGCTGGAGTTGTTCCCGCTCGTGCCGCTGCTCGGGAACATCACCCTCGGTGTGGGTGCGCTCTCGTACGCCGGTCAGTTCACCATCACGGCGGTCGGCGACCGCGACGCCTGTGGCGACGTCGAGGCCTTCGCCGACGGCGGGCGGGCGGCGCTGGCGTCGCTGACCCGCGACCTGGTGCCCGTGCCGTTGTGGCGTCGGATCCCGTCCCAGCTGCGCGATCCGCTGGTCCCGGTGCTGCTGGCGCCGCCGCGCTCACCGTCCTCATAGGGGGCGGCACCGTTACTCGTTTGTAACCTCGCGTGGTAAAGGTTGCGAGGCGTGCCGCGCGTTTGTTCGTGACGGCGCTGCTTGGGTGGCCGTCGTGGCTGACCGGGTTGGGCGATGGACGACTTCACGGAGTTTTACGCGGCGCGGAAGGACGCGGTGCTGCGGGCGGTGACGGCGGCGACAGGTGACCGCGCGGGTGCCGAGGACGCGGTCGCCGAGGCGTTCACCCGGGCGTACTCGCGGTGGACGCGGGTCGCCGGGCATCCGTCACCGACCGCCTGGGTGCTGCGGACCGCCTTCAACGCTTACCGGTCGGGCTGGCGGCGGGTATGGCGGGAACGTCCGGGCGGGGCGCCCGTCGAGCCTCGACCGACCGGCGGCGAACACGGATTTGGATCGACGGACCTCGGTCTGGACATGCGTCGCCTCGTGGCGGCCTTGCCCAGGCGGCAACGCGAGGTGGTGGCGTTGCGCATTCTCGCTGACCTATCCGCGGAACACGTCGGCGCGGTGTTGCGCATCCGCACCGCCACCGTGGACGTCCATCTGCATCGGGCCCTGCGGACGCTGCGGCAAGCGACCCGCAGACCGGTACCCGACGACGGAGCCAATGCTGGAGAGGAGCTGAGATGACTGGCCCGGGTAGGAACGACGACATCATCGACGAGCAGCTCTTCGACGCTGTCCGGGACGCGTACCGCGACGTGTGGATGCCCGTTGCTGTGGCCGACATCCAACGGCGCTCGCGCCGTGGCGGGGCGTGGATGCTCCCGACGATGAGGCTCCGCGTCGCGCTGGCGGCCGCGGCGGTGGCGCTCGTGATTGTCGGAACGTGGGCCCTGGTCGGGCCGGGCGGGAGCGGAGGGCGGTCGTCACCCGGCGACCCGACCTCGTCGGCGCCCACCACACGCGTGGGCAAGCCGGCGCGGCCGACGTCGACGGCCAGCACGGACGCTGGTAGGTGCGCCGACTACCTGCGGGCGGAGCTGGACCTCTCCGGGGTCGGACAGATCCCGCCGCACCGGCTCAGCTTCGATCACGACCAGACCCGCCTGCGGGTCTACGCGACCGACGACTTCGCGGTCACCTGCTGGCTCTCCGGTGACCTGTTCGCCATCGGGGGCAGCCCCACCGCGGTCGATTCCGGCACCTACCCGCCCGGTCAACTCAGCTACCGCTCGGAAGACTCAGGTCGGGAGTGGGGCGGGGCCGCCTTCGGCCGTGTTCCACCCGGCACGACAGAGGTCACCATCTCCTTCCCGACCGGGCCGGACGTGACGGCCACGATGGTCGGCGAATGGTATGGGTATCTCGCGCCCCCCGGGCCGGAAAGCCACCGGCTGGCGACGGCTACGCGGGTAACGGCGGCGACCGGCACAGGAAACGTAAACCGCGTGATCCAACACGGATGACGCCGGTCCTTCAAAGGAGCCAATCATGTCGGACAACCCCACCACATCAGTACGACCCACCGCCTCGGGGCACCGTCCGGCGTCGGCGGTCCACGGATTCGTCGCGGGCGTCGCCGGCCTGCTCGCCGGCGTTCTGGTGGGCTTCATCGTGGGCGCCAACGTCGGCGGCAACTGGATGACCGAGGTCAGTATCGGAAGCTGGCGCGGGTACGAGGCCACCGCTTGGGTCGGCGCCGCGGCGGGCGCCGTCGCGGCCGGAGCCGTGTGGTTCCTGGTCGCCCGGCGGCGGCGCGCCCGGCAAGCCGGGTGACGCGCTCAGCCCAACGCGGTGTGCCCCCAACCCACCGTGACCTCCTCGACGGGTCGGCGCGGCGTTGCCAGGGCCGGAATGGTCGGGTACCCGATCCGCAGCACGGTCTGCGCCACCTGACCGGTGACCGAGTCGGCCAGCAGGGCCCGCAGTCTGGGCACCTCCAACAGTTGACTCAGCGGCGTGGCGGCCAGGCCGCGCAGGGTGGCGGTCAACAGCAGCCGTTGCAGCGCGGCGCCGGCCCGCAGCCAGTCCACGCTCGTGTCGTTGTCGGTGAACAGCAGGATCAGTGTGGGGTCCGGCTCGAACGCCACGGTCGCCGTCGGGGCGCCGTGGCCGAGGCCGAAGTCTCGCAGCGGGAGCGCGTTGTCGATGTCTCGCGGTCCGAATGCCTGCCGGGGCACCCCGTCGCGGCGGCCCACGCCCCCGGGGGTGGTCCACGCCGCCAGTTCGGCCCGGTAGCGGCGGTCGGTGCGCATCCGCGTCTCGGCGGTACGGCTGAGGCTGAGCACGCCGTCCCGCAGTGCCGGGTCGACGGTGAGCATTGCCGCGCCCTTGGCGGTCCCCGCGCCGGCGAGTTCCACCAACCTGGCGTAGGGAACCGCACGGTCCGCGAACGGGCGACGGTTGGTGTGCCGCCGGGGGATCGCCCCGTACAGGGAGAGGACGTTCGCGGGTGGGTCCTCCGGGCCGTCGATGGAAACGCGTGCCGCCAGGTCGGGCCGGTCGCGGTCCGGCGTCGGGGAAACTGGGTCTGATGGCCGTGCGCGCGGATGGCCAGCCGCAGGTTCAACAGGGCCGCGCCGACGCTGACGAACATCTCGCGGCCATCCGGGTCCAGCGTGTTGAGCTGGCGATGCCGGTCGACCAGCACGCCGACCACGTGGCCGTGCGGCCGGAACAGCCAGGGCTGGGTGTTGTGTATCGACGGTGCGGCGGTCGCCGCAGCCAGGCATTCACGCAGCTCCCGACCGGCGTGGCCGGACTCGTCGATCCAGGCGTTCATAGCGTCAGCATCGCCCGCGGTCATGGTCACCGCACCGGCCATATGACCATCGGATTAAGGTCCTATGTCACCGCGGGCCCCGTGTCCGCGTCAGAGGTGCGCGAGGCTCGGCATCGTCGACGTTCGCGGCGGCGCGGACGCCGATGAGGACCGCTTCGCGGCGGTCCTCATCGGATGGTCGGGGTGAGGTTCGGCTACGCGTTGACAACCTCCTTGCGCTCCTTGCGCTCCTTGCGCTCCGCCGGTTCGACCGGGGCGAAGGCCCGGGTGCGGGGGACGACGAAGGCGTGGACGAAGCCGAAGACGGTGAGCAGAGCCAGGAGGGCGGAGGCCAGGTAGGCGACGGTGGCGGCTTGGGCGGCCTTGGTGCCGAATTCGCTGAATCCGTACGAGGTGAGCAGGAGGCCGCGTAGGGTTTCGCCCTTGAAGACGGTGTCGCGCTGGCCGTTGAGGTCGGCGAGTTGCTTTTCCAGGTCGGCCAGGTTGGGGGCATTGGTCTGCCGGGCCTGGGCCACCTGCTCGCGCAGGGCGGCCTGGGGCGCGCCGAGTTCGGCGTAGGTCTTGCCGCCGGCGGTGGACTGCAGGTGCACGCCGATGTAGTTGGCGTAGCACTCGGCCTGCTTGCCGGTGGTGAGCTTCTGGCCGGCGTACTGGGTCAGGCAGGGAACCTGCTTCTCCTCGTCGGTCAGGGCCGAGGCCTGCTTGAAGGTGATGTTCTGCGCGCTGAGCTGGTCGGTGACGTAGGTATTCGCGAAGTTGGCGTTGCTGGTCAGCACGAGGCCCGCCACGAGGAGGAGACCAGCGAGCACCAGCCCACCGATGCTGAACAGGATGTCGAGGGTCCGCCGTTTCATGGTTGGCTCCGTCTGGTTGAGCTGGCCGGTGGCCAGCGTTCTGTTGTTGCATTGATGCTGGCGTGGGCGGGGTGGTTGGCCACAGGGCGAGCCGGCCCTTTCCGACCGGGACCTCTGGCCCGGGCCGGTCGGGCCCAACGGGTCCGGGCTAGCCGAGCAGGGCGTCGCCGTAGTTCACGGCGATGGCCAGGGCGACGGCCAGGAGCCAGATGGTCACGGCGATGGTGTCGAGGTCGGCGTCGATGGCGCGTTTGAGCGCTGACTGCCAGCGTGGTGGGAGGTAGAGGTTGGCGTCGCGGATGTTGACGTGGGTGAGGGTGGTGAACACCAGCGTGGTGGAGACGGTGACGAGCAGGCACCAGGGGCATAGCGCGCCGATGTGGAACATGGCCTGGTAGAACAGCCAGTAGGCGAAGATGACGCCCAGGGTGTAGACGTGTTGGGCGGCGAACATGAACCATCGGGGGAACCGGACGCCGGCGAGACTGGCCACGGCGATGGTGATCACGACGGGTTCGGCCAGGAGGCCGAGGAACGCGTTGGGGAAGCCGAACAGGTGCGCCTGCCAGGACGTGGCGACGGTGCCGCAGCTGAGTACTGCGTTGATGTTGCAGGACAGGTCGGCGGCCGGGTTTTCGGCGAGCCGCACGGCGTCGATCGACAGGACGAACGAGGCGATCAGGCTCAGGCCGGCCGAGAACAGCATGGTGCCGAAGATCCAGCCGTTGGTGTGGCGCAGCGCTCGGGCGCGGGTCAGCAGATCGCTCACTACCGACCCGTCGCCGCCGCCACGGCCTTGGTCAGCGCGCCGGCCGTGTACAGGTCGCCCGCGAACACGCTGCCGTTGATCCTGACGGTGGGCGTGGCCGAGATTCCGCTGGCGAACGCCGCCTCGGTGAACTTGACGATCCACGGCTCGAAGGTCCCCTCGGTGAATGTGACGACGACGTCTTCCGGCACACCCGCGCGACGGGCCAGGTCGCCGATCTCGTCGTCGCTGGGGCCGCGGCTGCCCTCCTCGGGCTGGTTGGCGAACAGGGCGGTATGGAACGCCAGGAGCCGGTCGGGTGCCCGGTCGGCCACGGTGGCGACCGCGTTCGCGGCGCGGGTCGAGTACCGGGTGCCGGCCGAGGTCCGGTCGAGGAACGAGAGCGGGTACAGCTCGAGCCGGACCGTGCCGTCGGCGACGAGCCGTTCGACGTCGGCGCCGTTGGTCCGTTCGAACCGCCCGCAGAACGGGCACATGTAGTCCAGGAAGACCTCCAGACGCACGGGCGCCGACGCCTGGCCGATCATGAGCGCGCCGTTTGCGGTGGCGCCCGCCGGGGCGACGACTGGCTTGCCGGGATCGGCCACGTCGGATCGTCCGCCCGCGTTGACCAGGGTGACCACGATGGCCACCACCAGCCCCACGATCACCAACCCGCCGCCGGCGGCGAGCAGGCGGTTGCGCCTGCGGGCCCGCGCCTGGGCGGCGGCCCTGGCCTGGCGCAGCGCGCGGGACTGGTTGCGTGCCTGTTTACCCACGGGACTGGCTCCCTTCTAGCCGTGGAAGTGGGGGACGATCGCGACCGGGCAGGCGGCGTGGTGCAACACGGCCTGGCTCACCGAACCGAGCAGCAGGCCGGTGAAGCCGCCACGTCCCCGCGTGCCGACGACGGCGAGCTGGGCCCGGCTGGTCGCGTCGATGAGCGCGGTCCGGGTTCCGCGATGCACCAGTGCGCGGCGCACCACGACGTCGGGGTACTTCTCCGGCCAGCCGGCCAGCGCCTCGGACAGCACGCGGGCCGGCGCGGACTCGAGGTCCGCGACGTCGTACACGGGCGGCAGCATGTCGCCCGGGCCGATCGGGGCCGGGCTCGTCCACGCGTGCAGGGCCAGCAGCGGCACGCCGCGCAGGGCGGCCTCCTCGAAGGCGAAGCCGACGGCCGGTTCGTTGGCCGGGGAGCCGTCCACACCCAGGAGCACCGGCCCCGACGGTGGTTGCGACCCACGGGCCACGAGGATCGGTCCGGCCGCGTGGGCTGCGAGCTGGACCGCGACGGATCCGACCAGCAGGCCGGTGAAGCCACCGAGACCGCGGTCGCCGATGACGACGAGCGCGGCCGATTTTGAGCACTCGCGCAGGACGACGGCGGGCGTGCCCGTGACGACCTCACCGTCCACCGGGATCTCCGGTGCCGCGGTGGCGGCCCGCACCACCGCCTCGGCCACGGTCCGCTCGGCGTGGTAGCGCAGCCCACCTTCGGCGGGACCCAGGGCGGGAGGCCCCAGCGACCCACGCAGGTACGGCCAGATGAAGGCATGGATCACGTGCAGGGGTCGTCGCCGCAGTTGCGCCTCACGGGCCGCGAGGTCGACGGCGGCGAGGCTGCTCGGCGAACCATCGACCCCGACAACCACGGGCCTGGTTTTGTCCATTGTGGGCATGTCAGCTCCGACCGGTCAGATGGCGGCGAGTCACGTTGGTGGTCACGGCATCTCCTCGGGGTGTACCGAAGTCCGGTCCAAGCCAGCGTCGGTCGTCGACCGTCGGGCGGGGCAGGGCCTAACCGACGCTTCGCCTGTGACTTTCGGCCCTGCCCCGACCGGCGTCCACCGGGCAGCTTCGGGGCGTAAGAGTCGGGTGAGGAGCGCGACATGGGGACGGACGTGGCCGAGGTCCCGGCCTTGGAAGGCGAGGCGCTCGATGGGCTGATCGCCACCGCGGCGCGGGCGCCGTCGGTGCACAACACCCAACCGTGGCGGTTCGGTGTGGCGGGGGGCGATTGAGCTGTACGCCGATCCCGGTCGCCGATTGCCCGTCATGGACGTGGACGGACGGGAGATGCTCATCAGCTGCGGCGCCGCGCTGTTCGGGCTCCGGTTGGCCGTGTGGCAGGCCGGCTTCCGTCCGGTGGTCGAGTTCCTGCCGGGCTGGCCGGGGCTTGACCCGTTGGCCCGGGTGCACCTGAGCGCCCGCGCCGCCCCGGGTCCGGGCGAGCGCCAGCTTCTGAGCGCCGTGTGGCGGCGGCACACCCACCGCGGGCCGTTCGCCCGCGAGCCCCTTCCGGCCGGGTTGCTGTCGGCCCTGCGGCGCGACGCCGAGGCCGAGTCGGCCGCGCTGGTGCTGGTCGACGGCCATGGCCCGCGGGCGCTGGCTCGACTCGTGCGGGCGGCGCAGCGGCGCCAGGCCGGTGACGAGACGTTGGCCGCCGAGGTCAGGTCGTGGACCTCGCCGGACGCCGCCCGGGACGGTGTCCCGGCGCGGGCGTACGTGGCCCGTCCGACCCACTCGGCCCACCGCCTGGCGGCACGCGACTTCGATCAGGGTCGCGGATGGGGGCGGCTGGCCGCCGCGGGTCCGGCTCCGACGGCGACCGCGGTGTTGGTCACGGCGGGTGACGGGCCGGCGGACTGGCTGCGCGCCGGCCAGGCGCTGCACCGGCTTCTGTTGCGGGCCGCGAGCAAGTGGGTCTTCGCCAGCCTGCACACGCAACCGCTGGAGGTACCGTCCCTGCGAGCGGCCATCCGGGCCCAGCTCGGCGTGGTCGGCAGGCCGCAGATGGTGATGCAGTTCGGCCGGGCGCACACGGCCCCGCTGACCGGTCGCCGCCCGGCCGGATCGGTCCTGCTGCCGCCCTCGCCGATCCAGGAAGCGACCAATGCCCTCGGCGGGCCGGCCCAACGGCCCTGGGCGGATCCGGGCACCGGCGCTGGTATGGAGGGGTGAGCAACGAGAGGAGATGGACAGGCATGGCAACGACGCTGACGCGCTGGAAGGAAAGCGCGTTTCTTCCCTTCGACTGGACAGCCTTCCTGCCGCCGTTCCTACCCGACTTCAAGGTCGAGCAGTTCATCGACGGTGACCGCTTCGTCGTGCGCGCGGAGCTGCCGGGGTTCGACCCGGACAAGCAGATCGAGATCACAGTGATCCACGGTCTTCTGAAGGTTCACGCGGAGCGGGTCGAGCAGATTCCCGAGAAGGCGCATTCGGAGTTCCGCTACGGCGCGTTCGTCCGCACGATCGCGCTGCCGGCCGGCGTCCGGGAGGAGTCGGCGGCCGCCACCTACCGCGACGGCATCCTGGAGATCACGTTCACCATCGGGCCGGCGAAGGAGCCCGGACGTCACATCACGATCCAGGTTCCCAAGGAGCCGAAGACGGTCAAGCCCAAGTAGGTCGACCATCCCCGCGCGGCGGCGGACCGACCACGGACGGTCCGCCGCCGATCGCTTGTCGATGGGTGCCGATGGTCCGTCGCCGTGTCGCCCGGCGGCCGTGCCCAGGGCACCCTCCATGCCGACGGGGTAGGGGCACGGGCCCTACGGCCAGTGCAGCCGTACCGATCGACCCTGGTTGCTCGGTCGGGCCCGCGGCTGTACTGGGCCTGGAGGTCGCGATGAACCCGCGGATCGCACACGACGAGCGGTCGGGCCAACCCACGCGGGCGCAGCTGATGCGGCTCGCGTACCACTACCAGGACCTGGCCCGCCGCCACCAGGACGAGGAGCGTTTCTGGCTCAGCCGGGCCTCGTACTTCGGCCGGCGGTCCCGCAACCCGTAGAACGCCATCGGTCGACAAAGGAGACAACGATGAGCTATCGCGTGGCTATCAACGGTTTTGGCCGCATCGGCCGAGGCTACGTCCGATGCCTGCTGGAACGCGGCCTGCTGGGGGAGGGCGTGCGCGTGGTGGGCCGTCAACGACCGCTGGGATCCGGAAAAGCACATCATCGCCGACCCGGCGTCGTGCGTGTTCGACGCGAGCCTGACGCAGGCCGACGGCGCCGTGGCCAAGGTGTTCGGCTGGTACGACAACGAGTGGGGCTACACCAACCGGCTCGTCGACCTGACCCAGATGCTGGCCCATCAGGGCTAGGACAGGTCGGTACCCAGGACGCGCGGGCCCGGGACCTTAGGCCCTGTCATCGGTCTCGGGAGCGCACGACGCTGATCGTGAGACCTAGGAGGTTAGTGATGAGACGGTGGTCGGTGGGAGATGTCATGACGGGCACCGTCGTGACGGTCGGCGAGCGCACGCCGTACAAGGAGATCGTGGAAACGCTGGCCACGCATGCGGTGAGCGCCGTGCCGGTGGTGACCGACGAGCGCCGGGTGGTGGGCATCGTCTCGGAGGCGGACCTGCTGCACAAGATGGAGTTCGCCGGCCTGGAGCCCCATGTACATCTGCTCGAGCGCAAGCAGCGCCGGGTGGCCCGGGCCAAGGCGGCCGCCGACACGGCGGGCGACCTGATGACCAGCCCGGCCGTCGTGATCGGCACGGAGGAGTCGCTGACCACCGCGGCCAAGCGGATGGACGCGGAAAGGGTCAAGCGGCTGCCCGTGGTGGACGAATACGGCCACCTGGTCGGGATCCTGTCGCGCCGCGACCTTCTGCGCGTCTACCTCCGCGAGGACGGCGCGATCGCAAAGGAGATCACCGACGACGTCCTGCTCCGGGCACTGTGGATCGAGCCGGGCACGGTGACCGTCGCGGTCGAACGCGGCGTGGTGACGCTGGCCGGCACGGTCGACCGGCGCAGCACCGTGCCACTGGTGGTGCACCTCGTCGAGACCGTGGCCGGGGTGGTCGAGGTCGTGGACCACCTGACCTACCGCCACGACGACACGACGGAACTGAACCGGCACAACCTGATGGGCGCCACCGTGCGCCAGACCGTGCCGTAGGAGGTGGACCAGTGGCACCGCTGAGCGCTGGCGTGGCCCGCGAAACCGGCGAGGGCGAGAGCCGGGTGGCCCTCGTGCCCGCCGACGTGGGTCGGCTCCGGGACTCCGGTGTGGCGGTCCTCGTCGAGGCGGGGGCGGGTCGGCGGGCTTCGTTCGGCGACGAGGCGTACGCGACCGCGGGCGCTGAGGTGGTCGAGCCTCACGTCCCAGGCCAATGTGGCCGGCCGGTCGTTCACACCTCGCGCCGCGCCCCCAACACCACGGCGGCGGTCAGGGCGGCCGCCGTGCCGACAAGGCTGGTCAGCGTGGCCGGCCCGAAATCGGCGGCCGGCGCGCCGCGGACCAGCTCGGTCATGGCACCGGCCAGATGGGTGGGCAGCCACCGTCCCAACGGAGTGAGTCCGCCGAGGACGGCCAGCCCGAGCAGGCCGGCCAGGGCAACTCCGGCCGTGGCGGCGACGCCCCGCATGACCGACGCCACGGCGGCGGTGACCGCGACGGCGAACGCGAGGAACAGCGCCCCCAGGGCGACGCCGGTCAGCGTCGCGATGGCGGGCAGTCCACCCAGGAGGACGGTGGTCTCGTACCACGCCGCCAAGGACCCGGCCACCAGGCCGGCCACCGCCCCCACGACCGTCATGACGTAGGCCGGGATGACGATGGCCCGTACGCCGTGGACCCGGGTGCGCAGGAAGACGGCCATCTCCCGGCGGGCGTCGAAGGCCAAGGCGGACGCGGCCACCAGCACCACGACCAGAAGGCCGATCTGGCTGGCGTTGCCGACGAACTGGGCGATGCCGTCGGCCGGCACCGGTACGGGAAACTCCACCGTCACACCCTCGGTGCCGAGCCGGCCGAGGATCTGGCTGAGGTAGCGCGCGGTGAGCGGACCCGTGAACCCGAAGAACAGGTACGTCCCGACGAGGACCAGCAGGCGGTGCGTGCGCACCAGGCGCAGCCATTCCAGGCGCCACAGGCTCATTGCCCTACCTCGCTCCAGGATTCGGCGATCATTCACAGTCGTGGTTGGGCGCCGTAGCCTCATCCCTCCGGCTCATGAGGTCAGCTCCAGGAACACGTCCTCGAGGTCGGGCTCCTCGGGAGCCAGGCTCACCACCCGCGCCTCGCAATCGGCCAGTACCCGCGCGAGCCGCGCCTCGGCCTCGACCAGGGACCGGACGCCGACCCGCAGTCGCCCATCGCCACCGTGGTCGACGCCCGTAATCCACTCCTGCGCCCGCAGGCGTTCGACGACGGGCTCGACGGGTGGCCGAACGACGACCCGGTACGCCGGAACGGCCCGTCCGACCAGCAGGTCCTCCAGCATCCCCTGATACAGCAGCCGGCCGGCGCGCAGCACGCCGACGGTGTCGGAGACCTCCTGGACGTCGGCGAGGATGTGGCTGGACAGCAGGACCGTCGCCCGGCCCCGCAGTCGGGTAAGGAGGTCCAGGACCTCGCGCCGGCCGGCCGGGTCGAGCGCGGAGGCCGGCTCGTCGAGGAGCAGGACCTCGGGCGCTCCGACCACCGTGGCGGCGATGCCCAGGCGTTGCAGCATGCCGCGCGAGTATCCGCCGACCCGCCGGTCGGCGGCCTCGGTGAGCCCGGCATCGCCCAGGACCTCGTCGACGCGGCCGGCGGGGCCGGGCGACCCGACGAGCTTCCGGGCCAGGGACACGACCTCCCGGCCGGTCAACCAGGGATCGAACTGTGGTGTGTCGGGCAGGATCGCCACATGCTGGCGTGGCGCGGAGATGGTCATGTGCCCGGCGGTGGGGCGGCGCAGTCCGGCCAGCAACGCCAGCAGCGTCGTCTTCCCGGCGCCGTTGGGGCCGACCAGGCCGTAGACCGAACCCTCGGGGACGGCCAGATCCACGCCGTCCAGCGCGGTTCGGCCGCCGTACCGCTTCGTCAGGCCGTCGGTGCGGATCATCATCGACGTTCGCGTCCGATCGTCAGGTACAGGACGCCGCCGAAGGGGACCGACGCCACGCACACCAACGCCCAGGCCCACTTGGGCAGGTGCCGCACGTGGGCGCGGGACAGGTCGTAGAGGCAGTACGCCACGAACGCGACGGCCAGCACGATCAGCGGCACGATGGCCGCCCAGGGCACGGACGCTCTCATGACGCGAGAAACTTCAACAGGTCGTAGACGAGGAAGACCGGCCACACGAGGGCCTTCAGGATGCCGAGCACCCCGGTCCAGAAGCCGTCCGCCGCCTGGATGTAGTAGATGAGCGCGCCGATCAGGCCCAGGCCGTAGACGGCGTTACCGCCGCCCGGGTTGCCCCATCGCCTATCCCGGTCACCCATGTCGGATCTCCTCTCCAATGGGACGGACCACGTCCCGGAAGAACAGGTACGCGGGCACCAGCCCGACCACGGCCAGGCCGATGAACAGCCACATGCCGCCGCGTGAGGCGTAGGACGTCGTGGGGTCGGCGTGGTAGCCGAACCACTGGTCGACCGCGACGCCGACCGCCTCCAGGACCCCGTACGTGAGCATCGTGCCACCGAGCATGTACCCCCATCCGGCCCGGCGCCAGAGGAGCACGCCGCCCAGCGCCGTCAGCGGCAGCCAGAACGCGAGGTCCTGCACGAAGGTGGGACTCGTGGTGAGGCCAATCTCCTCCAGGAACGAGGTGGGCTCGTCGCTCAGGCTCGCCGGCACCGCGGTACGCAGCCAGACCAGCGTGTTCAGCCCGGCGATGGTCAGCAGGTAGCCGGCGATGCCCCGGGCCGGCAGGCGAGGCGAGACCCGCGTCGCGACCTCGTCGCGATCGACGGCCGGCACCAGGAACACGACCGCCCAGATGGCCAGCGACAGCATCGCCACGTACAGCAGGAACAGGTGGTTGAAGGGCGTCGCGAACAGGAACATGATCGCGTTGTACAGCAGGTACGCGGTCGTTCCGAGCCACACGAACAGGGCCCGGGTCGACCCGCGGGCGGTCAGCGCGACGGAACCGATGAGGGCGGGCAGACCGAGAACCAGGACCACCAGCGCGGTCCCGCGCGCGTTGCCGACGGCCACGGCCGGTCCGGTCAGCATCCCGTCGGCGAAGAACGTCGACGCCGCGGCGGCCGCCGCGACAACGGCGAGAACACCGGAGAGAAGGTAGGCGGCGCCGCGCGGCGGGATCACGGGCCGGTGCCCGGCAGTCGCAACGGTGCCGCGGTCGGGCAGCACAGATGTCATGTCCTACTCACCACCACGATGGGACGTACAAGGCCATGGTCATGCCGGGCCGGCCGGTCGGCCAGAGGCGAACGACCCCAATGTCCCGGCGAGTCGGTGACCTCGGACCCTGCCGGCGTGGCGACCGCTCCGCCAGGTTGGACTGGACAGCCATCTCATGGGGAGTGTCGACGATGGACGACAAGGTCGCGGCGTCCTACGAGTACTGCCGGAATCTGCATCGGGAGCACGGCCGGACCTTCTACCTGGCCACCCGCCTGCTCCCGGCCTGGAAACGGTGGCACGTGCATGCCCTGTACGGCTTCACCCGGTACACGGACGAGATCCTGGACGCCCGCAACGGCGAGAGCCCCGCGCAACGGGCCGCCCGACTGCACAGGTGGACCGACCGCTTTTCCGCCGCGCTGGCCGGTGCGCCGACGAAGGACCCGGTCCTGCCGGCCGTGGTCCACACGATCACCCTGTTCGACCTGGACCGGTCCGACTTCGCGGCGTTCCTGCGCTCGATGGAGATGGACCTGACCGTGACGACGTACGACACCTACGACGACCTGCTCGACTACATGGAGGGTTCGGCGGCGGCCATCGGCACCCTGATGCTGCCGATCCTGGGGACCCGCGACCGCGCGGCGGCCCGGGAGCCCGCCCGCGAGCTCGGGCTGGCCTTCCAGCTGACCAACTTCATCCGCGACCTGCTCGAGGACCTCGAGCGTGGCCGGATCTACCTGCCGCTGAAGGACCTCGCCGAGTTCGGGCTGACCCCGGACGACCTGTACGAGGGCGTGATGACGCCGCCGCTGCGAGAGCTGGTCGCGTTCGAGGTGGGGCGGGCCCGGGCCCACTACGCGCGGGCCGCCGACGGCATCCCGCTGCTGGCGCCCCGCTCACAGGCGTGCATCCGGGCCGCCCACCGGCTCTACGGCGCGATCCTGGACGAGGTGGAGCGGGCCGGCCACGACGTGTTCGCGCGCCGGGCCACGGTGCCCCGATGGCGGCGGCTGGCCGTGGCGGCGGCGTGCGTCCGCACGTCATCGAGGCGGCCGGTCCGATGAGTGGACCCGACTACGACGCGGTGATCGCCGGCGGCGGCCTGGCCGGCCTGACCCTGGCCGCGCACCTGGCCGCCGGCGGATGGCGCGACCGGCGCGTGCTGGTGGTCGATGATCGCGCCGCCCGGCCGACGGCGGTCTCCTGGGGATTCTGGTCCGACCGCGCGGGACTGCTCGACGACGCGGTCTCGCGCACCTACGACCGGGTGCGGGTCCGGGCGGCCGGCACGGACCTGACCCTGCCGCTCGGCCGGTACCGGTACCGGATCGTGCGGCGGTCCGACCTCGCGCGGGTCGTGCGCTGGATGCTGCATCGCTGCCGGGGCTTCGAGTTCCGGGCGGGACACGTCGAGGGTGTCCACGACGGCGCGGAAGCGGCCGAGACCGTCGTGGACGGACATGTCGTGCGTAGCACGTGGGCCTTCGACAGCGCGGGCCGGTCGCCGACCGGCGCACCGATTGACGCCCGATTGGCGTTCACCGGTTGGGAGGTCGTCTGCGACCGGCCCCGTTTCGACCCCGACGAACCCACGTTGTTCGACTTCCGGGCGGCGCCCGCCGGTGGCGCCCACTTCGTCTACGTTCTTCCGGCTGATCCATGCCGGGCGCTGGTGGAACTGACGGCGTTCGTCCCCCGGCATTCGGCTCCGCCGTCCTCGATGGACCGACGGTCCGGCATCGCCACCTACCTGCGCGACGTCTGCGCTGCGAGAACTATCGGATTCTGCGGACCGAATCCGCGGTGATCCCACTCCGCTCCCGTGCGGTCAGGCGCGGCGGCCGGCGCGTCCTGGCCATCGGCGCCCGTGGCGGCCTCGTCAAGGCCAGCACCGGATACGCCTACCAGCGCATCCAGCGCGACAGCGCCGCGATCGCCGCGTCCCTGATGCGCCACGGCCATCCGTTCGGCGGGCCGCCGCCCCATCGCCGGCACCGCCTTCTCGACGCCGTGCTGCTCGAGGTGCTGGATCGGGACCCGTCGCGCCTGGAGCAAGTGTTCGCCCGGCTCTTCGCGGCCAATCCCGTCGACCGGGTGCTGCGGTTCCTCGACGAGGACACGACCGTCCGCGACGAACTGCGCCTCATCGCCTCGCTGCCGCCGGCTCCGTTCGTGCGGGCGTCGGCGGCGGTGCTGGCCGGCGACCGGTGAGGAACGAGGGTCCCGGCAGGTTCGGGACGTTGGTCCGTGTGGACTGGTTACGTCGGACTCTGCGGTAGCGGGGGGAGTACCGGCGATTCTTGGGGGGACATCGAGAGAATTGGACAT